>ORMF011993638.1_pt1 | contig 20962 bp, 18 predicted proteins | sample 1779871 | NCBI WGS metagenome assembly ORMF01 (sample SAMEA104232316, study PRJEB22302) | groundwater metagenome | biome: forest; feature: aquifer; material: groundwater | place: USA | collected 2011-08-07 | depth 5.4 m | reverse complement strand
TTTTTGGCATAAATAGTTATGCCGCGCTCAAGCTCGAGAGCGTTGGAGTCCATTGATACGCCCTCCAGCGCCACGCCGGCTTGGCGCAGCAAAGCATCCGTGAGAGTTGTCTTCCCATGGTCGACGTGCGCGATAATAGCGATGTTCCTGATTTCCATACGAAAAGCGCCCCGAAGGGCTCTTGATTCGCACTCTACCACAATTCCGTAATTTCTGCTATCTTTCTATTTGTAGTGTAAAGATATTGGGGGATCTGCTAATGGTAGGCATCGTGGCTCTGAACCACGCAATCTAGGTTCGACCCCTAGTCCCCCAGCTCGTTTGGACTGAGTACGTAAGAGGGTTCCATTTGCGTTGCAGTGGAGCCTTTTTGCATGGGTTCGAGCGGACTTAAAGTGAGGGTAGAGGTCTCTTTGACTTTCTTAATGGCAAAAAGCAAATTGTCGGCTTCAATTATGAGCTTTTTGTCCTTTAGGGTGTAGTTCGAACCTAGGGTAGCAAATACCTCTTTGCGCACGTGGAGATCCTCTGACTTGTCCGCAGCAAAGCGAGCGCTGGCAGTTTCTGCAAAATTAAAGCCTCGCTCGGCTACCTCTAGCCAGTTCTCGATCCTTTTATCTACAGTGCCCAACAACCCATGGAGCCGGGACTTTTCAGCCAGCAACACAACTTTCTTTCTGCGGTATTCATCCTCATCGATCTCTTTGCCGGCTCGCATATCAATGAGGGCATCTATCTTTTCCACAGCAGCATCGTAGTCTTTCCTCTGCGCTTTAATAATCACTTCACGGTCAGCGGACTCATTTGTATTTTGTCGTTTGAGCACGCCAAGGGCCCAGTCTTTAAACTTAGGAGATATCTCAAGCTTGCCGAGCTCTTGGATAAGTTGAAGCTCGAGATCTTTTTCGTTGATGCATCCTTGCGAGCAACTCGGGGTGGTCTTCTTTGCACAGTGATAGAGCACGTAGTCTCTCGTTACAGGATTTTTCATATTCTCCATATCTGTGTTGCACTTGGGGCAGGCGGTCCTATTGGTATAGGAGAATTTATATTTGCAGTTTGAGCATACGCAGTGGTGCTTTTCCTCTGCTGTAACAGAACCATTGCACTCGCCACATCGTATTGGGCCACGATATAAAAACTCGCGTGTTTTTTGGCGTGGTCGGCCCTTGCGTCCAAGTAGTACCTGCACGCGGTCAAATTCCTCACGCGTAATCATGGGGATATGGGTGCCGGCATAAATATTGCCGCTCCCAGCCGGAAACTCAAATTCGCCATAATAATATGTGCGCGTAAGGATGTAATAGACCAGGCTTTTAGTGATTTTCTTAATGCCGGAGCCGTTTTTGCGCTTAGGAGTACGCAACCCTAGATCGTCGCTGACAATGCGCACAATTTCTGCAATAGAGTGGTTGCCGGTGAGCATGAGATTCCACAGTTGTCTTATGATAGGAAAACGCTCCGGGTCTGGCACGATACTCTTATTTCCCTTCGCATCACTTACATTCATGTAGCCCAGGGGCGCGGGGCCTGAACGCTCGCCTCTTATTGCCTTGTCCTTTAACCCACGCACCACATCCACCCCCTTACTGTCATTTTCCTGCTTCCCTTGGCCGCAGAACAGTGTCAGCAGGAACTTGTCGTTTGGTGTATTACGGAACACTTGTGACGGCGTTCGTACTTCCAAAAGCTTTCCCCGGTCCATGAGATCAACAATGTATGCCGCATCAATCGCGTTGCGCGATATGCGATTATGACTCCACACAAGAAGAGCGTTGATCTTGCCCCGCTCAATGAGGTCAAGGAGCTGTCCAAACACGGGTCGTCCCGGTCTTTTGGCAGAGTACGACTCCTCAAGATTGTATAGCCCGGGCACGGCTATACCTTCGCGGTCGGCAACTTCGTCAAGCTCCCGATCTTGCGAGTCGAGCGAGGCAATCTGCCGGTCGTCAGCCTCAGACGACTTCCGCCGGTATTTGCCCCATTTCAGTTGTTGTTTGGTCTTATCCATAGGTTCATTGGTGTAGTAATTATGCCCTACCACGACCTTAGTACTGGGGATAGTTTTACGTCAGAAGGGTATCTCATCCTGGGTGCTTTCATCGACCACACCGTCCTTATCGACCTTAGGGCTTGGTTTGGGGTCTATTGGGGACGGTAGAGGCGTTGCCGGCACTATATCGTCCCATATCTCGTCCACTGATTTAACCTTAGGTTGAGCCAGAGGGGCGGTAGGGACGCTCTGGACGGTATTTACGCCGATCTTCCTGATGACGATAATACGGACGCCTCCTTCCTTCATGTTTGAATTAAACTCAATTCCTACATTTCGTAGGTTGGGAATTAATTCATTGAGCCGCCGCATCAGGACTTGGGATGCCTTCGGCAACTGTTGCGCGCCAACCCTTTGATGTTGACTATCACTTCCTATTTTCACGTCGACGAAGCTCAATTCGTTGAGCAGTTCGCTAGCCGTACCCTTCCATCCCGTTCTATCCTTCATAAAGGTAAGAAGTGCAGCTGCCTCAGGGCTCTGTGCAAGAGCTTCCTCTCCCTGCTCGCGAATCTTTGCCACATATGCACCTAAGAATTTCTCCTTGGTGTACCCGAGTGCTTGGGCTATAGCGACTCCCCATAGCGCGAAGTCGGCCATGCGGGGTTTTTTAGTGAGCGTGACGCTGGGGCGTATTGCCAGAGCCTTTACGGCCACATCGAGGATCACCCCGAGTATTTTCGAGCGAGACTCTTCGAACCCCTCAAATATCTCCGCCTCGTCCCTGCGCTCGCTTTCTTCCACGGGCTTGAGTCCGAAGAGCAAACTACGCTCCAAGAGGTCCGGTTTGACGGCAGAAATATTGATCCCGTTAATTCCAATATTCAGCTGGAAGTCGAAGATAAAGTCCTCGCCGTTAGTGAAGTACAGACGCTCACTACTGCTTCCGCCTGTCACACCAATACACAGCACAGTGGATATGGAGTTGCTGATTCCGTCGACGTTTTCGTAGAAGACTAAGTGGTTGCGGGAAAGTTGAAGTTTGAGCTCGCGCTCATCCCTGGGCATGTGCAACACTTCGGTCCTCGAAGGGTCCACAAGGCGTCGCAGTATCCGAGAGAGAGTACTCTTCGCCGAACCCTGCTGGCCATGGATGTAGAGGAGTGTGTGCGGGAAGTCGGGAATGAAGCACGCCACGAGATACACGAGCAACAGCAACTTCTGCTCGGAATCTTTTACGTTAATGAACTCAAATAATTTCTTAATGTCTCCTCCACTCTGTGGTTCGACCTGCGCACTCTGGTGTACGTGGCGACGGAAGAGTATAGGCGGCTCGTCGACAATATTCCACCCGGCAGTCGTGATTTTCACGGCTCGGTTGCGCTCATCTGCTAAGTCGAGCCAAATCACATCGCCAACTTTTGCCACCCGATTGTAGAGTTTATATTCCTTGCCTTTGAATGCAGCCAAGCTTTCTATGGCGTGTATTGCGTCGTTAAGGGCCTTGGAGTCGGCTATATCTCCATACTGCTCCATGTAGCTATGGCTGAGCCACTGTTTGAAGCGCCTGCCTTTGCAAACCATTATTTCCTTATGATTATCAACAACTACGTGTGCATGACCGTTTCCGTAGTTGTCGCGGAAGAGCTCGATGTCGGGATTTGATGTAACCAGTTTCATCAGTAGCATCTTTTGCGGAATCTTTTTTTCTTCCGCCTCGGGCGGGTCTTCCCGTTTCCTCTGCTCGGTAGAGACAATCGATTCGTAGACATTTCTAAGTTCTTTTTCGGGCAGGGCCGGCTTGCAATGCTCTTGATTCCACGTTTGGAGACGTGGCCACGCTATAATCTCCCATTGTTCGGCGCCAGTGGTGCTCATGAGGCCTCCGGCAATGCTAGCCGCTGCGCCATTACGACTGCCTTCTTTGGCGTCCTCGTTTATCAGGACCCTCCAGTCCTTTTTATTTTCTTCCCCGCCCGCTATCTTCGCCAATAGCCATTCCGGCATATCGGCGATACCGTCTTCCGGCGGCACGATCCATTCATATGGCCCGCCGGCATCCTTACCGTCTTTGTCCTTGTATGCGGTCACAGAGGGTGCTAGGACGACAAAGCCCCCGTCTCCGCGAATATCCACCCCGTCTCCAAATAACTGTCCTTCAGAGTTCGGAATTTTACTGCCCGGATGTTTGAAGAAAAGATGCTCGCCGCCGTTGCCGGTCCGCGCCGCGGCGGTTGGTGGGAGGTTGTATCCCTGCTCGCGGAGCTTTTTGGAGGACCAGCCATGCTTTATGTCGAGGTCAAGCACAACAATGCCCGAAAGCGCGCCGGTGGCAACGCCGATATTCATACCCGGGTATTGCCTAGACCATTCGTTGAGTTGCTCTAATGTGGCGCGTTCCTTCTGATATCCCATCCACCTGATGAGAGGCCTTTTATCTTTACGAACAGGAAAGACGGACCAGCCTAATTCCTGATATTTGAGCGCACGCTCGAGAACTTTGTTGTTTGGGGTCATAAATTATTTTTTAGTTGTAATATTTTTGTACTCATCAGTAATCGCGCATATCTCATCCATCGAACTATCGACAGATTCGACATCGGCCATGGACAGAATCTCAACTCCTTCTCTGTGGAGGTCCGTTTTGCATCTCAAGTATTCCGCTGTATTTGTGCCGAGAGAGTCTCTTTTATCGACTATGAGCGTGTTTACTCTATTTTTCTTATCCTTACAGTATTCCAGAGCCTTATTGAATTCGAGGCTCTCAAGTATTGTGAGATCGTTAAGGTACTCATCTTCGTCCAAGAACGGCTCTGCAAGTAGCTTGATATCCCTTTCTTCGCAGAATTTTTTGCAGAATGATATCGCATGTTCCTCGTACTCGCCCCAATCTGGACGAAGATAGACGATTGCTCTTCTGTCGGGCATAGGCTGTTGTGCCTTTAAAAGTCCTTCTCTCCATTTACTGGGTTTCAATATTTCTTCCATATTTTATGTGTTAAGTATTAACGTTTTTCTCATCTCCCTTAAGCACTACACGCAACAAACGCACGAGCCGGAGACCCTTCTCGAGCGCTTGATCCTTCGTGAGTTCTATATCGAACTCATCCTTAAAGAGCCGCTGATATTCAGCGATCTCTTTTTCGGTTAGCGACGCGCCTTGAGCCTCCTGTTTTAGGGGTTGGGGCAGCTCGTTCGTTGTGTGCGTATCGACCATTGTGGGTCAATAGAAACAAACACCACCAGCTTGTTAGAAACTGGTGGTGGCTATGCCTCATTTACCCCTGATATCTGTTCTAATGTAAGGAAATCTTGAGAAATCGAATCTTTTTTAACGCCTGGTGGTGCCACGGTGGTGTGGCGGTGGTGTTATCATTTCAAAGCGCATACGATTATTGCCTTGCACCAATTTTAAGTGTGTTCCTCTTTTTCCTATACGCCGGTTAATCTCTTTCATCGTCCCAGCGAGTTGTTCCAGGTCATATGACTCTTCGGCGCGTTTCCGCATTTCTTCGAGCAGGCGCTCCTCAGTTTTTAGTGCGCTCCAATCAGTACCTATTATAGCCAGTAGTTCTCCTTGCACTGACCCCCTCTCGCCTATAGATATTGGCTTGCGTCCGGTATACCGAATGCACCATGAGTCTCCTACTAGTTCCACTTCGGGCGTGGCGTTAGCAATGTCCGCGCCGGTAATAATACTCCGGTCAACGCGGATACGAATATATGCCGCGTCTATTTTAATTTCTTCCACCGGTATGCAGTCACGGTTTAAAAGCTCAGGGTCGGTACTCAGGTTGCCAAGCGAACCTGGAGAAATTTGCGGGTATTCTTTCTTCAACTCCTTCAAAATTTTCACCAACTCCTTCAGGTCCATATTGAGCTCTTTTGGAAATTCGTTAGGAAAGATGTGGATGGTTTCAACTCCTGGCGGTAGTTGTTCACTCCCATCGTACCGGGAAATAACCTTATCTTTAATCCTCTTAAGTACCGTCGTAGTTTTTAAGTCCTCGTCCATACGTGAATAGTACACTACAGCGTATTCTTTGCGCACGCCTAAGCTCCGGTTTAGCCGGCGGTGAGCTGCAAGGGCATCAAAAGAGGGTGGTTTAAAAACCAAAAAAACCCATAAACCCGGACTTGTGCCAGCCAGTTTTATTTCGTCTAAATCCTAGCCTTTTCATCTCCAAACTGTATTCATCTAGCATGAGTACCCCTTTCAATTTATCTAGCTCAGTGTATATATTTTCATATATTTTTGATTTGATCCCTTCAGCAACCCAACGGTATTCCAGAGAAAAACGTGTTTCTGCCACTCCATCTCCGTATATGGGTTCGTTTTCTCCTGCTCCTCCCATTTCTTGGATTTCGCGCCTGATTATTTTCACAACCACCGACGTCTGGGTTTCATAAAAGATATCATTGAGTATTCGACAAAGCGAATCATGATCTTGCTTTGTTTTATAGGACAGTGAATCGTAGTTCGGATTATTACTTCTCCCAAATACGGCAAGTACCGCCAAATGCTCACTGTATTCCTTTTTTACTTTATTTATCATTTCCTCGATTAAGACCTGATGTTTCAATAATATTTCTTTTCCTTTTCCCTCTGCTCGTTTAGCTTCAATAAAATTTCTGCTGTCTACTAGAGAGGCAGATTCATAAACAGCGTGGTACTGTTCGTGACACACATTACACAACGCAGCCATATCTTCGTCTCTCTCAGACCTTAAACGGTCATAGGTCATGTGGTGTAGATCTATATGCTCAGAAGATCCACATGCTATACACTCTTTTTTATGCAATGAAAAGTAAATATCCCTGCGTCGTGACCATTCATCAGATTTTATGTACTGACTGTATGAGGGTTGAAGAGAAGAGGACATAAAAAATCCCTAGCGGATAAAGGCTGGGATTGATTCAGTAAATACACTAAACCCCGCGCCAGCCAGAGAAACCTTGCGGCCTCTCCCATGTCCCTTTCGAGACATGACCCTTCGCAGAGCTGCTGAACGCGGGGTTCAGTGTCTGCGAAGGGAATTTTCGACCTTGCCACAATCAGGAAGATTGAAGGGTAGGTCCTTTTTATTCAGTTGTACATCTCAAATAGTAGCACTTTTGAGCGAAGGATAACAACGACAAAAACGGCTATATTTTTAGCCCTATCTAGTGTAAAGTTGGCATAAGTCAAGGGTTTTGAGGGAACTAAAACAAATAAAATATGGACCTCTCCGATAATGAAAAACGAGACATAGCGAAATACATTGAGGCTGGCAAACCATTGCCGGACAAGTACCGCTTTCTCCTCTTCGCAGACAAGCAGGAGGTGGAGCTTGTGTGGAGTGGGAAGACATCAGACGTTACCAATGTCGTCTTGCCGTTCCAAGTCATTGAGCAGGTAGATGAGCCGCGAAGTGAGAAAGATCTCAAGCTCCAAACATCACTCTTTGATATTGACCCACGGGGGCGTCAGCTCAAGGGGTGGACGAACAAGCTCATATGGGGCGACAACAAGCTCATCCTCTCGAGTTTGAAGAATGGCCCACTACGCCAAGAGATTGAGGAGCAGGGTGGCATAAAACTAATTTATATCGATCCTCCTTTCGACGTAGGAGCAGACTTTTCTATGAATATAGAGATAGGTGACGAAGAATTTACAAAGCAGCCTTCTGTACTGGAAGAGCTTGCGTATCGGGACACCTGGGGCAAGGGTGCCGATAGTTTTATTGCGATGATTTATGAACGTCTTTCACTAATGCGTGGTCTATTAGCTACAGACGGGAGTATTTATATACATTGCGATTGGCGGGTAAATAGCTATATTCGACTGATTCTTGATGAAATATTCGGACGAAATAATTTTAAGAACGAACTGGCTTGGCAAAAAACTAGGGTCAGTAAATCGCAGAGCAATACATTTGGGAACACACACGACTCAATTCTCCTTTATTCAAATGGTGATGCAATATTTAATCCTCAATTTATACCCCACCCCGATTCTTACAAGGATAGCCACTACAGTCTGGTAGAAGAAGGGACTGGTCGGAATTATGGTCTTTGGGATTTTACTCAAAAAGGACAAGGAGAGCCACGTCGTTTTGGATCAAAAACAGTTACACCGCCCTCTGGAAAACATTGGATTTGGAGCCAAGAGAGAATTGACGAAGGAATGAAGGAGGGACGTATTGTATTCACGTCTACAGGAATGCCACGTCTTAAGAGATACTTCGACGATTCTCAAGGTAATCAAGTGAGTGATGTTTGGGCAGACGTGTTTGATGTTAATGCCGTTGCAGAAGAACGATTAGGCTATCCTACTCAAAAACCTGAGGCTTTACTTGAGCGAATTATAGAAGCTTCTTCAAATGAGGGTGATATTGTGGCTGATTTTTTTGCTGGTTCAGGCACAACTCTTGCAGTGGCGGAGAAGCTTGGCCGTAAATGGATTGGCAGTGATCTTGGAAAATTTGCCATACACACTACGCGCAAGCGCATGATTGGCGTTCAGCGTGAGCTCAAGAAAGCCGGCAAAGATTACCGTGCGTTTGAGATTCTTAACCTAGGCAAGTACGAACGTCAGCACTACATCGGTATCAACCCCGACTTGCGAGAAGAGGACAAGCAAAAGCAAATTGCGCAGAAAGAGAAGGACTTCGTTGCGATGATCCTCTCAGCCTACAAAGCAGAGCCGTTTGCCGGCTTCAAGACCTTCCATGGCAAGAAAAACTCTCGCCTTGTTGCCATTGGCCCTATCAACCTCCCTGTCTCCCGGCTATTCGTCGAGGCAGTCATCAAAGAAAGCGTAGAGAAGAAAATCACCAAGATAGACGTACTCGCTTTTGAGTTCGAGATGGGACTGTTCCCTAACATCCAAGAGGAAGCAAAGAGCAAAGGTATCGATCTCGCGCTCAAATACATCCCACGCGATGTGTTCGACAAAAGAGCCATCGAGAAGAATCAGGTGGTATTTCACGACGTCTCTTACATCGAAGTGAAGCCGATAGTGAAAAAGGGCTCGGTGGCGATAGAGCTCACGGACTTCTCTGTGTTCTACAACCAAGACTCCATCAAAGAGGTGGAGGAGAGCCTAAAGGCCGGCGGCAAGAAGCTCATTGTAGAGAACGGCCAAATCATAAAAGTATCGAAGGATAAAGATGGTATTGTAGGACGCGAAGTGCTCACGAAGAAGTGGACGGACTGGATTGACTATTGGGCCATCGACTTCAACTTTGAGAGCAAGAAGGAGTTTGTGCGTACAAAGGATGCAGAGACTGGAACTATCAAGGAAGAATGGACCGGCAGCTACGTGTTCGAGAACGAATGGCAGTCGTTCCGCACCAAGAAAGACCGCAACCTTGAGCTCACAAGTGTCGCGCAAGAGCTTGGTAAGGGCAAGAGGAAAATAGCGGTAAAGGTTGTAGACATCTTCGGCAACGACACAATGAAGATAGTCGAAATAACTGTATGAGACTTCTCTCTTTTAAAATTGAAAATGTTAAATCCGTAATTGATTCCGGAACGTGCCATCTTTCCGGTAGCGACAATGTACTGGTATTGGCTGGCCAAAACGAAGCAGGTAAAAGCGCCGTGCTTGAGGCTCTGAATTATTTTGGTAATGACGCAGACGCAGGTTTCATAAAATTGTCGAAGAGATTGAATGTGGATCCTAAGGTGTCATGTACTTTTGGTACAGAAGAGAAAGACCTCGATTCTGAAGATGCAAGAATAAACGAAATACTAAAAGAGTTGAAGACGTTTGACTTGCACAGAAGTGGGACTAGCGAAGAATCAAAAGATATTTATGTTTCCGACTCGAGCGTAGAAAGTATTGAAAAGTCGGTAGCAAAAGTAAGTTTTGAAGAGACTACGACGGATACTGAACAAACGCCGGAAGCAAAGGAGGAAGTTTTAAAAAAGAAAAGGGAGGATCTTGTGGATGCGGTGGTTTCGCATGTCATTAACGCTCTGCCCACATTCATTCTTTACGATTCATTCACAGGACTTCTCCCCGGCGAGATAAAAATTACTGATATCCCATCCCATCGGGCAGTACAGGATTTCCAAAAGGTATTTGGAGTTAACTTTGCTGATGCAAGCACTAAAAACGCACAGGAACGCACCTCTGTAATAGATTCGGTAGAGAAAAAAGCCGAGTTGGATCTGAACACTTATTGGACTCAAACAAGAGCCGATGGTCTCGAGGATAAGTATCGCTTCGACATTCACTTGATCCCCAGCGGAGCAGAATCAAAAGTTGAGTTTTTAATTCACAGGGACGACGGTACCCCTTTGTTTATGGAACAAAAAAGCAAAGGATTCCAATGGTTCAACGCATTCATGCTCCGGTTAAAAGCAATTGGGGTTGAAGACGCAAATCTCGGCAACTATATTCTCCTCATCGACGAACCTGGACAAGGACTCCACGAAACAGCTCAAAAGAATGTGAAAGTGGTACTCGAAGAGCTTGCTAAGAAAGGAATGCAAATACTGTACACAACCCACAACCCGTCACTAATAGGAGTAAATGACGACGAGTTATTGCGAATCCGATTGGTATTCCAAAATAAAGACAATGGTACAAAGATAAACACCATATCTCAATTTGCGGCATCTACAGATGGTGCTAGTAAGGATGCTTTGTCGCCGATCATAACAGCAATGGGTATCAGTCATCTCGGTCAAATTGTTGATACCAGTAAGCTCTGTGTCGTTGTGGAAGGTATTACCGATCATTACTACCTCACAGCTTTTCAGCGGTTATTGGCGCTTACAAATGACCACGCTATAATTCCGGCGTGCGGTGTAAAAAATATAAAACCTCTGATAAGTATCCTCATAGGATGGGGCGCACGTTTCAGAGCTGTCTTCGATGATGGCAAAGAAGGAAAAAGCGTATACAAAGATCTCGCCAATAACTTATTTAAAGAGGATGAGGACGGTCTTAAAAAGGCAGTAAAGAAGTTGGAGGGATTTGATGGCATCGAAGATTTGTTTACAAAGGATGATTTTTATACCCATGTTTTAAATGAGGCTGTTGCCGCCGCAAGTACATCGAACTCCGAGATAGCAAAGGGGAGAAAAAAGGAACTCTTGGCCAGGCTCTTTTTGGAGAAAGTTAAGTCTGGAGCTATTAAGAAAGAGGGCTTACAACCGGACACACTGACTAACTTTTCCGCAGTGCTTGATTGGTTGAATACTTGATATATGGCACTCCATCCGAAATTTCCCAAATCTCCCTACGAGATACTTGACCCAGCAACACGGTGGTTTCCGGCTGATGAGACCTTGCGCGATCAGGGATACGAAAAACTCCTGCCCCCGCTGGTCGCAGAACTCCGCAAGAAGGTCCGCGATTGGCGAGCATCTGACTATGAGGGTGCAAGCGATACCAGTCGGGCACTCTTGAAGTGGTGGTTTCTCACCGAACACCCGACCGAGAATGCCGGTAGTGAGATGTTTCAGTTCCAATACTACTTCGCCCAGCGCGAGGCCGTAGAGACCGTTATATGGCTCTACGAGGTCGCTAAAGCCCGCGACAAGTACGAGTTGATGAAGTTTGATACGTCGGGCTATCTGCGCACAGGCCAGTTTGACGAAACATGGACGCGCTACGTGGTGAAGATGGCTACCGGCTCCGGCAAAACGAAGGTGTTATCTCTCATTCTTGCGTGGAGCTATTTCCACAAGCTCTACGAGGAAGGTTCGGAGCTTGCACGAAACTTTTTGGTGATTACTCCGAACATCATCGTGCTTGATCGTATTCGCACCGACTTCGACGGGCTCAAGATTTTCTTTGAAGATCCTATACTCCCCGACAACGGCTACGAGGGGCAAAACTGGCGGGACGATTTTCAAATGACGCTCCATGTACAAGATGAGATAGGGACAGTGCGTAAGACCGGCAATATCTTCCTGACGAACATCCACCGAGTCTATGAGGGCGCGACGGAATCTTCGAGTTTTGATGATGAGGACACTGCCAGCTACTTCCTCGGCACTAAACCAGCGGGTAAGACCAATGAGTCGAAGATTGATTTAGGAGACATCGTGCGCAACATTGATGAGCTCGTAGTGTTGAACGATGAGGCACACCATATACACGATCCCCGGATGGCGTGGTTTAAGGCAATAGAGGACATCCACAATCGCCTTGTGATGAAAGGAGACCGTTTGGCACTACAAGTGGACGTTACAGCCACTCCTAGGCATGACAAAGGCTCTATCTTCGTACAAACCGTGTCCGACTATCCATTGGTAGAGGCAATTCATCAGAACGTCGTTAAGCATCCGGTTCTGCCAGACCCCGCAAGTCGCGCTAAATTACAGGAACATACGACCACCAAGTACAGCGAGAGGTACAAGGACTACATCCACTTGGGCTTTTTGGAATGGAAGAAAGTATACGACGAGCATATAAAAATGGGGAAGAAGGCCGTCCTGTTTGTCATGACCGACGACACAAAAAATTGTGATGAGGTTGCAGAGTATCTTGAGAACACCTACGCCGAGCTCAAAGATGCGGTGCTTGTCATTCACACGAAAGACAACGGCGAGATCTCCGAAAGCGTGACCGGCAAGAAGGAGGAGGAACTAAAGAAACTGCGACATGATGCCAACACCATTGATCGGCTCGACAATCGCTACAAGGTCATTGTGTCGGTTCTCATGCTCAAAGAGGGTTGGGATGTGCGTAACGTCACCACCATTGTCGGCTTACGCCCCTACAGCTCAAAGAGCAACATTCTCCCCGAACAAACACTTGGGCGCGGTCTTCGCCGTATGTACCGAGATCCCGATCTTGCGGAACTTGTGAGCGTTGTTGGTACAGATGCCTTTATGGACTTCGTAGAGTCAATCAAGAGCGAAGGTGTAGAGTTCGAGCATCGCAAGATGGGCGAAGGTACCGGCCCAAAAGCACCGCTCGTCGTTGAAATTGATCGCGAGAATCTCAAGAAGGACATTGAGAAGCTCGACATTGAGATACCGGTCCTTACGCCTCGCATATATCGCGAATACAAGAACCTCTCGGGATTAAGGCCGGACCAATTCGGGCACAAGAAGATTGCAGTGCGTGAGTTTACTGAAGCAGAAAAACGAGAGATTGTATTCCGCGATGTCGCGAGCGGAGAAATGACTCACAAAACAGAACTCGACAGTAACTTCATCCCGAATTACCAGAGCGTTATTGGCTACTTCACGCAGGTCATTATGAAAGACCTACGCCTCATCTCCGGCTATGACATCCTCTATGGCAAGGTGAAGGAGTTTATTCAAGAGCATCTGTTCGAGAAGCACATAGACCTCGATAATCTCAATGATCTGCGCAACCTATCCGAGGTTGAAGCATCACGCACAGTGTTTGAGACGTTCAAAAAAGAGATCAACACTCTTACTGTGCTCGACAAGGGAGAGGCAGAAATACGAGACTACATCAAAATCAGCAAGAGCCGACCATTCGTCGTGAAGGATCAGGGCTACATTGTGCCGAAGAAGAGCGTGTTCAATAAAGTAATCGGCGACAGCCACTTCGAGCTCGAGTTCGCAGCCTTCCTAGAGGATTGTGAGGACATCGTGTCATATGTGAAAAATTACTTCGCGGTGCACTTCAAGATCGACTACCGCAATGCTGACGGCAGTATCTCCGACTACTATCCGGATTTCATCGTGAAAGTGTCTCCAAAGGAGTACTACGTGGTGGAGACAAAGGGTCGTGAGGACTTGGACGATATTGAGAAGATAAAGCGCTTAGAGCAGTGGTGTGAGGACGTGAATGCCAATCAAAAGAATGCCAAATATAAAATGCTCTACATCAAGCAAGAGGTCTGGGAGGGTCGCGGTCAAAAGCCCCGTAGTTTCAACGAGGCAATCCGAGCATGGGGTAAAAATTAATTATAAAAATATATGAAAAATATAGAACCGCCGGGGAAAGAACATTTGGCATCAATAATTGTTAATTTGCAGAAGGGGGCATACATGATCCCTGATTTTCAGCGTGAATTCGAATGGTCACCGGGCGATGTCAACGACCTGATACGATCTATTTTTGAGGATTATTATGTCGGTACACTCTTGTTGTGGCGAGCGACAAAAGAAAATCTTAAATTCCTTCATTGCGAACCAATATACGGACATACAGGAGAACAGAAAGCGGAGCACATCGTGTTAGATGGACAGCAAAGATTGAGTGCTTTGTTCTACGCCCTATTTGCCCCAAGTAAAAATTTTCCTCGTCGCAAACTTCGTTATTTATTCTTTGTTGATCTCGGCAAGCTTCTAGAGGAGGATTATGAAGAAGCTTTTCAATATTTTTATGGAAAGGAAGCGTTAGGTATACTTTCTGATCCTGAGCATCAATTTGAACGACATTTATTTCCTCTCAAAATATTTGGAGATGCCGCACACCTCTGGCTAAAATGGTTACAGGATTACGAAGCATATTGGATATCAAAAGGTAACGCGGACATCAAAGAGAATAAAAGAAAGATTGAAGAATTGTTTTCCGATCTACTTAATAGGTACTATATTTGTTACATAGAACTTGATAGGGAAATTCTTGTCGACAAAGTTTGCGACATCTTCACGCGTATAAATAATAGCGGCGTTGACCTCGATACGTTTGATTTGTTAAATGCTCTCTTGCGGCCGCGTAATATAAATTTGAAGCAAACTTGGAGAGATATCAGAAATGAGTTCGATTTACCGGACCCAGATAAAGGTAAAATTATAATTTTGCAGACAATGTCATTGCTGAAGCAGGATTATTGTGCCGCAAAGTTTCTTTACTACTTAGTCCCTGGGGTGATTAAACGGGTTCGCGAAAAAGATGGCAGTTTTCATGCCACTACGCTAGTGAATTCTGTCGATGAGTTTAAAACACTTTGGAAGGATGCGGTAGACCTAAATCTTTCGTCTTTGCGAGTTGTTTCAAATCAGAAAGATTTAGGAGCTATTGTTCCTAAATTTATTCCGTATCCCACTCTATTGCCAATCCTTGCAGTACTTCTCAATGAAAAGAGTGGGGTACTTGATCAAAAAGGAGCGGAAGAGAAATTGAGGATGTGGTATTGGTCGTCAGTGTTTACTCAAAATTATTCTAGTAGCGTAGAATCGCAGATGGCTCAGGACTTACGTGAGATGCGAGACTGGTTTGCAAATGACGCAGCTACACCAAGAGTTATTTTGGAGTTAAAAAATACAATCGAAAATATCAATTTACTCAAAATTGATTCCTCAGGGTCTGCCGTATACAAAGGTGTTTTCTGCCTATTAGCACGTATGGGTGCGCGGGATTTGAGTACATGGGACCTACCCGAATATTCAATTCTTGATGATCACCATATCGTTCCGAAATCGTGGGGCGAGAAAAATGCGCCAGACTTCGCGAATTCAATAGCGAATAGGACACCGTTGTCAGACGACACAAACAGGCGGATATTACGCGATAGACTCCCTAATATATATATTTTGGAACTTATAAAAAAATATGGACGCCAATCAGTTATAGAGCTATTGTCGACTCATCTCATATCGGAGAAGGCTATGGATGTGTTATTGAGGAGTCCATTCTCTTCGGTAGATTTCGAAGAGTTCTTATTGATTCGGCAATCAACAATAATAGATGAATTAAAACTTCGCACAAAGCTCTAAGGAAAAGAGATAAAATAAAATGTCCTTATTACAAAAAACAATCATAGACTTGGATAATAAGCGAAAGGACAACGCTGATAAAAAATCGCTCTTTACCAAAGACCAACATCCGCACACCGCCAATTACCACAAAGACCAGTGGGCGTTTGTAACCAATACTTCCCTGCGAGAAAATATTGCGTATCAGATGCAGTATCTTGAGTTTATGGTCGCCCTGTACAACAACTACCAGATATACCTCACAGTCGAGTCGTTGCTATGTAAGGACATACTCGCGACGGTAGGAGGCATAGTGGAGGCGGCACTGTTTGACGTAATCAGCACGGCCAAAACAAAAGCCGGTATGCCTATGGGGACAAGGACAGACTTTGTCGCCCTCTTAGGGGAGGCGTATCACAGTTTTAAATTGTTGGACAAAGATACGTGGAGCTACTTTCATGAGCTACGCAAGGTCCGCAACTATGTGCATCTCAAAGCCGCCGACTTTCAAGAACACACCGCCTACACAGTCGAGGAGGCAAACGAAGCCATTACCCGGCTTGAGCAGTTCCGTCTATCCCTAACTTCTACAAAATAGACAACGCTTCATAAATATGAGCTTTTTTATTAGCAGTCTCTATAAAGCGAAAGGAATTCCTCAAACAAAAAACGAAAAAGCTTTTGACAGCTATCGTTTCTATCTCTCTTGCTTAGTTAAAGATCTCGGGCAAACACACCGGACTATTGAGAGTTTTGCTAAGTATGCGTGGGGTCAGTGTAATCTCGCCCCGTCTAAAAGCATCCTTGATAATAAACTGATACGCAGATTTTTGGTTATTGCTTGGAATACAGAGTATTTAACACGCACAAATGTTTCTCAAGAAATTGATATTATCAAAGTAAGCAACCAGTGGCGAGTAATACAAGCGTATTATTCGATCTACTCTGCTGGCGAGGCTGTAGTCTATGTACTTGATGGGGTACTCGTAGAATCCCACGCTAAGTGTATTTCAAAACTTAATAACTTTTTTGTGGATCGTAAACACGTCAGTCCGTGGAGTTTTGCCTACATGGGGAGTATACGTCAAGGTTTTGTATCAAAAAACTTTCCATCAAACGCAAAGCCTGTCAATAACTTATCCCGTTTGGAGATGGAGAATGTTGATTTAGTCGCTACGTGTCTTCGTGCCGAACATAGAAATCGTATCGATGATTATGAGCCGCAGAAACTATCAAAGAAACAAAAAAAGGAAGGGCAGAAGAAAACATTTAAAATAGACCACAAACCCGGCTATACGACGATACTAAACTTTTTATATCGTCTCCGGATAAAATCAAATTATAAGGACGCTGAAATTTTTACTGTAGATAGTCCAGATGAGTACGTCAAACAATTCAATAAAGACCTAGTATTCATCGTTGATGTAACTTTATTATTGTTCGAACTAATTATTATTCGGCGGTGGGGAAAAGTAAGCTTCGTTCGTCTTGCCGAGGACTATTTGAAAACAAGCAAAATCTATAAGGATGATTCCATGTCACCATTAAGGCGCAGACTAAAAATCTACAAGGAAATTACGACATGATGTCGAAAGTTAGGGGGTAGAATAGCTCTATGCTTACCTATTGGGAAAAGAAGTGGAATCAAAAACTATATGCGTTTTTGGCGCGTGCGGCACCATTGGCAACTTTGTTCGTTATCGTCTTACTGGGCGCTATGGCCTCCAACTTTGCCACCGGCTATTGGTTTGACCGCGATAAGGGGCAAGAAACAGACGAGGCAGCATATCCATCGGACGAGGTGGCTAAGGAGTCCTGCAACGTCATAGGGGTGGAGATTAGGGGATGCGTGTTGACCTATAAGCCCGATAACTACGACGATGCGCTAAAGTTGAGCGATGATGGGGGCTGCGACACTATTACCTCGTCGGAGGAAATCGTTGGTTACCTAAAGGAAGCTTCAAAAGACGATGATATAAAAGCGGTGTTGATCGAGATAGACTCGCCGGGTGGGATGCCGGTTGCCGCAGAGGAGATAGCGGAGGGCATTAAAACGCTCGGCAAGCCCTCTGTCGCTTGGATACGCGGCAACGGTATATCGGCAGCGTATTGGGTCGCCAGTGCCGCTAATACGGTCATAGCATCAGCCAACTCTGATGTGGGCAGTATAGGCGTAACATCTTCCTACGTGGATAACGCGCAACACAATGCAAAGGAGGGTCTGACGTACAACTTACTGACGGCTGGCAAGTACAAAGATATGGGAAATTTGGACAAACCACTCACGTCGGATGAACGCTCTCTTATCGAGCGCGATCTCAACATAATCCGGGATAATTTCATTAGTGCGGTGGCCGTCAATCGCAAACTCTCTGAAAGCAAAGTTCGTGCCCTAGCTGATGGCTCCAGTATGCTCGGCGCGGCCGCAAAGCAAAATGGCCTTATAGACCTCCTAGGCACACAAGAGACGATGTATGACACCCTAAAGCAGTTACTTGGCGGAGAAAAACCGGTAATCTGCTGGCCGTAGTGGCAATTTGTTTGGTCCTGAGCTAGCTGCCGGCCAGGCCACGGGGTCTAAACGCAGCTGATAAGACAACACACGCCAAACAACCACACCAACAGCACAAAAAACGGCGACCGGTTAAGATCGCCGTTTAATGTACGCTATTCGATTGGCTCGACACTCTCTACCTCAAGACAGCCCCCCGAAATATCAATCGATACTTCTTCCCATAATGTCCCCAGGTATAGCATTTGCTCCACCTTACTTTGAGCTTCTTGCGCGTTGTCCGCTTCAACCTCCACCGGAAATGGATCTGTTTCTTTGAGCCAGATACGATATCTCATACCGTCGGGTCTGACTACCGCGCCATCATCTGTATCTGCTGACTGGCCTCTTCTTTTGTGAGCTCGCCCAGTGCGTTTATACGCTGGTGCTTTTCGGTATCGTCCTCTACATTGAGGAGGATAAGCTCACGCAGGTACGACTTCTGTTTATCGCTTGCCAATTGTGTTTCCTGGCCTTGTGGAGCTCTGTAGGCCTCGCCAAGCTGCTCTTGCGTGCCTTCGAGCCGTATAACGTCCAATGACTTGCAGGCGGAGTTGATTGCGGACATCAGACTTCCGTTCAAGCAGCTATACAGGGCCCGGTCTAGCCCCTTATTTAACCTCGAAACGGCAGTTGAGCCGTGTCCAATACCTAGAGGCCTACCGTCCATACGCAGTTCGCATTTCACCGCAATTAAGCCCGGAGTCTTGTTAAGTGCGGACATTACTCCAATGTCCGGAGAGAACGTAGCACAGAGGTTGAGGCTGGGCTGACACAGCTTTTGTAGCATCAACCGAATCGGATTTCCCTCGTCCTGCGTGTCCAGCGACCTCTCCTGCGCCGCTTTCACCGGGTGTGACTGACGCGGCTGAAATGGCGACCGGACTGGGCGACTTTTGTATTGTGTTTGCATTTTCTAATATTCTTAACGTAATAATGTTTTGCTGATAGACAACCTCGAAGTGAGCTCCTATCTCAAATCCTGCTTTCGTAAGTAAGTTGTTTACGATGCGGATCATTGGCTTGCCATTGGTGCTTGGAGCACGTACAACGGCCATTCTGCGGACCGTCATACAGCTTTCTCCACCTGGCGCTTGTGGAAGAGATTCACTGTGCGCTTTATTTTGCGGACCACTTTGTCGTCTTTGTCTTTTACCTCCAAAAAGGTGATGGACTTTAGGGCTTTCTGTCCCTTCTTGACGATGAATCCATACGCTACCCACGAGCTATACGGCATGGCATCTGTGTGGGGGTCAAAGTCCTCTGCGACTTCTTCGCCCCACCGCTTGGCTATCTGTTCCTTGACCATCTCGTAGTTTTTTTCGCTACCACGGTATGGACTGGCCAGAATTTCTTTTACACTCTTCATTACATTGCAGGCATAAATACACGCCGCTCCGACTACGCGACAAAGGACTTGGTGCTAAATAATCTAAGTCAATCAATGTTCAAGTCGTATTTTTGAGCGGTTGGGGGTCATTCGGTAAGGGACGTTATTCAAGACGAGGAGGTAAGTTAGGGCTGTGGCAGACGTTTTTTCTACTTTTTAGAGCTTTTTTTAAAAGACTTCTATCTTGGCCGCTTTTAAGCCAAGATCCTAAATGAGCCAATTCCGCTGCCGGGCCAAAGACACCCCCAGGGGTAAGCTATGTCTCAAAAATTGCATGGGCACCAAATTTTTTTACAATTTTTTCAAAGTCGCCCTTGGTCTCTAGTATCCTTAAGTTGTGAATCCAGCATATTTAGTTGAGGAGTGCCAGACTATATCGATTGGGACCATTGGGCGGGACCTCCGTTTCAAATACGCCGATGATGAAGCTTCTCTTGTTTTTGATGCAGGTGATGGTCATTTACCACAACAAATCATGTTAACCGAGCAGGTCATTACATTCGGTTTACGACGCTATTTCGTATGTGATTGTGGGGCGCGGTGCAATAAGCTGTATATACCGCCGGGCAAGAGCCAATACCGGTGTCGGGGCTGCTATCGCCTGAGATATGAATTGTCGTATATCAACCGCACGTCCAAGCACGGGAGACTTCTCTATAGGACCAATAGAATGCTCAAATTGGTCGATAAACGGGCCGGTATGAATCGGGTATTCTATAAGGGCCAATATACAAAACGCTTTGATCGCTTTTTGAATCTCTGTAGTCGCGCTGGTCTTGTCGATGTGGTAAATGATGCCGGCAATTTAAAAGCCGCAATCGCATCCCTTTAGATTTAGACGAAGGCAGTATATTTATATCGTCCCGGTTTCTGATGCTCTGTTAACAGAGATGGTGACCATATCGTGAACGGAGGATTTTATATTTCAGAGTCTTTTATGCAAAATCAATTCTGCCATGGATAAAGATGTATAATGTGCTCAATGCTCAATTTTATAGCTCAAAAAGGCAAAGGACGCGCTGTGAGAGACATGAATATACGCGTAGGAAGTCCTAGTCTTAAAGCTAACCAAATTCCAGTGAAGAAGGATGCAAGTTTTGATGTTGCGGGCTATATCTCGAACGGTGAAAGTGTTGGTGGAAATTCGAAGTGGTATCAAACATCTGACGGAAACTATATTTGGTCTGGGAATGTTGAACTTATAAAAAATGAGATCGTCAAGACTCTTCGTGCACCTTTAGCAAAGTTGATATGCACGCAAGGGTTCGGATTAAGGCCCGAGGTATATAAGGATTATGGTTCCCCCAAAGGACATAATGGACTTGATTTTCGTACTTGGGTGAATGGCGACTCAACAAAGTGGAAGCAGCCGATATTCTCCGTGCTTGACGGGACCGTCAGCGAA
>ORMF012122497.1_pt1 | contig 20967 bp, 16 predicted proteins | sample 1779871 | NCBI WGS metagenome assembly ORMF01 (sample SAMEA104232316, study PRJEB22302) | groundwater metagenome | biome: forest; feature: aquifer; material: groundwater | place: USA | collected 2011-08-07 | depth 5.4 m | reverse complement strand
CGCAACGGGGAAAGGCGCGGCATCACCTGGAAGTTCACCCGTGAAAAAGCCGACCAAACACTTGGCCGTCACTATGTGACCTAATTAAATTGTCTCTGTACTAGGGCATCTGGCGTGGCATTTCTTTCGCGCTGTTGTCATCGCCGTTTTGACTTCGTCGCCTACGCAGCCGGTTTCTCCATCAGCACCAGTTCCCGCTGCAGCCGGTTCACCTCCACCGGCAAATCGTCCGAGTGCAGTCGGCTCCAGAGCGTGGCGAGTTCTTCGGCAGGCAGTTCGTCCACGAAGCGGAAGGCGGACGCGGCCAGGTAGGTGCGGTCTTTCTCGAAAGCCATCCAGCGCCGATCGAGTTTCTCCGCCGCGCTGCCGGTGGTGTTGGAGCCTGCGAAGATGTCCAGCACGGTGTCGCCGGGGTCGGTGAGGAATTCGATGAAGAAAGTCGGCAGTTTCTCCGGGAAGCGCGCCGGATGCGGCTTAACGTCCACGCTGGCGCAGTGGCGCTGGTAGGGCGAGTTGCTTTCGGTGTTCGGAATTTGCAAGAGGTTCGACGGGATGGCGCCGCCATTGTTGGTCGCGAAGTTGGCGCTGATGTCGTGGCCGGATGGGCGCAGTTTCGGGCGGTAGAAGCTCTCGGCGTCCTCCAGGAGTTTCTTCATCCGCTCGGAGTAGGGCGCGAGGACACGGCGAACGTCGGCTTTCGGGAAGTCGGTTTTCGCGAACCACCAGACGGTGTTCACCGAGTCTTTCGCGCGGATTTTACGCTTGTTCACCCACTCGATGGGCGACGGGAGTTTGGCGGGGTTGTGCCAGAAGAATTCTTCGGCGAGCCGGAAACCGTGTTCGTCGCACAGGCGGAGCATGACGCGGAAGTTGTAGAGCGAGCGCACGGGGCGTCCGCTCTGGTAGGCGCCGCCGAGGTCGAGCACGAAGCTGCCGGCGGGCTTGAGCACGCGCTTGACGGGTTCGGCGAACTGGAGCAGCCAGTCCACGTGGGCATCTTCGGTCTGGTTGCCGTATGCCTTCTGGCGCTGGAGCGCGAACGGTGGCGAGGTGATGACGAGGTCCACGGAGTCGGCGGGCAGGCGCGGCAGGAGGTCGAGCGAGTCGCCGACATAGGCTTGGCCACACTCGGTCGTATAAAGCGGATTGGGCAGCGCGGCGGGCATGTCAGTATTCCTCCAGGTCGTAAACCCAGCTCGCCAGAATCTTCCACAAGACGGTGACGGCGAAATAGACCTCCGGGTCGCGGCGGCGCAGTTGCTCGATTTGGCCGATGCAGGTCTGCTGGTCCTGCGTGCCGAGAATGTAGGCAACCCAGCGGCGGGCGTCGTCGTCCACGAGCAGCGGGAGAAGCTCGTCAACCTTGACGCGGCCTGAACGGCTCACGGCCCACGCGATGCCAGCGCGCTGGTCGTCTTGAGCGGCGGGGAGCTTGGCGGCGACTTCGGCATTGGTGCTGGCAGCGATCTTCCGCAAGGCTCTGGTGGCTTCGATGCGGATTGGCTCGGCCAGTTCGAGGAAGACCTGAACCAGCGCGTCAACGCTGGAGGGCTGCTGCAATTCTCCGAGCGCCCAGGCGGCTCCGGCGCGAATCTCCGGGTGCTGGGCTGGGTCGAGCAAGACAGCGGTGAGCGCGCTGTGTGAGGCGTCGGTCGGGATTTCGCCAAGGATGATGACGGCTTCCAAGCGATGCTCCAGGTATTGGCCTTGGAGCGTCTGCTGGATGAAACTCATCCCGGTGTCATCGCCTGCTCTTGCGAGACCCGCTGCCGCTTCGAGGCGGACGTAGATGTGCTCGCGGTCGTCGGCCATCCGCTGCCTCAGGGCGGCGGGGACGGCGGAGTCGTGGAGATGGGATAGAGCTTTGGCCGCGGTGTAGCGGTCGGCAACAGCAGGCGAGGCGAGCAATTCGAGAAAGCTGGAATGAGCGGCTGCACCGGAACAGGGCAGCGTGGAAGTGACGGGAACAACGGAGGCGATGATTTGCCCGGCAAGAATCTTGTCGCCGACCTTGACCAGCGGCTGGAGGGAGACGCCTTTCTTGCTCAAACCGAGGGAAATCGTTCGCTGGTCGGGCTCGCGCTTGAATTGGATCCGTTCGGCTGTGAATGCGCTGACGACTCCGTCGCTGCTGGCCACAGCACTGGGCCAGGTGACGCGCAACTCGAAGCCCTCTCCAGCGCCTTTGGGCTTCTCCGTGACAACTTGGTTCTCGGCAAACGCCTTTCGCAGCGATGCAGCGGAGACGAACTGGATCAGCGGATTCGCCAGCCAGTCCGTCGGGCCTTCGCCGGTCTTGGCGCAGATGGAAAGCGCGACCACATCGTGGTCATTCAGTCCCTTGTCCCAGCCGCGCTCCGGATCGGAGAGCGAGTGGGACATGCTGATTTCGAGCTGGGTCTTGGCGCGAGCTTCGACGCGGGTGCCGCAGTTCAGGCAGAGGAGATCAGGAACGCGAAGCCGCTTGATTTTGATGTTCTTCCAAATCTTGTAATCCATCGAGCCGCGTTCGAGTTCGATGGGCTTGTGGCCTTGCCGTTGGAGGTCTGCAAAAACGGCGCTCTCTCCGATGGCACCAATGGCGAGCTTCTCAAGAAAACTCTCGTCAGTCTTGAAGGAACGGCGACCGGGCATAATCAAATTGTTTTCACGGGACGCAGCGTAACATGGCCGGCGTTCGCAAGGGAAGCGCCCATTAAGCGAGGAAGGCGGCGGCTGTGAGTTTTATATAGGCGGGACGCGCTGTCCGACTTCTTCGCCGCCTTCGTCTCAAGACCAGTTCGCCTTTCTTGAAATCCACGGTCACGCGGCTGTGGTCGGTGATTTCGCCAGTTTCGTTGTTATGCTCTCCAGTTGGCCTGCGACGCTTCTCCGTAAAGGCGATTCATTCACCTCTCTCTTGCCTTTGTGGCGTATCGCGCCGGCTTGTCCATCAGCACCAATTCCCGCTGCGGCCGAGTCACCTCCATCAGCAAATTGTCCGAGTGCAGTCGGCTCCAAAGTCTGGCGAGTCCTTCAGATGGCAGTTCATCCACGAAGCGGAAGGCGGACACGCCACGCTTCGCTTGATTGGAGATCGCAGATTTCAGATGGCAGATGGAATGAGCCGCCGCGCTGCCGGTGGTGTTGGAGCCGGCGAAGATGTCCAGCGCCACGCTTCGCTTGATTTCAAATTTCAGATTGCGGATGGCGGATGAGATCATGGCTCTGGGCGAGGCGGGGCGTCGTTCAAGACGAGCGACGATTCCTGGGCCCGTTTCGCTGCCCGGCAGGGGGTGCGCCACGCTCACGCTTTCATCACGTCCCTCCTCTTGATGCCCTGGGAGCGCGAGCGACGGAGAGTCACAATCTTCCTGGGCGGAGCCGGAGCTCCCCGCCGTGTCAACTTTAGCCCCGAACTTCGCCGCTTTTGAGACCGCAATTGGATGTCATCGCGCAAGTGAGACGGCCACGCTTCGGAGCATCGACTTTGCTGAGCGAATTCGCGCCCCGGGACTGACCTCAGATCGGGATGGTCGAGGTTTTCAAGCTGCTCGCCGACCCGTGCAGCAGAGCGGGATCTCGAAGGCCACAACACCCGGCCCGCAGTTGCATCTCGGTTTGAGAGGGAACAGTCTATGAGACGAATGTCAGCTTTCATAGTGCTGGGGATCACGGGAGTGTCCCTCGCGGTCGTGGCTGGAGTTGCCGGCGACGGCCCGAAGACGGGAGCCGTGACGAGTCGAAACGTGGCCACGCGAGGGAACTGCCCGGTCGTGCAGCGAAGCGGGCAAGTGCCACTCAACAAACACCGCTCAGGAGTGTTGTCCGCGCGCCCGTCCCCATCGGCCCAGCGGTTTGCCGCATGACTTTCACGAAAGCTCATCGCCTCCTGCAAGCCTTCCTGCTGGGCAGTCTCGTCACCTCTGCCGGGGCCGACAGCACGGTCGTTTTCAACGAGGTTATGTACCACCCGCAGACCAACGAGGCCGCTTTGGAATGGGTGGAACTCTACAACCAGCAAGCCGTGGGCATGGACATTTCCGGCTGGTCTCTCGCGAACGGCATTGGGTTCAAGTTCGTCGAAGGAACGGTGATTCCCGGCGGCGGTTACGTCGTCGTCGCGTCGTCGCCGAACACACTCCAGGCAGCCACGGGCATCACAAACCTGCTTGGCCCATTCACCGGCCTGCTCGCGAACACTGGCGAAAAGCTCGAACTGCGAAGCAACAACAACCGTCTGATGGATTCGGTGAATTACGGCGTGGAAGGCGATTGGCCGTCCGGGCCGGACGGCGCTGGGGTCTCGCTGGCCAAGCGCGATCCCGATCTCGGCAGCGCGTCACCGGAGAGTTGGCGGATGAGCGCGCAGATCGGCGGCACACCTGGCCAGCCCAACTTTCCAGTCACGACACCCACCTCTGCTGCGACGACGCTTGTGGCCCTCAGCCAGGTCTGGAAATACGATCAGTCCGGCACCGACCTCGGCACAGCGTGGCGGCAGCCTGGTTACGGCGACGGGGCTTGGCCTTCGGGTCCGGGCTTGTTGGGCAATGAAACCGCCGCCATGCCCGAACCGCTCCGCACCCAACTGACCCTTGGCCGCAGCACCTACTACTTCCGCACGCATTTCAATTCCACCGGCAACCCCCAGCAGGCCGCGCTGTCGCTGCGCCACGTGCTCGACGATTCGATGATTGTTCATCTGAACGGGGTTGAGGTCTATCGCGTTGGCTTGCCGGAGGGCGTCATCACTTACACGAACCTGGCTAATCGCAGCATCGGCGACGCGGTCTCCGAAGGTCCCTTCGTCGTCCCGAACACCAAGCCGCTCCAAGGCGATAACGTGCTGGCGGTGGAAGTGCACCAGAACGCCTTGACCAGCACCGACGTTGTCTTCGGTCTGGCGCTGGAATCTTCCACAACGTCCGGCGGCGGGAGCTTGGCGGCGGATGGCGGCCTGCCACCGCTCGCGTTCAACGAACTGGCCTCCTCGACCAACTCGACTTTCTGGCTCGAGCTGATCAACCACGGTGTGACGAGCGTTCCTTTGGCTGGCCACGTCATCGCGCGCTTTGGCGGGGCCACCAATCGCGAATACACTTTGCCTGCGGAAACGCTCGCTCCGGGCGCGCTGGCCAAGTTCCCAAAATCCACGCTCGGGTTCGGTGTCGATTCCGGTGACCTGCTGGTCCTTTACGCCCCGGGTCGCAGCAACGTGCTCGATGCGGTCGTGGCCAAGAAAGACCCGCGGGGCCGGCATCCTGACGGCGTTGGCCGGTGGCTCTTTCCTGCCCAGCCCACGCCGGGCGCGTCGAACGAGTTCTTGTTCCACGACGAAATCGTCATCGACGAAATCATGTATCACGCGCGCGACTTGCCGCCGCTGGCCGCCGGCGGCCCGTGGCGCGATTCGCTCGAATCGTGGGTCGAGCTGCACAACCGCAGCGCCCAGGCCGTGGACCTGACGGGTTGGCGACTCGACGAGGGCATTGATTATCGGTTCACGCCCGGGACCGCGATCCCGGCCGGCGGCTATCTCGTGGTGGCCAAAGAGCGGGGCTATCTGCAATTCCTCTATCCGAGCCTCGCGATCGTTGGCCCGTTCACCAACACGCTTTCCGGGCACAGCGACTACCTCGTGCTGAAGGACGCCAACAACAACCCCGCGAACGAGGTCCGTTACTTCGACGGCGGGCGCTGGCCGACTTATCCCGACGGCGGCGGTTCCAGTCTCGAACTGCGCGATCCATGGGCCGACAACTCGAAAGCCGAAGCCTGGGCCGCGAGCGTCGAAGGAAACAAATCTTCGTGGAACACCTACACCTACCGCGGCGTCCCCACCGCCACCGCTGGCCCGACCCGCTGGAACGAGTTTGTCCTCGGCTTGCTCGACGCGGGCGAATGTCTGATTGACGACCTCCACGTCATCGAATCACCGGGCACGACGAGACTCGAACTGCTGCAAAATGGTTCCTTTGAAAAAGGCGCGGCCTCGTGGCGTTTTCTCGGCACGCACAAAGAAAGCCGCGTGATCGTGGACCCGGCCAATCCGGCCAACCACGTTTTGCATCTCGTCGCCACCGGCCCCACCGAGCACATGCACAATCACCTTGAGACGACGTTCGTCGGCAATCGGGTGCTCGTGAACGGACGCGAATATGAGATTGCGTTCCGCGCCAGGTGGCTCGCCGGCGACCACCAACTCAACACGCGCTGTTACTTCAATCGCCTCGCCAGGACAACGCTGCTGCCGGTGCCGGCGGTCCAAGGCACGCCGGGCGCGCGCAATTCCACGTACGCCACCAACCTCGGGCCGACCTTCGCGCGCTTTGGCCACAGTCCAGTTGTGCCGCAGCCGAACCAGGCGGTGACCGTCTCGGTGGCCGCGTCCGACCCGCAGGGCGTGACTTCCTGCACGTTGTGGTGGTCCACGGACAGCAGCGCGTGGAGCAGCGCAGCGATGACATTGAGCGGCGGTGTTTACCGCGGAACCGTGCCCGGATTCAGCGCGGCGACGCTCGTTCAATTCTACGTGCAGGCGACGGATGGCCTGGGCACGAGTTCCACTTATCCCGCCGGCGGCCCCAACTCGCGCGCACTCTACGCCGTGAACGACGGCCGGGCCGTCTTCGGCAAGCTGCACAATCTGCGGATCATCATGACCAAGAGCGACGCCGATTGGCTCCACGCCATTACCAACGTCATGAGCAACGCGAAGCTGGGCGCCACCGTCGTGTACGACGAGAAGGAAGTTTTCTACGATGTCGGAGTGAAATTGCAGGGCAGCGAGCATGGACGCTACGAGGACAATCGCGTCGGCTTCACGATCGATTTTGACCCCGACCACTTGTTCCGCGGCGCGCAGGAGAACGTCACAGTGGACCGTTCGAGTTGGAGGTTTCAGGGCGGACCGCATGAGGAGATTGTGATCAAACACATGGTTAATCACGCCGGCGGTCTGCCCGGCATGTATGACGATCTCGTGCGCGTGATCGCTCCCCGCGCGGCGCACACGGGCACGGGATTGATGCTGATGGCCAAATACGGCAATGGATTTCTGGACAGTCAGTATGAGAACGGGAGCGACGGCATGCTCTTCAAGATGGAGTTGGCCTATCCGCTCAGCGCCACCGTGGACGGCAATCCGGAAAGTCAAAAGGTGCCCCAGGCGGGCGAAGTGGTGGGCACGGACATCACGGACCTCGGCAGCGACAAGGAACTCTATCGTCATTTCTTCATGATCGAGAACCACCGCAACCGGGACGATTACTCCGGCCTCATTTCCCTGGCCAAGGCGTTTAGTCTGACGGGCACCGCGCAGGAGAGTCAGACCCAGCAGCGGATGGACCTGGACGAGTGGATGCGGATCTTCGCGTTCGAGGCGCTGGCCGGATTGAGCGACACGTTTCATTACGACAACCCGCACAATCTGATGCTCTATTTTCGTCCGGGCGACAACCGGGGCTTGGCGTTTCTCTGGGACATGGATTTCTGTTTCAGCCGGTCGGTGAACGATCCCTTTCCCGGCACGGCGTCGCCGAATTTCAACAAGATCATGGCCGTGCCCGCCAATCGTCGCGCTTACTTCGGACATCTGCACGACCTCATCACCACGACGTACAACACCACCTACATGTCGCGCTGGACAACGCACTACGGCGGGCTCCTCGGCCAGAACTGGAGCGCCATGCTGAGCTACATCGGACAGCGCGCCAGTTTCGTGCAGGGCCGGTTGCCCACGGCGACGCCGTTTGCCATCACGGTCAATGGCGGAAACGATTTCAACACGGGCGCGGACGTGGTCACTCTCCGCGGCACAGCACCCGTGCAGGTGAAACAGATCGAGGTGAACGGCGTCGGCTATGCGCTCACCTGGACGACCGTCACCAACTGGACCGTGACTGTGCCCATCGCGGGTGGCTCGAATCTGCTGGCGCTACGCGGCCGCGATTACCGAGGCAATCTCCTCTCCACCGCCACGGACACGATCACCGTTGTCAACCCGACCGCCGCCGCCCCGCCCCGCCTCGTGCCCGTCGTCATCAACGAATGGATGGCGGACAATGCGGCGCCCGGCGGGTTCCCCGATCCGGCGGACGGCCTGTTTCAAGATTGGTTCGAGCTTTACAACCCCAACACGAACGCGTTCGACCTCTCGAACTTCTGGCTCACGGATGATCTTTCACAACCGGCCAAATGGCGCATCCCGACGAACGCCGTCGTCGCGCCGCGCGGCTTCCTGTTGGTCTGGGCCGATGGAAACACCGGGCAGAATGGCGCTGACGTCAACGGCGACCTGCACGCAAGTTTTCAACTCAGCGCGGGCGGCGAAAGCCTTGGTCTGTTCGCGCCGGATGGCGTCGCGCTTCAATCCAGCGTGACGTTCGGTCCGCAAACCCAGAACGTCAGCGAGGGGCTGTTCCCGGATGGCAACACGAACGAAGTCGTGTTCATGATGAACTGGACCCCGCGCACTCCCAACGCGCCGACGGCCCCTGGCGCGCCGCCGCGCCTGGTCGAGGCCGCGGTCGCCGCGGGCGTTGTCACCTTGAAATGGGAAGCCGTGCCTGGCCGGCTGTATCGCGTCGAGTTCAAGGATCGTCTCTCCGACCCGGTATGGACGCCGCGGGGGAACGACGTTCGGGCCAGTGCGACCACCTGCCTGGCCACGGACCAAGTGAGCGCGGGAGCTCACCGCTTCTACCGCGTTCAACTCGTGAACTGATTTATGGGCACCTCCGGAAACTGGGTGAGAAGTTCGGCATTGCTGAGAAAGAAATGGACGAAGCAGAGCATGAAGTTTACGATACGCGCCATGAAAACTTCCCCATCGGCTCAGCCGCTGGGATTCTTTGACCTGTCTGCGTGCGAACACGCACAGGCAGATGTGGAACTGCGCTGCATTGGGCGGCGGCGCAACGCGGCGGCCATCGGGTTGATCAACCTGATCTACCCGCCTGCCGAGCTGCGGGCAGGCAACCTGGCCCGCTACGAATCCCGATTCCGAATCGGGACTGCCATCCCGATCTGATCGGGACATGAACAGCGAAGATCAAAACCAGAAACGACCGAAAACCAATCAACGACAAAGGATCAAACGTCAGGAAAATACAAACGAAAGGCGCCGCTGTGAAACCAGCCACACCTGCCTGTGCGCCTGCCCGCGCTCCAGCAGGCGGGGAGCACGCAGACAGGCCGAAAACCGAACCGCCACCATCAACCCAAATCCGAGAAGCAGTCTTCAGAGGTTCCCTATAGACAATTGCAATGAACGGTCGTCGCTACCAAATTGAATACGGCCCTTCGGCTTTGGATGACCTCGACCGTTTGCCGGCACGCGAACGCGCCCAAATTCTTCGCAAGATTGAACGATTGGAACACGGACTTCATGGCAACCTTAAACGCCTGCACGAAGCCGAAGCCATGTATCGCCTGCGCATGGGCGATTATCGAATCTTGTTTGATGTCGAGGGCGCTGTTATTGTGATTCGCAGAATCGGTAATCGAAAAGACGTTTATGACTAAAGCCGTTCAACAAACTGTTGTCCGCTCCATTTCCAGGAAGCGCGAGCAAATTGCCACGCTGCGCGAAGAACTGGAGGACTTGAACGATTATCTCGATTTGACCGAAGCCCGCGTGCGCGACGAGGGCAAGCCGCGTCTCACCCACGCGGAAGTGAAAAAACGCTACGGCGTAAAATAACTTCGCCCCCAGCGTTATTTCTTCTTCTCAAAAACCAGTTCCCCATCCTTCGCGCTGACTTTGATCGGGTCGCCCGGCTTGAATTCGCCCGCCAGCAGCTTCGTGGCGAGCGGGGCGAGCAGGTGTTCCTGAATCGCGCGCTGGAGTGGGCGCGCGCCGAATGGCGGGTCGTAGCCCTCGCTGGCGAGCAGCTTTTTCGCAGCGGCGTCCAGCTCGAGCGCGAGATTCTGCTGCGCGAGCCGCTGCGACTTGCTGACGGGCACCTCCGGAAACTGGGTGAAAAGTTCGGCATTGCTGAGAAAGAAATGGACGAAGCAGAGCATGAAGTTTACGATACGCGCCATGAAAACTTCCCCGTCGGCTCAGCCGCTGGGATTCTTTGACCTGTCTGTGTGCGGACACGCACAGGCAGAAGAGGAACTGCGCGTGCAATGGCTGGAGGCGAAGGGCAATCCGTCAAGCCCGAGTTCCGAAGCTGAAACCACGGATTTCGCGGATGACACGGATAATGAAAGCATTCCGTTCGTGAGGCTCTGTACGGATCGGTTCGGGGAGTTCCGTGCAGAAGTTCCTCTTCATCCGTGCCATCCGTGTCATCCGTGGTTCTCCATCCCGGTTTTCGGGTTAAGCCGGTTGGCGGAGTGGGTGGAAACCACGGACGGCCACCGGCTCGGAGAGCCTACGGCCAGAAGAGCCTACGGCTCGGAGAGCGCGGGGTATGCCGACAGCGCCTATGGCAGCGCGGCCTCCGGCGCGGAGCCTCCGGCGCGGAGCGAGGCCGAAGCGATGCTGGCTTGTCTGCGTGCCCCGCACAGGCAGGCGGCCATTGGCTTGATCAACCTGATCTATCCCGCCACGGCGGGAGCAAGCTGCGAACCCCGATTCCGAATCGGGACTGCCATCCCGATCTGATCGGGACTTGAAAAGCGAAGATTATCACCAGAAACGACCGAAAACCAATCAACCCCGAAGGATCAAACGTCAGGAAAATACCAACGGAAGGAGCCGCTATGAAACCATCAACACCTGCCTGTGCGGAGCACGCAGACAGGCCGAAAACCGAACTGCAACCGTCAACCCAACTCCGAAAAGTAGTTTTCGGAAGTTCCCCCCTATCAGTGCCATCAAGCCAAAACCGGAGTCGGATGGCTTACTATATCTTGTCTCTAGCTGCATCTGCCTTGATTGACAACGCTTGTCTGGGCCAGGGGCAACCTGACATCGTTTGGGTTCAGGGGGACGACCACTTAAGAGTAAACTCCGTTGCCTTTTCTCCCGATGGAAGCTTTTTAGCTTCAGGAGGCAGCGGCGGTGTGAACTCGACGAGTCTTCAATCGATTATCCGAATCCACCGTGTGTCGGACGGAGCACTCGTGAGAACCTTACCAGGGCACGACACGGAGATCACCTCTGTTGCATTCTCGCCCCAAGGAGCTACCATCGCATCTGGGAGCTGGGACAATACGGCCAAGTTGTGGCGTGAATCGGACGGAGCCCTGTTGGCGACGCTGTCGGGACATTCGAATATTGTCACATCTGTCGCGTTCTCTCCTGACGGCCAAATCCTCGCCTCTGCTAGCTGGGATAACACAATCAAACTGTGGCGCGTGACCGACGGAACGCTGTCGAAGACCTTGGTCGGCCACAAGAGTCTCGTAACTTCGTTGGCTTTTTCGCCTGACGGCAACACCTTGGTTTCAGGGAGTCATGATCTAACGGTGAAACTGTGGCGGATGTCTGACGGAGTCAACATCCGCACTTTGAGCGGACACACCAGTTGGATTCTCTCCGTGGCCTTTTCACCCGACGGAATGATGATTGCCTCAAGTAGCCATCAAGGTGATTCGAGCATCAAGTTGTGGCGAGCCTCTGATGGTGCTCTTCTTCAAACATTGACGGGACACACTTTCGGAGTTAAGTCGATTGTTTTTTCGCCTGACGGTAATCTCTTGATATCCGGCGGGCGTCCCGTGTTTGATGACACGATCAGGTTTTGGAGAATTCCCGACGGCAAGCTGTTGCAGCTTTATGCGCACGAGGTTCTCGACGTTCGCTCCATTGCAATTGAGCGCACCGGCCGATTCTTCGCCTATGGAGGGGACGTGGTGATTGGAGGCGAGGTGCTGAGTCGCGACGTAGTTCTCGCGCGCAACCCATTTCCGTCAATTACTGCTCAACCACGGAGCCAGAAGGTAAAGGAGGGGGTAACCGTGACTTTTGATGTCTCTGCGGAGGGACCAGGTCCTTTCAACTATCAGTGGTATTTCACTCCGCCGGGCAGAGGCCGCGTAAGCCTATCGGCGGCAACTAACGCCATGCTAGTGTTGAACAACGTTCGACCTTCCAACGCGGGGGAGTACAAAGTTATCGTGAGCAATGAAGCAGGAGATTGGCCTAGCGCAGTAGCGGTTTTGGAGGTGAGTCCTGCCGTTGTTATCCTCAGTCAAACGGAGAGCGTGACAGTTAGCTCAGGTGCAAACATTTCACTTAGCGTAGTAGCCGACGGGGATCCACCCTTAAATTATGAGTGGCGGTTCAATGATCAAACCATCCCTGGCCAAAACAAGGCCACGTTGAATTTTACCAACGTTGGAAAAAGTGACGCCGGCCGGTACACAGTTATCGTAAGCAACAGTGCAGGGAGCGCTACTGGCCGTGTGATCGAATTGACAGTGGTCGTGGGACTCGTGTGGTCAAATAGTGCCCCTCCTGAATGCTGTTTTGGGACGGGTAACTTCGTTGCCTTCTCATCGGACGGCAGTCTCTTGGCATCAGGAAGCGGAAAGACTATCAAATTGTGGCGAGTTTCTGACGGTTTTCTGCTCCAGAATCTAACGGGGCATGCTGAGCGAATATCATCCGTCATTTTTTCACCTACGGAAGCAATAATGGTGTCCGGGAGCGATGATCAAACTGTCAAGCTCTGGCATGTGCCGGACGGTACTTTGCTCAAGACGCTGAACGCGAATTCGGGTGTGGTAACGTCAATCGCAATTTCGCCCGATGGAAGCACCCTGGCGTCCGGACATTGGGGGTTTACGGGAACCATCACGTTATACCGCGTGTCCGACTGGACCCTTTTGAAGATATCAATCGGACATCCACAAGGGGTAACGTGCATTGCATTTTCCCCGGACGGAAAAACATTGGCCTCCGGTGGAAACCTTAACGACCACACGATTAAATTCTGGCGAGTCTCCGATGGCACCCTCTTGAGAACCATCACGGAGGACTTCGGCATTGAGGTTACCTCAGTTGCGTTCTCGCCGGATGGAGGGACACTGGTCGCAAGTGTGGTCCCTTTGGCACAAAAGGAAGCTGCCGTCCAGTTTTGGCGTGTCTCCGATGGTTCACTTTCGCGAGAACTGAAAGTGACAGGGAAACGCGTTGTACGGGTGCCTATCGCAATCTCACCGGAGCGAACCATGCTGGCGGCTCCTAGTCGCGACGTCGATGGGTCCGTTGAGCGAGTTTCCATTAGCCTTTGGAGGATGTCTGGCGGGAGCCTCATAAAGGCGTTCGGTCAAGAGGCATTCGGAGCCGTGTCTTTTGCCTTTTCACCGAGTGGCCTTCATTTTGCCATCGGACGTCAAGATGGCATGGTGTTATTATTGCGTACACCTTTCGCGATCGACCCGGTGAGCCGCCCGCCGAACGGAACGTTTCAACTGACTTTTGAAAGTACCCTGGGTGGGGATTACACGATTCAGACATCGGCAAATCTGGTGGATTGGCGTGCTCTGACCAACATCATCGCCACATCTTCGATGATGAAATTCACCGACGAAAACGCTTCGAGAGCGGACCACAAGTTTTATCGAGCCTTTCTCCGCTAAACCGGAAAGGGGTCAGTTTTTGGGATTGGCAACTGACGCGGCGTTGGCCACCCACTCGTCATGACCCGCAAGCTAGGAGTCGAGTATCCCGGCGCGATTTATCATCCGCTTGCGCTGTGAAGCTCCAGCGCGACAAGCGTCATGAACTCCGACTCCGTCGCGAGCAGGTCGCGGCGACCGGCGCGAGCCAACCTTCAAGGGCGATGCGGATCGCCAGCGCTTCGTCGAAACCCTCGCCGAGGTGTGCGCCAAGACCGGACTTGCCCCGTGAGATTGGGCTTTGAACGGCGTATTGTGCATCGGCGGGCGTTTATCTCACGGGGTGAACAGGTTCACGCCTACGTCCTCATGCCGAATCATCTTCATCCGAAAACTGAAATCGAGTTTACAGAAGGCAGCGGAGGAAACGAAGAGAGAAGGCTTTCCGCTGAGAACCGTGCGGTCAGAAACAATCCCCGTGGGGAAAAGTTCATCCCCTTGCTCGTTCGTTCCCTTCGTTTGCTTCTGTCAAATGAACTTCGGAATTCGGGTTTCATCTGGTGGTCGAGACGCCCCAGCCAAATCTGGTCGCCGGGATGAAATGGTTTCTGAAAGGAAAGGGAAAAGGGGCGGCGTTCATCACCGGGCGTCTCGGTCGAGGCGTCCCGATACCATGAAACCTGATTCCGCAGGCCTGACCCGCCGGCTCGATCGAGTGGAGTTCAAAGAAAATCTCGCAGACTTGTCGTGGACACCGCTGGGGAGCGACAGCCGCGCGATCCACGCCACCTGCGCGCCGGCACACGAAACTGCGGCCGTTCATCGCCTCGATCGCGTGCATCAGTCGGCGGCTTCTGGGCGAACAGGTCATTTTTGGCCTCTCCTTTGTCAGCTTCCGCCACCTCGAAAAGAATGGAACGCCGGCGCCCAGGCGCTATGCTCGCGCAGATGATTCACCAAACCGCACGGGGACAGTCCAGGCGTGTGCCGTTGCCGAACCGGATTTCGGGGCTTGTCCCGCTGCGTCTGATCGTTATCCTGCCGCAGATTTTTGCCGAGCGCTGAGACCTATGACCACCCTTGAGAGCCTGTCTGAAAATGCAGGCCCCGCTTCGTGCTCGTCCTCGTCCGTCGTCCTCGTCCTTGATTCTTCAGGCGGTTTCCGAGGACGAGGACGACGGACGAGGACGAGGACGAGGGTCGGGGGCATTCTTTCAGACAACCATCGAAGTCGAAGCAACCAGGTCCATTTCCGCTCCACCGCTCGTGACGTGCATCCGTGGCCGAAGGACCGTGTCTGTCGGTTGACCCGAATATGATCCCGAATCCTCCTCTCGGCGTCCTCCTCCATGCCATCGGCGGGCTGGCCTCGGCGGTGTTCTATCTGCCTTACCGCAAGGTGAAACATTGGGCCTGGGAGAGCTATTGGCTCACCGGCGGGATCTTCAGTTGGATTGTCGCGCCGTGGATCATTGCCTCGCTCGCGGTGCCTGACCTCCTGACGGTATTGCGGACCGCTCCGGCGAAAAGTCTTTTCTGGAGCTACTTCTTCGGCGCGCTGTGGGGCGTCGGCGGTCTGAGTTTTGGCCTCACGGTCCGCTACCTCGGCTTCGCCCTCGGCACCGCGATGGCGCTCGGCTACTGCGCGGCCTTCGGTACGCTGCTGCCGCCGATTGTCAGCGGCGAGCTTGCGGGCGTCGTCAAGACCACTTCCGGGATCGTCGTCATGGCCGGCGTCGCCGTGTGTTTGTTCGGCATCGTCATCAGCGGCCTGGCGGGCGTCTCGAAGGAACGCGAGATGCCGGAAAAGGAGAAAAAGGCGGCCATCGAAGAATTCAGTTTCGCGAAGGGCGTCTGGGTGGCGACGTTTTGCGGCATCATGAGCGCCTGCATGTCGTATGGCTTCGCGGCGGGGAAGCCCATCGCCGCGCTGGCCGTCGGCCATGGCGCCTCCGAGTTGTGGAAGAACCTCCCCGTGCTCATCGTCGTGCTCGCCGGCGGTTTCACCACCAACTTCATCTGGTGCGTCGGACTCAACCTCCGCAAGAAAACGGGGGGCAACTATTTCAAACGGGAGACCCAGGCCGCGGCATCCGGAAATGCTGCGCCGCGCACGGTGTCCGTGCCGCTGCTCGCGAACTACCTTCTCTCCGCGCTCGCTGGAACACTCTGGTATTTCCAGTTTTTCTTTTACGGCATGGGCACCTCGAAGATGGGCCGCTTCGATTTCTCCAGTTGGACCCTGCACATGGCTAGCATCATCATCTTCGGGACGCTGGTCGGAGTCTGCCTCTCCGAGTGGAAAGGCGCCAGTCGGCGGACGCACCGGTTGATGATGTTCGGACTGGTCGTGTTGGTCGCGTCCACCGTCGTCATCGGCTACGGCAATTATCTGGCCAAGGCGAGCACGGCCACAGCCGACTCGGGGAAGTCGGCTGCCGTCCAGGAACAGGCTTCGCGTGCGATCCCCGGCGACGCTACTGAATGAAAACTCCCGCGATCCAGAGGTTCCGGAAAAAGCTGGCTGCGGACGAAGCCGTTTACGGCCTGTGGATCACGCTGGAGTCAGCGAGTATTTCGGAGATGGCTGTCGCGCTCGGTCTGGACTGGATTGTGATCGACGCCGAGCACGGCCATCTCGACTGGAAGGAAATTCTCGAACACGTCCGCGCCACCGTGCGCAGCGACACCGTCGCGTTGGTGCGCGTCGCCGAGTTGAACGGCGGCCTCATCAAGCGCGTCCTCGACATCGGCGCGGATGGCGTCGTCGTTCCGTGGGTCGAGACCGCCGAGCAGTTGCGGCAGGCGGTCGCGTTCGCGCGTTATCCGCCCGAGGGGGTGCGCGGCATCGGCGCCGAGCGGGCGACGTGCTGGGGGCAATGTTTCGCCGAGCACACGCAGGAAGCCAACGAAACCGTGCTCGTCATTCCCATCATCGAATCGGTGAAGGGCGGCCGGAATCTCTCGTCCATGCTGCAAGTTGAGGGCACGCAGGTTTTCTTTTTCGGCCCGGCGGATTACTCCTCGACCGCGGGCTTTCGCGGGCAATGGGAAGGCGCCGGCGTGGCCGAGCAAATCCTGGCCCTCAAAGACACCCTGCGCGCCGCGGGAAAATTCTGCGGCGTGCTCGCCACCGGGAACGAGAATCTGTTGGCGCGCCGGCGGGAGGGATTCCAAATGCTGGGGGTCGGTCTGGACGGCGGGCTGTTGCTGCGGAGCCTGCACGGGGCGTTGGCCGCCATCGGACGGGATCGGCGCATCGTCCCGACCTTTCAGCCGGAAAGCGAACCACCGCCGGCAATGCCCTTGGAGCGTCCGCCCGAATCGATGCGGCCTGACCGCCGCGAGAGCCTCACCGCTTTGGGGCAAGGTGCCTCAATCGAGATCGGTCCCGGAGTGAGTTTCGAGTGTCAGGTGGGGACACGCAACGGCGCACGCGGCTTGACCACGGGTCTGGTCACGTTCGCCTCGGGGTCCGAGCTGGCGTATCACACGCATCCCTACGCCGAGTCGATCACGTTATTGTCGGGTTCATTGCTGATCGAAGTGGAAGGCCGGCGCTACACGCTCGAACCCTTGGACAACGTCACACTCCCGCCGGGCCTGGCCCATTTCGCGCAGCCTGCTTCGTCGCCGGGAAGCGCCTGCGCGCACATCGCCATGGCCACCGACTCGCCCGATCGAAGCCTCATCGACAGGTTTTTTTCCCGCCGGGCGATGAACGTCGATTGCGCGGGGATTGACGGGGCCGAGCGGGTAACCCGGCTGAAGACCGCCAAACGCTTTTCGCCGGGCCAGAGCGCGAGCTTCATTGACTATTTCAACCGCGACCTGATCCCGGGAATCGAAATGAGCGGCGGCTACGGCTTGTTCCAGCCCGGCGGTCGGCTGCCGGCGCACTTCCACGACTTCGACGAGTCCATCTGCATCATCCAGGGCGCTGCGACCTGCGTCGTCGAGGGACGCCGCTATCCGATGGCGAATTGCGCGACCGCGCTTCAGCCGCGCGGGCGCGTTCATTACTTCGTCAATGAGAGCCAGGAACCGATGGCGATGCTTTGGGTCTATGCCGGGCCAGTGCCCGAACGCGTCGTGGTGGACGAGCGCTGCGCCACGGCCGCAGGGAATCCTTGGAAAGAGAAGGAGAGCAGAGTGTGAGCCTTGCTCGAATCTGGCACGGCCCAGCCTCTGGGCCAACCGCGCCTCTCATTAACACCCCGCTTCAGCGGGGTGAACGGGGACCCTTGCGACTCGAAACCGCTTCAGCGGTTTCCGCCGGAGTGGGGGAAACCGCTGAAGCGGTTCTACAGATCGGGCGGCCCAGCATCACCCCGCTGAAGCAGGGTGTTCCTCCCCGGACAGCAGGATGGGCGACACTTCCGGTGCCAAGCCGTAGCGCAGATTTCCAATCTGCTGTATCGCGGGTTTCCAACCTGCTGAAGCTCGAACCCGCAACGACATCCTGTTTTGAATCGAACGCCTTGCCGATTGGAAATCGGCGATACAGCAGATTGGAAATCTGCGCTACGAAGCAGTGTCGTCAATCCAACGGCCTGCGCTGTAATGAGAGGCCCGGCAGCGAGAGCGCGGAGCTTGGCAAACCATGAGCGCATCCAGGTTCATCGTCGCGTTGACCGCCGACTTCTACGACAGCACGGGGGCTCCGAAATACCGGGACATCGGTCTTTCCGTGCTGGCACAGCATCCGCACATCGAGCAGCGCGTCTTCCAGGAGCATCGCAAGCAAATCGGCGCGGACCAGATTGGCGGCGCGCAAGGCGTGATTGTGCTGACGCCGGCGGTCACCGCCGAAAGCGTGTCGCAGGCCGATGACCTTCTGGTGATGGCGCGCTTTGGCGTCGGGTATGACGCGGTGGACGTGCCAGCCTGCACCGCCGCCGACGTGCTCGTGAGCATCACCCTTGGCGCGGTGGACCGGCCCGTCGCCGAGGCGACCATCGGCTGGATGATTGCCCTGAGTCACAACCTGCGCATCAAAGACGGTCTCGTGCGGACGGGGCGTTGGGACGAACGCTCGAAGTTCATGGGCCGCGAACTGCGCGACCGCACGCTCGGGGTCATTGGCCTCGGCGGGATCGCGCGCAAGACGATTGAACTGCTGCGGGCTTTTGGGATGAATCAGCCGCTGGCCTTCGACCCGTTCCTCGACGAAGCGACGGCGGCAACGCGCGGCGCGCACCTCGTCAGCTTGGAAGAACTCCTCAGACGAGCGGATTTCGTTTCCATCCATTGCCCGCTCACGGAGAAGACGCGCGGCCTTCTCGGGGCGCGGGAGCTCGCGCTGATGCGCCCAGACGCATATCTGCTGAACACCGCGCGCGGCGGCATCGTGGACGAGGACGCGCTTTACGCTGCGCTGAAGGAGCGTCGCATCGCCGGTGCGGCCCTCGATTGCTTCGCGCAGGAGCCGGTCACCGCGCCTCATCGCTTTGGCGAACTGGACAACGTGCTACTCGCGCCGCACAGCATCGCGTGGACGGACGAGTTGTTCCGCGACATCGGCCGGGCCGCGTGTCAGGTGATGGTGGACCTTTCGCTCGGGACAAGACCGCGCGGGGTGATCAACCCCGAACTTTTCGAGCGCCCCAGCTTCCAGGCGAAGTGGGAGCGGTTTCGGAAACAGAACTCGCGCTGAACCCTATGGGCCGACTCGAAGGCAAAGTCGCGTGGATCAGTGGAGCCACGTCGGGCATCGGCGAGGCCGCGGCGCGGTTGTTCGCCCGCGAAGGGGCGAAGGTCGCGCTGATTGGCCGGCGTCTGGCGTTGAGTCGGCGCATTGCTGCGGAGTTGAGCGCGGAGGGAGCCGAAGCTCTCCCTGTGGCGTGTGATGTCAGCAATGAGCCGCAAGTGCGCAACTCCATCCGGCGAACGGTCGAGCGCTTCGGACGGCTGGACATCGTCATCAACAACGCGGGCATGGTTCACGTCAAACCGCTGCACGAATACACCGGGCGGGAGTGGGACCACGTCATGGCCGTCAACGTGAAGTCGATGTTCTTCGCCATGAAGCACGCCCTCCCGTATCTACGCCGGAGCGGGCGCGGTTGCATCGTCAACGTCGGCTCCATCAGCAGCTTCGTCGGGCAAGCGCTGACGCCGGTGTACACCACCTCCAAGCACGCCATCGTCGGCCTCACCAAATCCATCGCGCTGGATTACGCCGCGGACGGCATTCGCTGCAACTGCGTCTGTCCCGGCATCACCGACACGCCGATGCTGCGCGAACACTTGAACGTCCAGCCCGATCCCGACGCCGCGCTCGCCGCGCGCCTGCGCCGCGTCCCGATGGGCGTGCCGCTGACGCCGGATGACGTGGCCAGGACGATCCTGTTTCTAAGCTGCGACGATTCGTCCGGCATTACCGGCACCACGCTGGTCATTGACGCTGGGTACCTCACCGCGGCTGAGTGGGATACCCAGGGCCGCACGGCCTTCATGCCTGCTTCAGCCAAGGCGGGATCCGGCAGCGGCCCAGTGAGTCCCTCCGCCAAAGTTTCCAGCCGAAGGAGAAAAACATGAAACTCAAACTCGCCTGTGCCGACTTTACCTTTCCGCTGCTGCCGCACGACGGCGCGCTGGACCTGATTGCCCTGCTGGACTTCGATGGCGTGGACATCGGTCTCTTTGAAGGCCGCTCGCACTTGTGGCCCTCGCGGGTGTTCAGCGCGCCAGCCAGGGCCGGCGCTCAACTCGGCCGCAAGCTCGCCGCCCGCGGCCTGCGCTGTGCCGACGTGTTTCTCCAGACGGACCCCAGTTTCATTCCGTACGCGATCAATCATCCCGAAGCGGCGCGGCGACGTCGCGCACGCGACTGGTTTCTCAAAACGCTGGACTATGCCGCGGCAGCGGGCGCGAGGCACGTCACGACGCTGCCGGGTGTTTGTTTTGACGAGGAACAACCGGCCGACTCCTGGCAGCGCTGTTGCGACGAATTGGCGTGGCGCGTCGAGCGGGCGAACCAACATCGCATCGTCTTCAGCGTCGAGGCCCACGTCGGCTCGCTCGTTCCGAAACCGAAAGAGGCGCTGCGTCTCGTGCACAGCGTGCCCGGCCTGACGCTCACGCTCGACTACACGCACTTCACCCGCTGTGGGATGCCGGACAGCACCGTGGAGCCGCTGGTCGCGCACGCTTCGCACTTCCACGCCCGCGGCGCGCGCAAGGGCCGCCTGCAAGCCGCGTTCAAGCAAAACACGATCGACTATGCCCGCGTCCTGCGCGCGATGCAGAAGGCGAACTACCGGGGTTACGTCGGTGTCGAATACGTGTGGATCGATTGGGAGCACTGCAACGAAGTGGACAATGTTTCGGAGACAATTCAGCTCCGGGATTTCCTCCGGGCGAACCTGATATCTGATTGAGAATCAAAAACTCAAGTGACGCAAAAGTGGAGGAGCGCGGCGTTCACGCCGCTTCCGCCTCGCAAATCACGGGAGGTGGAAAATG
>ORMF011391994.1_pt1 | contig 20971 bp, 7 predicted proteins | sample 1779871 | NCBI WGS metagenome assembly ORMF01 (sample SAMEA104232316, study PRJEB22302) | groundwater metagenome | biome: forest; feature: aquifer; material: groundwater | place: USA | collected 2011-08-07 | depth 5.4 m | reverse complement strand
GGTGGTCCAGCGCCAGCGCGTCTCGAAAATCGGCGAGTCGAGCACCGCCTGCACCAGGGTGTCGCGCACCGTCTTCGGATTGAGGTAGCGGAATACGTCGCCAAGGTCGAACGAGTGCGCCGGACCGAGCGACAGGATCAGCGCATCCTCGGTGGCCGCGGCCTGCAGTTCGAAATTGAAGCTCTGGCAGAATTTCTTGCGCAGCGCCAGGCCCCACGCCTTGTTGATGCGGCTGCCGAGGGGCGCGTGCAGCACCAGTTGCATGCCGCCGCCCTCGTCGAAGAACCGTTCCAGCACCAGGGTGCCGGCGGTGGGCACCACGCCGAGGCAGCGCTTGCCCTGCGCCAGGTAGGCGGCGATCTGCTCCGCCGCGGAGCGCGACAGTTGGTACGCCTCCATCAGCCATGCGCTCGCTGCATCGAGTTCACCCGGCCGCTGCGGCGCGTCGGGGCCGGGGAGTCGGGTATCGGCTTCGCTGCGCAGCCGTGACACTGCGGCGCTGACCTCATCGCTGCGCGCCGGCGCTTCGCCCAGCCAGAACGGCATCGAGGGCGGCTGGCCGTGCGCATCGGCGACACGCACCACGCCGTTGCCGACCCGCAGGATGCGCCATGACGTATTGCCGAGCTGGAACACGTCGCCCGCCAGCGACTCGATGGCGAAATCCTCGTTGAGGGTGCCGATAAAGAGGCCCTCGGGTTCGAGCAGCACCCGGTAATCGAACACTTCGGGAATCGCGCCGCCCGACATGATCGCCACCATGCGCGATGCCTTGCGGCCGCGCAGTTTTCGATTGACCGCGTCGTAGTGCAGCAGCGCGGCGCGCTGGCCGCGCTTGGTGGCGTATCCGGTGGCGAGCATGACTATGACGTCGCTGAACTGGTCCGGCGTCAAATTTCGATAGGGATAAGCGCGGCGGAACAGGGCGTACAACGCTGCCTCGTCCCATTCCCCGCCGGCGGCGCTCTCGGCGACGATCTGCTGCGCCAGCACGTCGAGCGGCTGGCCGGGGATGTGGACGCGGTCCAGTTCGCCGTCCTTCACCGCGCGCTCCATCGCCGCGCATTCGATCAGGTCGTCGCGGCTGAGAGGAAACACCCGGCCCTTGGGCAGGCCGGTGACGGTGTGCCCGGAGCGGCCCACCCGTTGCAGCAGGGTGGCGATGCGGTTTGGCGAGGATATCTGGCAGACCAGGTCGACGTGGCCGATGTCGATGCCCAGTTCCAGGGAGGCGGTCGCGACCAGTACTTTCAGTTGTCCGTCGCGCAGCCGCGCCTCCGCTGAGAGGCGCGCTTCCTTTGCGAGGCTACCGTGGTGCGCGGCGACGAATTCGTCGCCGATGTGCTCCGAGAGATGAAACGCCATGCGTTCGGCGAAGCGCCGGGTGTTGACGAAAATCAGGGTGGTGCGATGGCTTTCGATCAGGTCGATCAGCCGCTGATAAATCTCCTGCCACACTTCGCCGGACATCACCGCTTCGAGCGGCGAGCCGGGCACTTCGATGGCGAGGTCGATGTGGCGCTTGTGGCCGCGGTTGATGATGGAACAATGCGGGACCGCGCTTGCGCCGTCAGGAACTTCGCCGCCGCCGGTGAGGAATTGCGCCACCTCCTCGATGGGCTTTTGCGTGGCCGACAATCCGACCCGCTGCAGGCGCCGTCCACAGACGTGATCGAGGCGCTCCAGGGACAAGGCAAGGTGCGCACCACGACGCGACTCGAGCACCGCGTGAATCTCGTCCACGATCACCACCTGCGCCGTCTGCAGCATGTTGCGCGACTGCCCGGCGGTGAGCAGCAGGTACAGGGACTCGGGCGTGGTGACCAGGATGTGCGGCGGCGTCTTCAGCATCGCCGCGCGCTCCTTCTGCGGCGTGTCACCGGAGCGCACCGCGGCCGTCAGGCGAACCGGCGGATAGCCCATTTCCTCGGCGATGCGGCGCATCTCGCGGCGCGGTTCGGCGAGATTCTTGTGAATGTCGGCGGACAGCGCCTTGAGCGGCGAGACGTAGATCACGCGCACTTCGTCGGGCAACGCGCACCCCTTGGAAGATGCATCCAATCCCTCGCGCAGCAACTGATCCATCGCGGTGAGAAAGGCCGCCAGGGTCTTGCCCGAGCCGGTCGGCGCGGCGATCAGGGTGTGTTCGCCGCGGCGGATGGCGCGCCAGCCTTCCGCCTGCGCCTCGGTCGGCGGCAGGCTGCCTGAGGACCCGCCGGAACCGGTGGAAAACCGCGTTTCCCACCAGCGCCGGACGATGGGATGAAAGTCGTGGGGGAGCATGGTTGCGCCTTTGATTTTACTTCATGGTCGAGACGCCGCAACAAGCGCACTGGGTGGACAAAATCCATCCGGCGCCGAAGTCGCAGGGGAAGCGAAGGGTCATGGCAGGACATGACGCGACCAGATCGCGATCGACGGCTCACCCCGCCCGGCACGTCGCGCCCCGCCATTAGAGAGTAGCCTCGCGATCACGCCTCACTCCGCTGTTCTCGTAGCACCCCGGTCCGGATCAGCTCCGTCAGATTTCTCTCCATCTGCCGCGGCGCATCTCCTCCGTTCAGAAGCACGCCAAGTTCGATGTTCAGCGCAAGGGCGAACGACGTCATGTTCGCGCTCGACACGAAAAGCCTGTCACTGTCGGCCAGCACACACTTCGCGTGCAAGGTCCCGGCTGGCCCCGATCATTTCGCTTGCGTTGCTCCGAGGGCCAGACGTAGGCCTTGATGGCCCGCAATTCGCCTTGCGCTAGAAAGGGCAGTGCGTTGAAGTTCACTTTCCCGTCGCTCTCGTCTTTGTCTTCGACAACCAGCGCGACGCGCACTTCCCGGGAAATCGCCTCACGCAGAGCCGCGACAACTGTATCGACCTTGTACGCAGCAAACGTGACCAGATAGATCGACCGTTTGGCGCGGCTGATCATGTCCAGTATCACCTGCTCCGTGCTGCGCAGCCCCGCACTCAACGTGGTCGGCCCTGTCCAAACCAGCTCAACATTCGACAATTCGCGGAGCCTGCGTTCCTGGAACGCAGCGGCCTCCAATGCCGCTGCGACTTCCGCTCCGGAAATGCTTGTCGCTGACTGCTGCCACGCATTGGAAAATTCGGCGAGCAACCCTCGGTTATCGGATCGCAGGCGCGGCAGTACTCGATTGATCACCTCCTCGTGATCCGACAACGTCCCGGCTTTCCGAATGGCGGCAGCCAGTTCACTGCAGATGCCTTCGGGCAACGTTCCACCGAGCCTGCACAATCGCTCGAGCAAGTCGGCCGGCAGCGCGCCGCTCAAGTGATTTCACCAAAGAACGGCGGAACGGACGAGCCCATTGCGGTGATAAGGAGGCTACGGTCCAGGTATTTGTTACCGCGCTCGCACGATGTCTCGGGCGAGAACATGCAGGCGTGACAGGCCGCACCATGCAGCGAGACGATGCCATCCCTGGCCGGATGATGTTCGGCGCAAAGCGGGTCCGAGGCGCAAAGCCTGATCTGCTCGAGCGCCAGGGTCACCAGCCGCCCCAGCTTGTCCGGTTCACCGAGAGACACCAATCCACCCAAGGTTCCCTCGCTGTCCGGGGCCGCCGTGTATAGGAGCAGTCCCGCCATGGGCGGCAAATCCCCATCTCCATCATTCGCATAGATGCGCTCGCGAATGCTTGCCGCGGTGTAGCCGGCCTCCATCGACAGTTGCCGCATCAAGGCGTGGGAGAACGAATGAATCATTGCGTAGCGGATGCCGGGATAACCGGCTTCGGGATTGGGGATGCGGCGGATACGCCGCCAGGCGAAATGCGCTTGCCGAAACTCCGCCTCGCGATTCCGGACGCGTTTGCACCACTCACGGATCGCCTCATCGCTGAACTGGAGGAAGACACCTTCTCCCCTTACCTCGGAGACCGGCACCCAATGCGGAGCGCCGCGACACAGTGGTGCCTTCAGTACGGCCGGTATCTCGCTCGGATCGGAGAAATCTCCCGGCGATTCGATCCTGGTGAAGGCTGTCAGCGCTCTGACCTCGCGCAGTCGCTCGACCATTACGACTTTTTCGAAATAGGGCGCAAATCCCGTCGGAGCCGCGACCGGACGAAGCAGAAAATCCTTGTTGTTCCGGGCTGGGTCCGCCGCGGTGAAAATCTCCCACTCCGGGGTCTTCAGATCAGCGCTCTGCTCGGACGCGCCCGAATCCGACCGGTGCGCTTCGATCGCGGCCCAGATCTGGTCATCGGAGTATTCCTCCAGCCCCTTGAGGTTTCCCATGAGACGCGCCGGCGCGACCACCGCCTGTTGTGCGATGTACTGCAGCACCAGCCAGCGCTCTTCAATCAGCCGCGGCAGCTTGTCAACCTTGGTTGGAATTGACAGCGCCGAAAGCGTGATCGGAAACCAGCTGTTCGAGGCACCGAGCAGGATTGTCTCGGCCTGCTCCTGACAACCGCTCGACTCGAAATCGCGGAGATGGGGCCGTCGTCCGCGGCACCCGAATACCGGATCCTGTTCAGCCGTATCGCCGAAGGCATCCGACATCCGTTTCTGTGCTCCACACGTATCGCACTTGATCAACAGATCGACCGCCTCGTCGGATGCGCCGACCTTTCTCAGTCGTAGCGGTCCGTTGCAGCTCGTCGCGCCGTTATGCACGAATCGCACCCATGGAAAATCGTCCAGGTGACCATGTGAGCAGGCCACCTGGAATCTGGCGGGAAGAACAATGGGCGGTGTACCGGGCTTGGTGCAGTTGATATGGACGTAGCGCGCCCGTTCCGGACGATACGGATCGGTCTTCAGTTCGAACAGGCCGGAGCCCAGCGGAGCCAACAACTCGCACCATGGACAGCGGAACCACTGCGGGAAGGCCGCCACGGGAACGCCTATCGGGGCGCCGGCGAAGGGGTTGTGCGTGGCGCTCTCCGGCTCGATGGGTGGAAGCAGCAACTGCCTGACCTGGTTGCCAAGCTGAGACTGGACTGCCCGCAGCAATCGATCCTCGCCGACCGCTGTGGCGTTGGCGGTCTCCCAGTCATCGATGCCCATCACCATGGCCGCGATATTGGGCAGGTCGATCATGGCGCCGACCCCATAGGTGTAGAGGAGTTGCGTGGGCCGGATATCGCCGACTTTGTATTTCATGTCTGCGCACCCACGGCCGGCGCGGATGCATAACCGTCATCCATGATGCGGTCGTCCAGCACCAGTCCGACGCTGGGTTCGACATCGCGCAGTGACCCAAGGCAGGTGAATTCGTCCCAGTCGCCTATGCCGGTCCTTTGCAAAAGCCCCACTGTCACCGCATCGCGCTCTGTCTGGTAACCCAGGCGGGCACCTCCTGGTGTCGGCGTCGCCTGCCTCATCCAGCCGTCCATCCGGGACTGAAGCAACTGCTGAACGCGTTGCCCTTCGGCCGATTTCTGGCTGACCTCCGCTGCACGGCGGGAAATGCCCTTGATCGCAGCCTGAACAAGCGCATGACCACGGTCGACACGGCCGGCCGCCTTGTTGTCGTTGTATTCGCCCGCCGACAGGCGCACCAGCGACGCCAGCACCGCCGACAGGCCGCGATCGATGGCGCGCGCAGCGAACGGCGTGACCGACAGTGCCTCGACGTGCTGATAGAACGTCGCGTGGTAATGCTCGAATCGCTCGTAGTGGGAGAGGTCTCGAGGGCGTGCCCAGTTGTAGGCGGTACAGACGATCCCGGGCGTATTCCGGTTCCGGCCCACCCGGCTCGAGGCCTGGATGTACTCCGCGGTTCCTTTTGGCTGTCCGCCCACCACCATCAATCCCAGGCGCTTGATATCCACGCCCACCGAAACCATGTTGGTTGCGAGGACTACATCGAGGGGCATGTTCCTGCCCGGCTTGCCTCTGGCATGCGGCGGCAGCGCCGGATCGTGCTGGATCTCCAGGCGATCGAGCAATACCGGGATATCCCGGGAACTCTTGCGCGACGTAAGCTCGTCGAGTATCGGGGCGTGGCGCTTGGCGAGGCCGCGCTGATCCATATCCCGCAAGCGCGAGCGCACGTCGTCATCAATCATGCGCCGCATCCCGCCCAACTCGCGCATCGAATTGAAGTACCCCACCATGGTCATCCACGGATCGACCGCATTTCCATGCCGCAGGAAAAGGTGCTGGGCGGCAGACAGGTAGGCGGTATAGGTCCGGATGAGTGCAACTTTGAGGCGCCGTCCGAGTGCGCACACGCCGACGTAGCGGCGTCCTGGATAAGCATCACTCGGTTCGCGTTGAATGCTGAAAAAGTTGTCTCGGGCATCGAGCCCCTGCGGCGGGAACACCTTCACTTCCCGCAAAAACAAAGCACGAACCTGATCGTGTGCCTGTCGAATCGTCGCCGTCGAAGCGATCACCTTCGGCCGCACCGCCTTTCCTCCGACCTGCCAGGTGCAAAGCTGATCCACAGCCGTTTCGTAAAGACCGACCAGGCTGCCGAGCGGTCCCGAGATCAGGTGCAGTTCGTCCTGGATGATGAGATCCGGAGGTCTTACCGGTCCGTGCTCCACCGTTTGCACGCGGGGAAGTCCGTTCTTCGCCGGATGCGAGTCGCTGTCTTCGATGCAGGGCGAGCGGAAACCGTGTCTCGGGCAATAGCCCGTCACTTGTCCGAACAGCATCTGCGTCTTGCCGTTCCAGGGCATCTGCGCGAATTTGTCCACCGTCGCAATCAGCAGTGCGGGCAGGCGACGGTAGATCTCCTCGTCCACGGTCAGCACCGGAATGCCTTCCTCGGGCGCCTTGGGACGACTGAAGTCGCATTGACCGAGCGAATCGCTGCAATAGGTGAGGACTCTCGCTCTTCCCTGCTGGAACGTCTCGACCTTCACGTCGCGCCCAGGCTCGAGGTTGCTGCCGCACCAGGGGCAGTTCGTCAGTTGCAGCGGCGAGCCTGTGCCGCTGCCGGCGCCTGCACCCCGCCCCTGCAGGATGGAGTGGTGCGCATCGTCGATGGAATTCGGCGTGGTTTTCTGCCCCACCCACAGGCCGACGCGAAACGGCTCTGCGCCCCAGGATTCCGCATCTGCCCGCCGTATAACTTCGCATGCGCAGATCAGCGCGGACGCGCGTTGGAACTGCTGGAGTGTCAGAAGGCGCAAGGTGTAGCGCATGATGACGGCCACTCCGACATGGCCCAGCCGGCCTTCCACCGTCCCCTGCAGGCGGCGGATCGCCAAGGTGTACGCGGTGAGCCCCAGATACGCTTCTGTCTTGCCGCCGCCGGTGGGGAACCAGAGCAGGTCGGCAACGGCGGAAGGAGAGTCGCTGCGCTCGGGGTGATCGAGCTGTGTTACGCCGGGCAGATTCAGGATGATGAATGCGAGTTGGAAGGGTCGCCATGACCGGTTCTCCGGCACATCGATCGCCTCCAGCGTAACGGCCCGACCTGCGCGCTTTGCTTCGGCCAACAACGAATGCACGCGCTGATGCCACATCGCCTCGTTCGCGAAGCGGAATGCGCGCATTGCATTGCCATCTTCAGCGAGCAAGTGGATGCCCGACTCGATGCGCGTACAAGCCAGATCGCAAGCGTTGATCGCGTCAATCGCAACCTGTTTGTAAGGTGCGAGGCCTTCCGCCGGATCTTCCATGCGGACCCGTTCTTTCGCGATCCAGGCCTTGTAAGCGGATGGAACGACGCGCAACGTCCTGATCAGCTCGGCCTCGCTCATCGCGGCCAGGGATTTCATGTCGAGTACCAGGTCCGCAAGCGCCGGCACATCCTCCGCGGTCGGGGGCGTGGTCACCGGAACCTCGTAGGTTGGCATCACCTTCGTGAACAGCGCGATGCCATGCGTGGGGGCTTCGGCATGCATTTCGGCATGCACCGCAACACCGTGGCCGACCGCGAATTCCACCTGATGGCGATACAGCATTTCGAGCGCCTGTTGCTCGGCGTGCTGCACCGGATCGAGCTTGGTGCCATCCCGTAGCCAGTTCCGGCGGCGGAAGATCGCTGCCCCATCAGGCGAACGAACCTCCAGCTCCGGCTGGAACATCCAGGCCTCGTCCTTCCTTTTATCGGTCTCCTGCTGGCCGTTGACAAGAAACAGGCTCACGATCCAATCGCCTTCCAGCTTGCGCACCATGCCCTGCAGGAACACTTCCGGCTGGTTCAGGTCGATGACAATCGGCGCGATGTCCCCCTCTGCAAGCGGAATGACCTTGCCCACGTTGCCCATCGGGTAGCGTTTCCACACCATGGTGGGATTGCCAGCCGGCGTCGTCGCCGTTGCGCTCTTTTCGCGGGCGTATCGCCCCCAGCGCGCGGTCACGAGGATCTGCCGGGCTTCGCTGTGAATGGTGCAGGTCAGCCCGATGGAGCAGGGGTAGAGTGAATCTGCCGGAAGCGCGCTGTCGTCGGTCGCGCCTTCTTCGATACTTCCCTCGCTGTCGTCTGCCAGCGTGTCCATTTCAGCGGCGCGTATGAGCTTGTTTTTCGGCGCGAGCATCCCAAGGAGATAGCGATCCTGAAGGCGTGATTCCATGACCTCCTCATCGGTGCCCCCGCGAGGGCCCAACAATTCCTTGCTGACGAGGTCCTCCAATTCGGCGCGAAGTTGCCTCGGCCCTACGGTACGTTGAGCGAGCAACCCGGGTGGTACTGCTGGCGAATCGCTTGATGTCATGGATCCTTCCTCACGCGTTTCTGATAAGACCCTGCTACTCGCCAACGACCCAACCTGCCTTGGCGGTCTGGCTGGACAAAAATCACCTTTTGTACTTTACAAAAGTACAAAAGTACAAAAGTACAAAAGTACAAAAAGAGAGCCGCCTGGACCGCAACACACTTACAAATAAGATACCGTCCGGAAGATTGATGTATAAAACATCTTATACAGTCATATATTGACATAATAAGTTGGATAATACATCATTAGGGCTTACTCCCGAAGGAAAATCATGGCCATCGACGGAAATGAAATCGCAAAGCGTCTGCGCCAGGCACGCGAGGAAGCCGGCATCAATCAGCAACAGGCTGCGGACGCCATCGGCGTTCACAGGACGTCCATTACCCAACTGGAGGCGGGAAACCGGGCGGTTTCCACGCTGGAACTCACGCGCCTGGCAAGTCTTTACGGCCAGACTGTCACCTGGTTTTTGTCCGACAAGACCCCGGAAGACGAAGACGTCATCGTCGCCCTGCACCGCGCGGTCCCTGGCCTGGAAGACGCCCCGGAATCCAAGCAGCAGATAAGCCGGTCGGTCGCCTTGTGCCGCGAGGGTGTCAGCCTGGAGGGAGTGCTTGGGCACGCGCCGAGAAAAGGCCCGCCGACCTATTCCGAGCCTTTGCCCTCGACGCCCTGGGAAGCTATTGCGCAAGGGCAACGCGTTGCCGAAGAAGAGCGCCGCCGGCTCGATCTAGGCGCACGACCGATCAACGACCTCGTCAGTCTGATCGCCGAGCAGGGCATCTGGGCCTGCGGGGCAGACCTTCCCGACAAGATGTCCGGACTGTTTCTGCACCATGCCTCGATTGGCCTGGTGATTCTGGTGAACGACTCGCACGCGCGTGCCCGCCGCCGCTTCTCCTATGCGCACGAATACGCCCATGCGCTGCTCGACCGCAATCGCCCGGTAACCGTGACCTCCGCCGACAACGCCGCAGAACTCATCGAAAAGCGCGCCAATGCTTTCGCTGCGGCGTTTCTGTTGCCCAGAGAAGGCGTCATCGAAGTGCTCGCCGCGTTGGATAAAGGGCAACCAAGCCGGACCGATGAAATCGTGTTCGATGCCGCCACCGGCGGTCATTTCGATGCGCAGTCAAGGCAGACGGCGCGCTCTCAGCTAATCACCTATCAGGATGCCGCCACGCTCGCCCATCGTTTTGGTGTGAGCTATCAAGCCGCCGTGTACCGACTGTTGAGCCTGGGTCACGTATCCCGCCCCGAAAGCGCTGAGCTGCTGAAGCGCGAGGCCGTCGGCAAAGACTTTCTTGAAGCCCTGGGCATGTTCGATGACCTAGAGGGCAATGAAGTCAAATCGCTCATGGATCGCGAGTTACGCAGCCAAGTCACCCGCCTGGCCATCGAAGCCTACCGCCGGGAAGAAATATCCCGCGGCCGCCTGCTGGATCTTGGCAAACAACTCGGGATTCCCGGTGCCAAGTTTGTTGCCCTGGCAGAAGCGGCACGGTCGGAGTGATCACCCAAAATGGCCGGCGATGGTCAAAACGTAGTCGTCGTCACGGATACATCCGTGCTGGTGAATTTTTTGTGTATTGACCGCATGGACCTGATCGCTCGCCATTCCCATCGCTTCCTGATTACCGAGCACGTGATGGAGGAAATTACCGATCACTATCCGGAGCAACAGGCTCGGCTGAAGGTGGCGCTGGAGGATGGAACGCTTGAAGTGGTCTCGGTTTCAGGCGATGCCGCGCTGAATCTCTTTCAAACCCTCAGCGACACATCCCGCTTGGGAGCGGGTGAGAGTGCGGCGATCGCGTGTGCCATCGCCAATAATCACGCGATTGCCATCGATGATCGTGCTGCAGTTGCCCAGGCGCGGCAACTAAAGCCTGATCTTGTGATCTTGGGAAGCCAGGACATCGTTGTGCATCTGATTCGATCTGGCGAGATCGATGTGACCGAGGCAGATGAACTTAAGGGCAAATGGGCGAATCACCATCGATTCCGCCTTGCTTTTGCGAGCTTTGGAGAAATGCTGTGAGGCAACCCGGCGCGAAGGTCACAGCAAAGATGGCAAATCGGATCGAATAGGAACAGAAACATGAGCCAATGGAATGATCGTCTGCGAAATCACCCGGTCTGGCAGGCACTTAAATCTCTCGGCACAGCTATTGATCAGGCCGCCGCTAAGGAAGGAATTGACGCCACCTCGATAGATAGCTTGGAGCGAGTCCGATCCGTCCTCGCCTTTTGCGGGAAGCGCTTGGCGGTAGCCGATCCTTTTCTCACCGATTTGCGACCGGTAGAGAAAATAAATGCTTTGCTAACAAGCGCCACTACTGAGCTGCAAGCGTTCGTATCGGATGGAAACGATACACGGCTAACGACGGTGAATATCCTCGCAGACGATATTCTTAGCCAGTTGGCCACCATTCTTACGCCCGTATCGAATGACGAGCTAATCGTCATCGGCGAATCCATCTCTGCTTACAGGGCTGCACTGGAAAAGCACTTGGCGGAAGCACTGGCATCCCATCAGAAAGTAAAGACGCAAGCAGCCACCAACCAAGTGAGTCTCACCGCCATTGCTACCGAAATTTCCGAAGAAAAGAAAAAACTCGCGGCAATTGCGAGCGAGTCACAAGTCCAATTCACAGCCGACCAGACGGCAAGGGCGACAGAATTCACAGCTGCGCAAACAGAGCGGCAGACTAATTTCTCAGCCAAAGCCACAGAATTTGAATCCTCGTTTTCCGCCTCGCAAGCGGAGCGCGCAGAAAAATTCACAACTACCGCGACAGAACATCAAGCGCAGTTCACATCCGCGCAGGAAACGCGAGCCAAAACGGATGCTGACGCGCATCAAGACCGGAAAGAAAAGTTCAGTGCCTTGACGGCTGATTACACCCAAAAACTTGTCAATCACAATACCCTCCTCACCGAACAGCGCGAGAAAGCCGAGAAGCGCGTACAAGAGGAATTAACGGCCCTGAAGACTGAGTATGAAAGTTCGGCAAAAGGAATTCTGGACAAAATTATTGCCCACAAGGTGGACGTTGAGAAATTGGTAGGCGTGATTGGAAACCTTGGCGTGACCTCTGGGTATCTAACAACCGCCAATCACGCACGGACAGCCTTATATGTGTGGCAGGCCTTAACGGTAATTTCCCTGGCTGGATTAATCTACTTTGCGTACCAAATCGCGTTCGCTCCGCATGTTTCCGGCTCCGATTCAGTCTTTTATCAAGGATTGGCTACCCGAATATTTCTTTCCATCACCGTGGGTATATTTGCCGCCTACGCGGCGCGTCAAGCTGATAAAGCGTCGATTGCGGAACGGAGGAACCGAAAACTTGCGCTAGAGCTGGAGGCTCTAGGGCCATACATTGCGCCACTACCGGAAGAAATGCGCCATCAGTTCCGCGCTGAATTGGGGACGCGATCCTTCGGGGTTCCTGATGGCGAAGCGCAGAAATTGGCAGACAACAGCCCTAGTCCAGCCACTGCAATTGACCTTCTGAATTCAAAAGATGGAAAAGCACTTATTGCGGAAGTCGTGAAGCTCGTTCAGGCCGCTAAGCCCTAATCTCACTTCGCCAAGGTTTCCCTTTTATAGGAATGGTCATGTGGAATGGCGTCAGCGAATTGATCACGTAGGGGTCAGGTAGGCCGAGTGCAATCAATGGGTAGCACCTCAAGCCGTAGGATGTGAGGATTATTCGCCACAATCGCTTGCGCTTTCTTTCGTAGCCAGGCAACGAGGTCGTCAAATCCCCGGTTACCCTTGATTCCAGGAATCTGCCAAGTCTTTCGGTCAAGCCGGAACACCACCAACACGCCATGCCGACTGTTTTTGCCAAGTAAATATTGCCCTGCAAGTTGTCGATTCAAAGTGTCTTTCGTCAAAGTTGTAGCCGAGTAGCCCCTGCGTCTATCGAGCGGCTTGATCTCGATGCAGACTTTGCCTGCATTGCTTGAAACCTCGATGTCCGTGCGCTTGTCCGCATCCACAGTCGGCTCGCGAGTCACAGCGAAGCGTGCCGTGAATCTGCGTCGTGGCGTGTCCAGCAAACGCGATGCAAGCCATAGTTGAAGCTGCTTTTCAGTGATACCCGCCGGAAACAATTCTCTTTCGCTAAACGGCCCCCTCTCAACACCTTCGGCAATTTCGGCCAACCTCGCCATTACCTGCTCAAAAAGCTCGGTCTCGGTGCGCGGCTCGCGAGTAAACGGCTCACCGATCGCAGGCAATTCACAGGGTGCAATTCTTGCTGCATCCTCCGCGTCCCGTGCTGCATGCTCGCGCACCTTACCGATTAGCCAATTCCCTCGCGGCGTGTCTACTCGCCCTCTTGCAAGGTCTGATAGCGCTTGGTGCGCATGTTTGCCTCGAAGGCTCGAAAGGAACGTTGGGATACGATCCAACAATTGGCTGGGTGATGACCAGCGCGAATCTTCGTCGCTACGCTCGCTCCCACTATGGAGACCCGCATCCAAGAGTCGCCAGATCGCCACAAGTGCGGAAACCTGTTCTGGCTCTCCAGTCAGCGTCTTCCAAACGCCACTGCTTTGGTCCAGGACCTGTGCCAGCAACTCGAACGGATTCTCCTGTAATCCACGCAATCTTTCTCGGCGCGTATTGAACCACGTCCACGCGCTGACGAAATCCACGCATGCCCAGTCGCCGAACCACGCGGAATCAAACACAGGCGGCGAGGCCGTGAATCCCTTTTCCAGGGCGTCTCGCGCAATTTCTCCCACGAAGGTGGGGCCAGCAAGTCCGGCCGTCACCATTTCTGACACGAGCTTGTGCCACAGTCGTTCAGACGACACTGCTCCGGTTTTGATGTGTTCGACCGCAATCGGCAGCAGCGCTAACTTAAGCGGCTGTGGTCCACCGAGCACCATTTCAATCGTGCGGCGAAGCCGATCGTCTCCGGGTAGCGTGAGTTCGAATTCGAACCAGGGGGCAAGTGTCTTTGTTACTTCGGCGAGGTGTTCTTCGACAACCCGCGCAAACCACGCCTCAAGCCGGTCAATCTCCCACACGCATAGACGGACAAGCTTTCCAATCTCGTCATCCGAAAGCGTCGCGACCCCCATACCCGTCTCGAATGCATGATTCGCGCTCGCGATGCCGACGAGCCCGGCCCATGGCACGCTGTTGTCAAGATACGTGGTGGAATCCGGCACATCGAAATTTCTCCACGCGCGTGCGAGCCCCTCATTGAAAGCGCAGCCAATTTCGGGTCCGAACTCCCGATAGACCACCTCGACATCAACTTTGGTGTATCGGCTGCGCGCTCCGCGCTCTGCCGCGCGCGTTACGAGCCATCTGATCGCGCCGAACGCAGACCCTTCACGAATCGCTTCGATCTGCTTAAGCAGCGCCCTCTTATTCTCCGCATCTAGTTCACGGCTTGCCTTCTTCCGCCCAATATCGTCATGCTTCCACTTTCGCTGCTCCTGAAATCCTGCGATGCGCTTCGAAACAATTGCATCGATCTCCGTGCGCCGCGCCTCGACATCGGGCCCGCCCACAAGCCCGTTAAGCACATCCCTCCGATTCTTCCCGTGCAGGGACTTACAAGCGACGTCGCGCGCAACGGTGTACCAGACCTCCCGGTCCGCTGAGTTAGAACTGGTATCGTTTGCGAATGGCACCAGCCAATGGAGATCCTCCTGACCCAAGTCCACCACCCCGGTCCCCCAAGTGAGCGTTGACACTGCGTGACGGATGTCCGGAGAATGCGCGATTCGAAGTGCCACCGCTTTGCGAAGCTCGGGGAACCTTGCGATGGCCACGCGAAGATTTCGAAAGTCTTCGTCATTGGCGTAACGCGTATGTCGTAACCTCTCCGCCATGAGTGCAGCGTCAATGACGAGAGCCCCACTCTCCGGTTCGAGGGATGAAGCCAACTTCAAGACTTTCAGGAGAGCATCCGGCAGGACAGACAGTATCCACCCTTCATGACGTTCGCCTTCTTCAATGTCGTGCGTCAGTTCGCTCGCATTCAAGGTGGGTAATGCCCGGTAAAGCGCCGCGAGCAACTTGGTAGCGTCTCCGAGGTTCGCTGCAGGAAGCAGGTATACCTGGACCGCAGTTGCCATTGGCCCGCCACCAAATCCACTCTCCGCGGCCGCTCGGCGGAAACTCGTTTCAAGCTGATCGACAGACAACCGAGGGAGACCTACCGCCTTGATCCCATTTGCGAGGAAATCGTTGCCCGCGAGTCTTCCTGAAAGCAAATCCTCCACGATGGAGGTCCGCTGCTCGACCGTCGCTATCACTGCGAGGGTATCGAGTAGATACCGCACGATCGGGTTGGTGAAACCCGCACGACGATACAGGGCGAACACTTGGTCGGCGCAACTCGTGACCCGACCGTACTCAACGATGGTCAGCAATCTCGGCAACACGTCGTGATTATCGCTATACGCTTCAATCCAGCGTGACAGGGCTTCCGCCGGAATCATCCGAGCCACCCGCCGGTATTCAGACGCGTCGTTCCACCAATCCGGTCGAAATCCACAGGTCAAAAGATTGAGATAGCCCTCAAAGGCGTCGACGACGTCATCCACGCTCCACTGCTGGGGATCGCCTTCATAGATGACCATCTCGGGAAACGTCCGGACGACACGCCCGCGCACTTTCGCATCCAACGCAGCAAGCCAGCACAACACCGGTCGTCTGGACGGAATCAACACCTCCTCGCCGTAGGGTGCCCGCGCAAACAGTGCCCACGCCTGGCTGAACGGAAGACCCGCATCGAGCTGCCGCTTCACCCATCCTGCAGCCAGATACTCCCGGACGGCCCGATGGTGGAACTGGACTCTCCCGTAGGTCGCTTCGTCGAACACCGCTGAATCTAACAAGCGCTGATGCTCACTTGGTTTCCACGCAGGTAGTACTTCGCCAGGCGCAAACGCTCCAAGTGCGGCGGCCCCGGGTTCAACCTGTAAGTACGCGGTCCCGGACAATGTGCTCGCAGCGGCCAATGCTTCTGCGCCCTGACGCAGTTGGTCCAGGGACAAAACTGCCCCAGCTTCGATATATCCGGGATTCTTTTCGACAAGCCGATTGGTGACTGCGTCCTCGACGATCTCCACAAACGAGCCTAGCCGACCGGCGCGCCGCCATCGGATGGCCATCCACTCGAGGTCGAGGGGTCGTGTCGCCAAGAACAGGTAGTTCCCATCTTCTACCTCTTGCCAGAAGGCGTCGACCGCCGTCACACCGTAGAACGCCGCAAGGCGTTTCGCCGATTCGACCGACAAAGGATCGAGTTTACGGACGATGACAGGAACGGCGTCGCTGGCCGCCGTCGTGGTCGTTGTTTCGCTATTGATGGGCTGTGCTGCTGCACTGGGCGGTGCCTTTGGAAGGGCGAGCTGCTGCTGGACTAAATCTCGAACAGTTGGAAGACTCCAGTCGCTGATTCGGCTAGAGATAAAAAAGGACACCCGATCAAGGTTTCCCGCCAACGCCCGCTTTACGCAGTTGAGTGCCCGGTGCAGGGCCGCCGGTCCCGTGAGCCGGGCTTCGTCAACCGCATCCAGGAAAAAAATGCCTGGATCAGCACTGCCTTTCCATTTCTCGAAGAGAGTCGCCTGCCCATCCAGCGCGCTTACCCAGTCTTCCTGCCGATCGAGAAGATTGAGCTGGATGAAGAAAGCGGCCTTTGCTTGCGACTGAAGTCGCCGGGCCTGTTCGCGGAACTCATACGTCTTGCCAACCCCTGCTTCACCTAGAACAACTACGAGCCGTTCCTTCTGAATGTCGCTCCAAGTGCGCTTGTTACCGCGTGCTTCCGGGAGCCACGACTCCCAGTCGGTTTCGTCGGATTCAGATTCATGAAACGGGGAGAAAGTTCGGACGATCCGAGTTGCCGGACTTGATTCCGGACTCGCTATACCAACTATCTTTGTTGGGTTCACGGTCACAGACTGCTAGACACCAAGGTAGTCAAAACAGGCCACCCTGGACGACGCCCAGCTTCGGCTTCTTTCCCCGACGGGGGGGGGAAGAACGGTCGGTCATCTGCGCTTGGCGTTCGGCCTCCGCTTGATGCTGTTCTTGCTGATAGCGCTCGTGGTTCAGTCGCGAGAGGCGGCGGAGGACTTCGAGGCGGGCCTCCTCGCAAATGGTGTAGCGAATTCGGTCGTTGTCGGACAGGTACGGGACTGCATGGAAGCCGTGGTTCGGGGCGATGTCTTTCCAGCCGTAGGCGTTGAGTACCGTCTCGTCAATGCGGCGATGCAGCGCACGCAGTTGTGCGACCTGCGGATTTGAGCATTGCGGATCATGGAAGAGGTTATACAACTCCGTAAGTCCTACATTCTGGCGCAACATAATTTGACTGCGAAGGGAGAAATAGCTCGCGCCCAATTTCTCCAGCTCATTCAAATCAGCGGCCGGAAATGAGAAAGTCTCGAAGCAATCAGAAGGTAAATAGCGCAGTCGCGTTTCCAGGCTTGACGCGTGCCGGCGTACCCACTCCGCGTGATGCGTCGAGTTTAGAATCGCAGCTAAAGCGTTCGATGTGACGTTAAACACAACAGTCATATGGGAGAAAACGCGATCATTCTCTTGCCAATTCAATGACAGGTACTTTGAGGTTTGGACTGCTACCAAGATCCGACTTGGGGGATTGGTCTTTGCATCCCATCCCTCCGGATGCCGCGTAAACGCATGGCCTCGGCCGATGGCGTGGTAGAGCTCGGGGCGAGCCCGTTCGAAAAGCCACCAACGTTCTCGCGCGGATCGACTGTAGCGATTTCGATCGCGTTCCGGTTTGACCAGCTCACGCACGATCGCCAGCAACTCCGGAAGATCCGCCGCTACGCGCGCCGGATAGTCCTCCGGGACGTGTCCGTCCCGCAGCCAAACTGTCTGCTGCTCTTCGTTCGCCCCTTCCCACGCCCCTTCGGCATCCCGGTCGAGCGGCCAGTCCCAGAAATTGATCACCCATCGCGACGGCTTCTGCTTGGGATGGGAGTTTAGATCCTCGCCGTTGAGATATGGGTACAGCGCTTCGCCATTCTTCGCATCGCGGGCGATGAACTCGCGGGCCTGCTCCTCGCTCATCGTGAACCCAAGGCCGAGGACTATGGAGCCCTGGAAGGACTTGTTGGCGTTGGCCTTGAGCGGCTTGGGGCTCCATTCGTCCTGGTCAGACAAGAAAGCGGAAATGGTCGGCACAGGCTCGCTGTTGAGTGCAAACAGGCCGCGCCACGCGCCGCGGTGAACATGCACCTGGCTCACGACCACGGCGGCTACACCAGGCCACGGCCGATTCGGCCAGGCAGCATAGATAGCGTAACCACCTGTGAGCATGGCTTCCAACCCAGCCTGCCGCGTATCACCCTCGGCAATGGTGTTCACCGCCAACAGGCCGAAGTTGCCGCCGGATTTCAGCAGCCGGCCGGAACGCAGAAAGAAATACGCGCAGAGATCTGCACTACCGCGCCGCCCACCGGCGGTATGCAGCACCTGGAAATCTCGATAGTCCGTGCCGAATAGGCCGGTGATCTTCTGGCCACCGACGAAGGGCGGGTTGCCGACCATCGCATCGAATCCGGGATTTTGGGTGTGCAGGAACAGCTCCGGAAACTCGACCAGCCAGTGAAACGGACGACGCACTTTCTCTCCGTCCGGCGCCCGCAAGAGCCGATCAGCGAGCACGTGCAACTCCCCAAGATCCGGCTCGGCGGCTTTCAGTTGCTGCGCGGGCAAGAATGCATCGCCGACATGCAGCGCCAGCTCGTCAAGTTTCGCGTCCAGCAGATTCAGGCTGCGGCTTTCGTTACCCCCGGCCGTGCCGGCCGTGGCGAGCCCCGCGCCCACGATGAGATCGCATACCAGCCGCACTTCCGCGAGCGCGGCCTCGGCTTCCCGATGCAGCCGGCCTTTGAATTCCGCGTCACGGATGTCAAGCACCGTGAAGCGCTCCAACTGCTCCCGCTTCTCGCGTGCCCGCTCCAGAAGTTGTACACCGTGCGCGGTGACGTAATCGAAAATCGCACCTCGTGCACGACCACGTTCCGGACGCAGGTGAAACGTGGAAACCTGCTCGGCCAGGTGAACACCGATCAGGCTGTCGCCGCACTTGATGGCGTGGTCGAGAAACGTGAACGGCCGGTGCTTGTGCATCGTGACCAGCCACAGCGACAGCTTCGCCATTTCGACAGCCATCGGGTTCACATCCACGCCGTACAGGCAACGTTCCGCCACCAGGCGCCGGGCGAGGGCGAGGCGCTCTTCGTCGTCGCGCGGCAGCAGTTGTTCTGCGGGGTGGCCCGCTGCGGCGCCTGCTTCGGGAATGACGATGGGCTTGCCGCCGGCTTTCAACTCGGCGATTGCCCACGCCTCCACCAGGCGCTCGGCCAGATAGCGGCAGGCCTGCACCAAAAATGCGCCGGAGCCGCACGCAAGGTCGCAGACCTTCAACTTGAGGATTTCCTCGGCTGACTGAAGCCGGTCGGGCGAGGGCTCCTCGCCTTGGTCGAAGCCGATATACAGCAGCGGATCGAGCGTGGTCTTGACCATTGGTTCGGTGAGGCTGCGTTGCGTGTAGTGCGTGCTGGTGCTGCGGCGGTCGGTGCCGGCAGTGACATAGATGCTGCCGGGGAGGATCACCACCGGATAACCGTTGGTATCCAGTCTCAGCAAATGGGCAAAGGGGGCGACGCGCGCAGTCAATGCGGCATCGTTGCCGCATGCGATCTGAAGCAGCATGGGGTTTGGAGGTTCGGCCTGCCGCAATGCTTTGCGCAAGGCGGCTGCGGATCGACCTGTCTGCTCGCCCAGAAGCTCCACCAGCGCTTCTTCGCTTTCGCGTGCCTTCGCCTCGAGTACGGCCAGGCTTATCTCTCGCTCGCTATCCTTTGAGCCGGTAAGTCCCAGTGTCGCGCCCGCAGCGCGGACGGCGGTATGGTCGAGCAAGCCTTCGTAGACGTGCCCGATCTGCTCGACGTCGAGGGCCCTGAAGGACAGGCGCCGTGTTTCCGCGGGACCGCCTGGAACGCGGATCCGTAGAAGCTGCAGCGCTTCAAGCAAGTGCAACACCGTCCGGTTATTCACCGGCAAGGGAAAGGCGGGCGACGATTTCCACGACGTGCCGGCAGGCCTTCCCTCCAGAAATGGAAAGCGGTCGGGATCGAACAGGCTGCCGCCATAGGCCGGCAGCCGCAACGATTCGGGTTCGATCCCGCCATAGATCGCGCGAAACGCCGCCAGCAGGCGGCTCCAGGCATCGTGACGGCGTTCCAGGATTTCTTCACCATGGTTGTCGGCCGCTTCGCGCAGCAACTCGCGTAACGTCGATATCGCGTAATGACGGTCGAACACCGGATCGCCGAGCAGCAGCAGTCCCCGCTCCTCCGCGGTGAACAGGAACACCAGCCGCATCATCACCGCCAGCGAAGACTCGTAGAGGTCCTTCTCGCTCCCCCCCTGGAGCAGACGCCCCTGCCGGTCGATGTCGATGCGGTCGAGCGCCTGAATCAGCACTTCGACCGCCTTGCGGACCTGGAATCCAAGTTGGTCGGTGACTTCCTGCTGGTTCTGCAGGCTTTCCGCGAGCAGTGCGGGCAGCATTTCGTTCGCCGGCACGCCGAAGAACCGGCGCACGCCAAGCAGGTTGCGGAACGCCCGCTGCGTCAGGGGCTCCTCGCTCCAGAGCGACGCGTACCACGAGACGAAGCTGGTGCTCTCACCGCGCTGCGCGGCCACCAGCATCCATTGCTCGCCGTTGGTGACGAGGCCCAAGGGCACGCCTGTTCCGTGCAGCAGGGTCATCATCCGGGTCGCGGGTGATGCCTTCCAGGCCATGCCGTGCACCGCCCGATCGAGCGACTGCTGCGGGGGATAAACGCTGAAGAGCAAGCGTGGATGCGCCTCTTCAGGCGATTTCAATACCCAGGACGGGCGCAGCAATTCGTTGTGCTCCGGCACGCGCACATCCAGACCAGGCGGGATGGCTTGCCCCGACAGGAGGTGTTTCTCGGGATACTCCAGCGCCGTAGCCAGCACAAACTCCAGCCACGCCGTGTGGATGGCCGGGTCGCTGCCGTCTGCTTCCCACTCGTCGTGAGCGATCCGCAGGTTCTTCCTCGCCTCGCTGTCCTGCTCCTCCAGTCCTTGCGGAAATACCCGCATCAGCACCGGCAACGACAGGAACGGGCCTGACACCTCCAGCAGCGACAGCCATTCATTGTGGTGGCGGGCGATCGACATGATTATTTCGCCAGGCGCTCGGGCACGAGATAAGTGACCGATACGGGGAAAAGGCGGGGCGAGGGCCTGGCGTAGCGCGTGCGGATGAGTT
>ORMF011097388.1_pt1 | contig 20971 bp, 22 predicted proteins | sample 1779871 | NCBI WGS metagenome assembly ORMF01 (sample SAMEA104232316, study PRJEB22302) | groundwater metagenome | biome: forest; feature: aquifer; material: groundwater | place: USA | collected 2011-08-07 | depth 5.4 m | reverse complement strand
GACCAACGCGGCGCTGTTAGCGATCGCGATCCTTGCGAACAGCCGGCCGGATCTGAAAGAAAAGCTACGAGAGTTTCGGGCTGAGCAGGAAAAGAAAATCCGCGAGACGACATTGGATTGAGGAAGAGGAGTGAGGTCAGAACCGGGAGCGGTAGCGACCGGGTCTCGTTCCTCGCGATCTAACCGTGCGGAGTCGTGAGACCCGGTCGCTACCGCTCCCGGGTCTGACCTCATCGCTACGGCTATTCCGATCCGCCTGCATCCCGCGCCAGCAAAGCCGATCCGATTGCTACCCCATCTGCTCCCAGTTCAGCGGCCACGATCGTAGTAGCTTCAAAGCACGGCTGGAACGAACGTTTGCGGGCTTCTTCGATGATGGGCTTGAGGATCAGATCGCCGGCTTCCATGATCGCGCCACCCAGAATTATCCTCTCAATACTCAGGAGGTTGATCATGCTGGCGACCGCGATACCGATCGACTTGCCGGTGCGCTCGATCATCATGACCGAAAAATCATCGCCGTTGTTCGCTTCGCGGGCTACGTCTCTGGCGTTAAAGTTTTCTGACATTGCCAGGGTTGAGAGCGATGAAGTGGAATCGCGGTCCAGACGCTCGCGGGCACGGCGCACGAGGTTAGGTCCCGAAGCAATTGTTTCCAGACAGCCGGTATTGCCGCATTCGCACTCAGCTCCTTCGGTGTTGATGGTGATGTGACCAATTTCTCCGGCGCAGCCGGAAGCGCCGAGCCAAAGCTTCCCATCCATAATAATCGCGCCGCCAATCGCGTCGCCGATGCCGATGTAGAAGATATTCCGACTATCACGGCCGGCGCCGGCTTTGTATTCGCCATAAGCGGCCGCGTTGGCGTCGTTCTCGAGCTCACACCGCAGGCCGGTCGCTTTCATGAGCTCGGAATGAATGTCCTCCCGGGCGGCTGAAGGCAGCCCGGTTGAAAGAAGCACGCGGTCGGTTTCGCGATTTACCAACCCGGGAATGCCCACGCCAACTGACTTGATAGGCCCGGCTTCGGTCAGATTAGTTACCAGGCCGGCAATTCCACCGATTAGATTTTCTGGTTGGTAGTCGGCGGCGCGCCGAAGTATGACGTCTCCGGCAGCGGAAATTACGACGCCACGCATCGTCGTTGCAGCGACTTCAATCCCGGCAAACTTTGGTTCAGAGTTATTCGGCATGGGCGAAAGCCTTTCATATGAGCTTCGCGAACAGGGCAGGAATTTCGTCGTCATCTTATTAAAGGGTGGAGGGGCTGTCAAACCGCCCGTTGTGCGTGTAGAATGCCTCGCATCGAACCCATGCCGGACACACCTGAACATTCGCGGGTGGCAACGCTGCAACTGCGGAAGATCCTGTTGCCGACCGATTTCAGCGGTTGCGCCAACTATGCGCTTCCTTATGCCGCTGCGATCGCCCGCGCCACCGGGGCCACAATCGTCTGCATTCACGTGGTCGAGCCGATTGTGCCGGCCGTGGGGTATTCGGGTTTGGCTGAACCAATGCCCATCGCCGATATGAGTGAGCAGCTGGAAGACTCAGCCGAGCGGGAATTGCCCCAGCTTGCCGAGTGCGAGGACTTCAACGGCCTGGAAGTCGAAGAAGTTATTGGACATGGCGACCCCGCCGCCGAGATTGTGCGGGTTGCCGCTGAACGCGAGGTTGATCTGATTGTAGTTTCGTCGCATGGCCGTACGGGCCTGGGCCGAATTATCTTCGGTTCGACCGCTGAGGCGGTCGTGCGTCACGCCATCTGCCCGGTTCTGGTCGTTAAGCCTCCACCTCAAGAACAGGAGTCTGATTGAGTGAGCAGTCAGCACTGAGCAGCAGGCCTTTGATAAGCCCACAGCGGGCGCTGCGCTAGTGCAACTGACCACGGTCTCACTGCTTACTGCTCACTAATATGAACAGCCTCCAGTTTTTGTCTCACTTGATCGAGTTGTACGGCCTCTACGGCGTGTTCTTCCTGGCTATGATCGAGGGTGACATCACGCTGCTGCTGGCTGGTGTGCTGGCGCACAATGACTTCTTCGGCAGCTACAGCTTCGCGCGCGTGTTGCTGTGGGGCACGCTGGGTGGGTTTGTGAGTGACAATCTCGCCTATGGAGCGGGTCGGGCCTTCAGCAAGACAGTTCGCGATTTTCGTTTTTATCGTAACGCCCAGGCGCGCATGGAGCGGCTGACCAATCACTTTGGCACGCTCTCAATCTTTATCTCGAAATACATCTATGGATTGCGTTGGGCGTCGTGCACGTTCTATGGCGTGGCGCGCATGCGCTACCTCCGTTTTGTGCCACTGTCTTTGGCCAGCTGTTTCGTATGGGTTTTCATTCTTAGCGGCGTTGGATACTTTTTCAGCAGTGCCGTGATGGGCCTGATTGGCGACTTTCGTCACGTAGGAAAAGTCCTGCTGGTCATCGTCGTGGCCGGGGTGCTGGGCTTCTATTTAATTAAACGGCTTTGGCTTTCGAAGAAAGTTGAAGAGGTGCAGCCTGAGCGTCTTTCGGAAATCGAGCATGCCGCGATCGAAGGCATCAAAGAATTATCCGGAGAGATCCAGGAAAAAATTCATCTAAAATCAGCGCGACGCCGGAAAAACTCGAGCTCCTCAAAGCGCGATGCGCGAGACTGAAACGTCATGGCGGAATGACCAGTGAGCACTGAAAGCGCTAGAATCTCAAACTTCAGATCTCAGAATCACCATCAATCAAACTGGAATAATCAAAAGTGATCATCGAATCTTCTGCTCCAACCCGCGCCGATCTTGCCGGCGGCACCGTCGACATCTGGCCGCTTTATCTGTTTCATCCGGGCGCCATGACCGTCAACTTTGCGCTCTCGTTGCGCGCGCACGTGAGCATCGAAACGCGTGATGACAATCGTCTAATCCTGGAATCACGCGATCGCGGAGTCAGGTTTGAAACAACTCTCGATCACCTCGATGAGTTAGCGCGCGAAAAGAAGCTTGAACTGGTTGCGAAGATGGTCCACTTTTTTCGGCCTGAAGCGGGTTTTCATCTCATCGCGCACAGCGAAGCTCCCGCCGGCGCGGGGATTTCCGGATCGTCAGCCCTGGCCATCGCCCTGATCGGAGCGCTGAATAGGTTGGTAGGAAATCGTTATGAAGAGCGACAGTTTATCGGAATTGCGGCGAACATTGAGACGACCGTCATCAGAGTACCAGCTGGCTTACAGGACTACTACCCGGCATTTTACGGATCAACCTCATGCATTCATCTCGATCCTGATGGCGTCGATCGTGAACATCTGGCTATCGACGAAAAGGAAATTGAGCACCGCTTTGTGATTTGCTATACGGGAGAACCGCGTCACTCGGGAATTAATAACTGGGAAGTGTTCAAGCGGCACATCGACGGCGACGCCGATGTGTTTACCATTTTCGAACGTATTCGTAACGCCGCGGTCGAAGTGCGCGCCGCACTTTTGGCCAACGACTGGAACGCGGTAGCCAAAACGATGCGGGACGCCTATCCGAACCGGAAACGCCTGGCGCCAGGAATCACCACGCCGCACATGGATCAACTGGTTGAGAAGGCCCTGGCTAATGGCGCAGAAGCAGCGAAAGTCTGTGGCGCCGGCGGCGGTGGCTGCATTGCGTTTCTATGCGCCGAGGGACGCAAGTCAGACGTTGAGCGGGCTCTGACTGAAGCAGGCGGAGAAATTTTGAAATGGGAAGTGGCGCGTGAAGGGTTGTTGGTGAAGGAGAGTTGAGAACTCTCGCGAGTTTCATCTCCATCAGTTTTGTACGAACGTGTCGCACCAGATTGAGTACTAACAATCTGTATTACTGACTGCGACGTAGTCCGTCTCGTGCGTTGAATTGGTTAGAGATTTGCTTCAACGATCCGGCCTTTTCTAACCGCGAAGCGGTAATGTCCTCCAGCCCAACGTTGCCGAAGGCTACGTTGGGTAACGAGGATGATGATTTCGGCAACCCTGTCAAGGGTTGCGTCACGCCTCGGTAGATGCAAGCAGAGTTGCAAACCAGGTCCTTGCGCTATGATGTAAACTCCTCTTCAAAAAGGAGACCGCACTCCTATGCCTCAATCTCTCTCGACTGTTTACATTCATCTCGTGTTTTCAACCAAAGAGCGTCGCCCATTCCTAAGAGATGAAACGATCCGCGCGTCTCTACATTCACAGCTTGGCGGCATCTCAAAACGGTTGCGATGTGCACCAATTATTACGGGCGGCGTAGAAGACCATATTCATCTCCTGGCCCGCTTCGGCCGGACGATTACCCAAGCCGAGTGGGTCAAGGAATTGAAGCGGGTGTCGAATCTATGGCTGAAAGAGAAGTACTCGATGCGAGATTTTGAGTGGCAATCGGGTTATGCAGATTTTTCTGTGAGCGCATCAAATCTTGAACAGGTGAAGAGATACATACTCAACCAGCAAAGGCACCACCATAAGATAAGTTTTCAGGATGAGGTGCGGACACTCCTGCGTCGTCATGAAGTCGAGTGGGACGAGCGCTATATCTGGGAGTGACGCAACCGCGTTGCGGTTGAATTGCTCACGCCGAATCGGTTAACCCAACGTAGCCTACGGCAACGTTGGGCTGAAGGGCGCAACCGCTTTGCGGTTGTCACAACATAAAGCCTTGTCTTACCCGCCCTCGTCCGACTTCTGTTTCGCAGCCGCGGCGAGTTTTGTCAGGCGCACGATCTTTTGCTCGTGGGACTCACCTGGAATTGGTCCGGTGTCCACGAACCCCGCGTAAGTAGATCTTCTGAACAATGTGCGATCAGGTTCGCCACTCGCAGCGTGCGAACTAGTGGTCGTAGGCGTCGTAGCCGATGCGACTTGATCGGGCGCCAGATCCGCGGGATTTTCGGCTCCCGCTACCGGCGAAGCATTTGCTGCCGCCGCGCTCAGAGGCGCCGCTGAAGCAGCACCAGTCTCAGCCTGGGCTTCGGCTGCCGGCCGGTGCGAGTCCGCGGCCGGCGATGAATCGACCACGGTGACTGTGGCAGCGTGCTCAGCCCCACCTTCGTCCGAGCGTTGTTTTGCTCCGGCTACCAGTCTCTGCAAACGTTCGATTTTCTGTTCCTTCGTTTCGCCGCGGACTGGTCCGGTGTCGACCACACCGGCATACGTACTGCGCCGGTTCATTTGGCGATCCGGCTGTGCCGCTGGTTTCGGACCAGACGGTGCGGCGGAGGCTTTCTCGGCAACTGCCGTTGCCTGCGCGGCTGCCGGAGATGGCTTGGCGGAGACTGCCGCCGGAGTCGCAACAGCAGGAGCAGGTGCGGCGTGTCCGTGTCCGGCAGCGCCCTGCTCGACGATTACATAGACGCCTTTGTCATTCTTCTCGATTACCGGCAACGTGCCGCCTGCGGCCTGGAGCAAAGCGGAAAGCTCGGCTTCGACAAAGCGGCTTTGCTTTTCCGGGTCGCGAACGTGGCCGAGCGGCGGCCCCATGTAGAGCGTGCCGCAGATCTGACACTTGGACAGCACGTCGTCGCCGCGCAAGTGCACCTCGGAAGGTTCGCCCGCAGTGCGCAACTGCTTCAAATGACCGTTGCAGAGTTTGTTCTTCTCGTTCCGCTCATTGCAGACAGTCTGAGCATTGGTGATGCGCTTTGGCACGGGCGCCGAAGCTACCGGAGCGCCTGGACCAGCTTCTGTTATGTTGGCTGACATGATTCGCTTTCGCGTACCCGATGATTTGTTTCTGCCGCAAACCTTCGAACTAATCGACCGCATATTAACCACGAACGCAAACGCGGTCAATTGCGCGCGGGCGGGGACTCGGGGATGAGGTCAGCACCGGGAGCGATAGCGACCGGGTCTCGCACTCCACACGATCTAGATCACGAGGACAAGACCCGGTCGGTACCGCTCCCGGTGCTGACCTCAAACCGAAGTTGGTTGGACATGATATTCTCCCTGTCGGATGTTCATAGACTTTCTCGGCGCAGTCTGGCGGCGCCTGCCAGGTTTTGCACGGCGGCGATTGGTGCGCACAGGCCAGAGACGTTTCACAGTTACAGCCGGCGCATTGATCTTTGACGAGCAGGGCCGGATCCTCCTCCTTGAGCACGTCTTTCGTCCCGACAGCGGATGGGGAATTCCCGGAGGTTTCTTGAGCAAGGCCGAGCAGCCGGAAGCAGCTCTGCGACGCGAACTGCGCGAGGAGATCGGCATCGAAGTGGCAGACGTCGAGCTGCTTTTTGCGCGGGCGCTTACCAGACCGAGGCAGATCGAGATTTACTTTCGCGCGCGAGCGATCGGATCTCCCGTACCTTGCAGTTTTGAAATCAAGAGTGCGGGTTGGTTTTCCGTCGACGATTTACCGCCCGAACTTTCAAACGATCAGCGTCGTCTGATCGATCGCGCGCGTACTCTCAGTGAAAACTCTCCGCAATGATGTTATGCTACGCGCCGCAAACCGTAATCATTAAACAAATGAATCGCTGAGGAGAATCTATGGCAGGAGCACCAGGCGTCCAACTGATTCCGTCGCCCGAAGAAATAATGCAAATTCTGAAACGCACCGGCGCGTTTCGCGAAGGCCACTTTGTTTATCCGAACGGCAAACATACGGCGCACTATTTTCAGATGCCGCTGGCCTTCCGCTATTACGATACGGCGCGCGTGCTGGCCGTCGCGCTCAGCCGCAAGTTTCGCGTCGAGCGCGACATCGCCAGTCAGTTACCGAAGGTTGCCATTATCAGTCCGAGCTCGGGCGGAATCCCGGTAGCTTTCGGCGTGCGCGATGCGCTGAGCGCACAACAGATTTACTGGGCAGAGCAGGAAAACGGCAAGCGCATGTTTCGGCAATACGTGAACCAGGGCGACATCAACCCCTGCATTATGGTCGATGACATCATTCGCAGCGGCCACGCTATCGAAGAGACGGTTGAGTTGGTGGGCAGCTTGGGCGCGCCGATCATCGGTTGCGGCGCCATTGTGCGCTTCACCTCGGCTCCTGATCAGCTTGAAGGCGTTTCTATTAAGTCGCTGGTCGAGTTTGACGAGAAGTTCTACGATACCGCTGAACAATGCGAGGAGTGCACGAAAGGCGTGCCGGAAGAGCATGTGAGATTTTGAAGCAATGGGGAGGGACAAAGTCTACGTCCCGGATCGAAGCCGGATTGCGACGGCAGTCCTTAAAAATAGCGAAAAGCGAAGCGTCGCGATAAAGGGTGATTATCCTTGTACGGATTTGGTCATTCCTTCTTCTTTCTCGACGCAGCCTGCGGCTCTCGGGCCTTTCTAACTGCTTTGCCATGTGCGGTGTTGAGTGCTGGGAGGTTCATTGCGCTCTTGCTCCACTCGCTCTCCCCTCCGGGAGTTTTCGCACGGCTCTTGTCATACCCAGCCTCCCAAGTTTCCCCGTTTTCCTTAATCTCCTCGACGCTGAACAACTTCACCGGATCACACCGGAGGATAGTGCAGAGTTTTTCCATTGTGTCGAAGTTCAGCGCAGTTACGTCTCCGTTCCATAGTTTAGCTGTGGTTGATTTGCTCCCGCCAAATTGTTTCCACAGTGCATATGCACTCTTAATCCCAAGTAGGACTGCGTATTGTCGAATGCTTAGTCTAATTCGAACGGTTTTTGTGTGAGTCACTTTCTTATGCTGTCCCCTTCCCTCTTCCTTCCTAGCTAGGATCGAATGCGAAGCAGCATGCCGAAGTAATACACTGCCGTGAGTGCCGGCCAAAGAATAATAGAGACTTGATCTCGGATCTCAAGTCTCACGAGGATTTTCCTGGCGATTTCTTAGCTTCCTCCCAATAAATAAATTCTACGTCGCCTTTTTCGATTAGATGCTCGCGCTCGTCAAGAATCTCTTTTTGCCAATCATGAACTGGCAAGGCCTCTTCATGCTGGCAGAGATTGTCCAAAGCGCCTCCATTGTTTGGGGCTTCTCTTCGATTGTCATCTTGTCGAGAGCCAGATGGCTTAACCATGGGAGCATTTTAGCAATTCTGCGAAGGTTAGCACTCCAATCCAGGTTGCAAGGTGATTCTCTTGGGGTCGGAGGTGTTTAGAGTACCAACTTTAGTTGGGTTCTCTTGCGAGGAAAAGCCCGACTGAAGTCGGTACTCTAAACACCGCTGCTACCTCACATTTCGTGGCGGTTCGACAATGCTTTATCCATTGTTACTTCGTCCACATATTCCAGGTCGCTTCCTACCGGCATACCCATCGCCAGACGCGTCACCCGCAGACCCAAAGGTTTTAGCAAACGGCTGATGTAGTTTGCCGTCGCTTCGCCTTCGGTATTGGGATTCGTGGCCAGTATTACTTCTTGCACTTCTACGCCGTCGTTATTCTCCGGCTTCAAACGCGGCAGCAGGTTGTCCAGACGCAAATCGCTCGGCCGCATGCCGCGAATCGGCGACAGACTGCCATGCAAAACGTGATACAGGCCTTTATAGCTGCGTGTCTTTTCAACGGCTACCAGGTCGTAAGGCTGTTCGACTATGCAGAGCAGGGAATGATCGCGCGACGGTAGAGAGCAGAAGCGGCAGGGATTAATATCAGTGAGATTATTACAGATCGAGCATTCAGTGATGCGTTGCTTTACCTCGCGTAAGGCTTCAATAAGACGTTCGACCTCGGCTTCGGGCGCGCGCAAAATATAAAACGCCAGTCGCTGCGCAGACTTCTGTCCGATGCTGGGCAGGCGTTTGAATTCGTCGATTAGTTTGGTGACGGGTTCGGCGTAATCCAACATTTTCGATTTTCCAATTGCCGATTGCCGATTTCTGTTTGAGGTGAGTTGCCAATCGGCAGTTGGCAATCGCAATCGGTAATTAGAATAGGTTCCCTAAGCCGGGAGGCAGCATTGAACCCAACTTACTCTTCATGGCTTCGTTCACCTTGCGGTTGCCTTCATTGATGGCGGCGACAACCATATCCTGCAACATTTCGATATCGTTTTCCTTTACGATTTCGGGATCGATCTTGAGCGAAATGATTTCGTGATCACCTTTCATCGTAACATTAACCACTCCTCCACCGGCCGAGGCTTCAACCCGCAGCTCTTCCATTTCGCGCGCCATCTTCTCCTGCATCTGCTGTGCCTGCTTCATCATTCCTTGAATATTAAGTCCGCCAGGAAATTTCATTGTGCTAACCTCGCTTCCGGTTTGATAATAGTCTTGAACTGAGCGACGCCAGCATCGTAACTGTCATTCTTTGTGAATGCAAAGCTGGAATTAGTGGCACAGACTTTAGTCTCGGATCCACCGTCAATCACGATTGAGCACCCGTGAAGATTTCTTCGCTTCTCGCAACGCGGCGTGCTATAAGCCTCGTCGGGCTATGCAAACTGAAGACACAACATTGCGTACCGCAACAGAGCGCTCAGTCTCCGCTGAAATCAAAATCTATTACGATCTTCAAATGTCACAGTCCGCGCCGGCGCCGCTCTTGATCGCACTTCATGGTTACGGCGCCAGCAAACGCCAGATGATGCGCGAGGCGCAGGCCATGGTGCCCGAAGGTTTCGCGATCGCGTCGCTGCAGGGGCCGCATCAGCATTTGAAGGATCCGAAAGAACCCGGCGGGCCGTTGCGATTTGGGTTTGGCTGGCTGACCAACTATCGCCCGGAAGAATCCGTCGCAGTTCATCATCGGGCCCTGCTTGATCTAATTAATTCATTGACCGCCGATGGCGTCGCCGATCCCCGACGAATATTCCTGCTCGGCTTTTCGCAATCATGCGCGTTGAACTATCGCTTCGCGTTTACTCACCCGAACCTGTTGCGCGGAGTGATTGGCATTTGCGGCGGCATACCCGGCGATTGGGACCGAAGTGATCTTTACAAGGAGACGAACGCCGCTGTATTTCATCTCGCCGGTGGGCGCGATGAGTTCTATCCGCCGGAGCGAGTCAAAGACTACGCCGCGCAGCTTCGCCGACGCGCGCGCAATCTGTCCTTCAACAGTTACGATGCAGCCCACGAGATAGCGCAGTCGATGCGAATTGACATTCACCGTTGGCTTGCCCAGAGCTAGCCCAAACCTTTGTGGCTTGGAGGGAGCGCGATGAAGACACACGCCGCCGAACCGGTTTCAACCGCAGCTGATAGAACAGAAGCTGAGATCCACTTGAGTGGACGCGAGCTGAACGGGGAGTTCGAGGCCACCGGAAAACTTGTCTTCAGCGCCTTTCCCAAGCCTCCCCGCAAACCAGTGAGAGAAGCCATAGAGCTCTTTGGCAAGATCATCCTCGGCCTGGCGGGATTTTGTTATGTCCTTGGAGTGCTCGTGGTTAGTATTCACTTGCGCCAGTACGGCCTCAACTCACTCACTCTATCGCAGCTCAATTATGTTACGGCGGGAGTGTGGACGCTGGTTCCGATATGTCTAATCCTCCTTTTGATCATTCTCTTCGCCTACGGAACCGTACTCGAAACGACCAAGGGAACCACTGGCAGGGCAACCCCATTAGAAAAGGACAAGAGCCGCGGGCAAAGCCACAAGGGTTCAAAAAAGGCTCTAGACATAATTGGCAGTATTGGCTCGGCTTTAATAATTCTCGGACTCGTAGCTGGATATTTCAGCCGCTACCTCGGCATAGAACTGAAATGGACCGACTGGCTGGCGATCCCTGTGCTCGGCACATTTGCGGCGGCTGCAATTGCTACGGCCATTTTTATGCTGACCGAAACAGACACTTACAAGACATTGGGCAACATGGCGCTGGGACTGGGATTGGCTGTCATGGCTCTGTTGTTGTCACTTTGGTATGTCGTCCTATTCTCTACCCATACCTATGCGACCATTCCTTCATCGACCGGTGGCGGCAGTCCGAGTCGCGTGGAACTGGTCGTGGCATCCGACGCTAAACAATACCTGGAGACTGTGGGGATCAAATTCTCCGGAGGTCAGAACCGCACAGACTCGCTCAGACTGCTGCTGGCTTCTGATAAGCAATATGTAATCATCAATGCGGACGGGCGAGCGGTAAGCGTGCCGGCCGATGTCGTGAAGTCGGTCATATATGAACGATAGAGATGTTCCGGTTAGGATTATTAGAAGCGGCCGCAGGCGCATAGTTGCGTCTGTTGGGATTGTTCTTTTGTTGTCGACCGCATGCCAACAACGAGCTGGAAGAATTCTAAAGCCACTAAGACCACCGGAACAACAGACTGAAACGCGCGCCCTTCCCGCCAATAGTTCGCCAAGACTTAAGCTGGTAATCGATGGCGCCATTGAACAGATCGGAAAGACGACGAGCTACGATCCTTCTTATCAAAAGATCGAATATCCGAACGGTGATGTGCCGATTGAAACGGGTGTTTGTTCTGATGTGGTGGTGCGGGCCTTTCGCAAAGGTGGAATCGATTTACAGCAGGAGGTTCACGAGGACATGAAAGCAAACTTCTCGGCGTATCCCACCCGCTGGGGGTTGAAAGGCGCCGATGCGAATATCGATCATCGTCGGGTCCCTAACCTGCAGACCTATTTCACTCGCAGGGGCAAGTCGCTAACAACTGATGGCGGCAGTGAAACCTTCCAGCCGGGCGATATCGTTACCTGGGATCTTCAACTCGGCGGAACTGAACATGTCGGCATGGTGGTTAATGTCTGGTACAAGCCCACGCAGCGCTATCTGGTTGTGCACAACATCGGCGCGTGCACGCGCATGGAAGATGTGCTGTTTGCGTGGAAGATCACCGGTCACTATCGTTACTTCTGAGCATCGAGATTAAGAGCAGCAAGAGCGAACCACGAAATATCACGAAGCCCCGCGAAATAAAAGCTTACGTCCTGTCTCTAAATCCTCGCAGCAATGCGTGCCTGGCCACAGAGCGGCCAAGTGTTTATAGCTCACGTTGCGGAAAAGAAATCCCCAGCTCCGGGGGAGCGCAATGTACTTGTTGGCGAAGTCGCACATTTCGCTCCGCTGGAGCTTCAGACTTATTTGTCACCCTGTTCTATAAACATTTGGTCCCTCCGGGACCAGGAACATGAACGACCACTACCAGCAGATTTATCGACCGAATGTTAGAGTCACCAGACTAGTGCTAATAGGCAGGACATGATAAATTGCCGCGCCATATTCAGAATCATTTTGAGCGGCGGCATTCTCTAGAACGTATGGCTCCTGCCGGAGTCATTCAAACTGCGGGAGATTTATGAAACCTAACCTGCTCAACTCTCTCGGCGTCGTTTTGCTGTTAGCGGCGACAGCGATCACATCGCCTCTCGCCGCGGCGCAGGGCAAATCCGACTATGACATCAAGGCCGCGGACGCGATCAAAGCCGTCCTCGATGCGCAGGCAGCAGCCTGGAATCGTGGCGACCTCAACGGCTACATGGACGGTTACGATCGGTCGAACAATACCGAGTTCGTGGGCGGCGACACCATCACACGTGGCTGGCAGACAGTGCTTGATCGCTATCGGAAGAACTACAGCTCGCGCGAAAAGATGGGCGCGCTCACTTTTTCAGATCTTGAAATCACCATCTTGAGTAAGGATGCTGCTTTGGTATTAGGACGTTGGCATCTGAAGCGGGCCAATGATGAGCCGCACGGAACGTTTACTTTGCTTTTCCGGAAGACGAAAGCTGGTTGGCGCATTGTGCATGACCACAGCTCTTCGGCATGACAGAGGTCCTGGAATGTCTCGTTGGTTAGGAAGGGGGCTTGCCCCCGCTTTCGGAACAGAGGCCAAAGCCACGCTGGGTGAGCCCCCTTCCCGACCTTGAGATTTTCAGGATTGGACCTGGGAACTCGTCTTGATGGCTGAATCAAACCAATCAACTTCTTCGTACGAACTCGCTGCGATCGAACACGAGGTCCAGGCGCGCAGCGCCGTCTTCAAAAAAGAACTCGGTCTGTTCGATCTCGTCCTCGCGCAAGTCGTTTTCGTCGTCGGCACCATCTGGGTCGGCTGGGCGGCCAAGCTGGGCAATCATCAGATGGTCTTTTGGCTGCTGGCGATCGTCACTTTCTATTTGCCGCTGGCCGCGGTCGTCATCTTTCTCAACAACCGCATGCCGCTCGAGGGCGGGCTGTATCAATGGGCCAAGCTGGCCTTCAATGATTTCGTCGCCTTTATGGTGGCCTGGAACCTCTGGGTGTTTGGCATCCTGGTGATGTCGGGCATTGGCCTGATCATCAAGAAGAACATCGCTTATGCGATCGGGCCGCGCGCCAACTGGATGCATGAGAACAAAACCATGACCACGCTCGTCTGCGTGATTTTGATGATCAGCATCATCGCTGCATCCAGACGGGGCCTGGCCCTGGGCAAGTGGGTGCAGAATGTTGGCGGCATGTTTCTCCTGGTCACCTTCGCCGCACTAATTCTGCTGCCTTTTATTACCGCCAGCCGGGGTACGCTGGCGAACTATCATCCATTTTCAACGAGCTTACCGCCGTTCAATTCCTACAACATTAACGTCTTCAGCAAACTCGCCGTGGGCGCCCTCTCAGGATTCGAATACATCGCCATTTTGGCTGGAGAATGTCGCGCACCGGCGCGAAATATCAGCCGCTCAGTTTTGATCTCGGCGCCAATCATTGCACTGATGTTCATTCTCGGGACGGCCTCAGTTCTGGCCTTTGTCAGTCCGGATGAAGTCGATCTAATTGGTCCGATTCCGCAAGTGCTCAGCCGTGGATTCAGCTCGTTTGGTTGGGTCTCAACGCTCGTCTCGCTCACGATTTTTGGAGTCGCGGCCCGACAAATCGCTTTGATGAGTATTTATTTTGCCGGCAATACGCGGCTTCCCATGGTGGCCGGTTGGGACGATTTATTGCCGGCGTGGTTTGCACGTTTGCATAAGCGCTATAAGACGCCGGTGAACTCGATTCTGTTCGTTGGCATGGTGACGCTGGCATTCAGTCTTGCGAGCCTGATTGGCGTGAAAGAGCAGGAAGCATTTCAGATTCAGGACAACGCCGCCACCGTCTTCTATGCGTTGATGTACATGGTGCTCTTCGCAATTCCACTGGTTGCGATCAAGCGGTTTGGAATCAGGGCGCCGTTCTGGCTCAAGGTCGCGTCAGCTTCGGGTTTCGTCGTGTCGGTGATCGCAGGTTTCTATACGATGATTCCGATTACAAAGGTCGATAGCCCCGGGATGTTTGCCGCCAAGATCATCGTGGTGGTGGTAATCGCCAATGCCATCGGGGTGGTGCTTTTCACCTTAGGCCGCAAGCGTACGGAGAAATAAGCCAGCATCACGGTTTCGACTACCTGCAGTAATGTCTCTCTCCATTGGCTATCCAGATGGTCCTTTCGTGTGGCTTCGTGTGATTTCGTGGATCGAGTCCTCGCCCACACCAGTCGATCCACGAAGACACACGAAAGATCACGAAACACCAAAGTGTCTTCTTCCATTCATGAGCTGCCGAACATACTTTATCCGGTACAGTCAAAGCCCAACGCAAAAAAACTGGTTTTCATCCCCACCTTGTGATAAGAGTCTCTCCCTCAGCGAGTCGCTTTCCGACACCCCCTAAGAAGGAGACAAACATGGGCAAGATCAACATTGGACGCGTCCTGCTCGGCGGCCTGGTAGCAGGAATAGTTTTGAATATTGGCGAATACATCCTGAACGATAAGGTGTTCGGAGCTCAGATGAAAGAATATCTGGCTAAACACAATTTTCCGACGCCGGGCGGAAATGCCATTGCGATCGCGGTCGCAATGACCTTCGTGCTCGGTATCGTCATAGTGCTCGGCTACGCCGCGATCAGACCTCGGTTCGGAGCTGGTCCGAAGACTGCGATCGTCGCGGCCCTGTTCGCATGGTTCGGCGTCTACGTTTACCCAAACATTCTCGGCGCTGCGTTTGGATTTGTTCCCATTAATATTTTGCCAATCGCTTTAGTGTGGGGACTAGTGGAATACAATCTGGCGGCGATCATAGGCGGCTGGCTGTACCAGGAAGCTTGATCCGAGGGGCTGACCACGCCGGGCTGATTGATTTCGTCAACTTCTTTGCAATACTTGCCCGCCGCTCCTGGGCGCGCCAATATCCGTGCCCGAAACTCTCGCAATCGTAAATTGTTCGCAGTTGGTAACGCTCGCCGGTGTTAAGCGTCCCCGCACCGGCGGTGATCTTCGTCAACTGGTAATCGTAGAAGATGGGGCGATGCTCGTGCGTGGCGCGCAAATCGAAGCGGTGGGCAGACGACGCGAGATCGAGGGCTTGATCGCCGGCGACTGCGAGGTGGTCGACGCCGGACGCCGGGTAGTCATGCCCGGGTTTGTGGATGCGCACACCCATCCCGTGTTTGCAGGGATCCGCGCCAACGAATTCGAACAGCGCTCGAGCGGCGCAACCTATCGCGAGATTGCTGCGCGCGGCGGCGGCATCAGGTCGACTGTGCGGGCGACCCGTACCGCGTCGTTAGCTGATCTGGTCAAAGTGGGCAAACGTTATTCGCAATGGTTTCTGCGCTGCGGGACTACAACGATCGAAGCCAAATCGGGGTACGGGTTGACGGTCGAGGATGAACTCAAGATCCTGCGCGCCATCAAGCAACTGAACGACGACACGGCACTGCATTACGTTCCAACTTTCCTTGGTGCGCACGACATTCCAAGTGAGTATAGATCACGCCGGGAGACTTATGTCAGCCTGGTGATCAATGAAATGCTGCCGCGGGTCGTGGAAGAAAAGCTGGCTGAGTACTGCGATGTCTTTTGCGAAACGGATGTGTTCACCACTGACGAGTCCTGGCAGATACTCTCGGCCGCGCGTTGTGATGGGTTGGGATTGCGCGTGCACGCCGATCAACTTTCGCTTTCGGGCGGCGCCAGGCTTGCGGCGGAACTCAACGCGGCCACGGCGGACCATCTGGAACAGACAGACGCAACGGGAATAGCTGCCTTAAAGGCCGCAAAGGTTCAGCCGGTGCTCTTACCCGGCTCAGTTTACGCGCTTGGGTCTAATCAGTATCCACCGGCGCGTGAAATGATCGATGCGGGACTCGCTGTGGTGCTGGCGACCGACTTCAATCCCGGATCTTCTCCGACGCCTTCGATGCCGATGGTTCTTTCGCTGGCGTGCACCCAGATGAAAATGACTCCGGCCGAAGGCGTGACCGCCGCCACCATCAACGCAGCTTACTCGCTTGGTCGTGGTGATCAAATAGGGTCGCTCGAAAAAGACAAGCGCGCCGATTTCGTAATTCACGATTGCGAGGACTATCGGGAGTTGGCTTACTTTTTTGGGATTGAGCATCCATGGCGCGTCTATGCAGATGGAAAGCTAGCCTTTTCGAGGAGCGTGTCGGAAGCCCGACCGTAAGGGAGGGTAACCCTCTCGATAGTCTTTCGCGATCACGACACGCGCCCTCCCTCATGGTCGGGCTTCTGACACAAACTACCTCGGCCAAAATATTTTGATTGACGAGTTCGCCCTGGTCTTTTATTATCAACTCAACACTGGAAAGGAGGTGATCCAAAGTATATGAGTTCTAATCACAGTGAGGTGGCTGAGACCTAGCCTCAGGATTGATAATCCACGATTGTTAGGATTGCTTTCCTGAGTTACGTTTACTGTGACACCTTCTTTCCGAAGGTCACAGCCAGCACAGGTCAATCCGAACAGTTCACCGGAAAGCCGCTTGCGAACAATCGCGGGCGGCTTTTCTTCTGCGAGAGTGAGAACCTCTCTTGCTCCTTGACTTATCAACCCACGCACCGTTATAGACATCAAATACCATCCGCAACTCAAAACTTCTCCTGGTTGCTGGAAAGAGCGTGTAGGTGTCTGAAAAGATTTCGCCAAGTTCACCCGTGTTTTACGACCCGCGCGGCCGTCGCTGGCGACGTGTGCGGCGCACCTATCTGGCCCTGGGTATAGTAGTCACTGCGATCACCGCAATTTTCATCGCCAGCGTGTTGGCCAATCCATTGCTGCCGCATCTTAATCTGCGTCCGTTGCAGAATCTGCCGCGCAGCTCGGACCTTAAACTGCCGGCCGCCGCGGCCTTGCCTAATGCCCGCGAAGTTAAGGCCAAGAAAGCGCAGGACCTCCTGCAGAAGGAGTTGGCCAAGACCCGCGTGGTTCCGGCGCGACGTTCAGAATTGACGCCAATCGTGCCGGCGCCGGTGACCACACCGTTGCCCGCGCCGGCCAGCTTTAATTCCAAACAGTTGGCTATCGGCTTTTATATCAACTGGGACGAATCCAGTTACGCTTCGCTGGAACGAAATCTCGATCATCTCGACTGGGTCGTGGCTCAGTGGGCCCACCTGGTCGACTCAAAGAATGGCAGCAGCCCGCTCAGCCTCGAACTGGACGCCAAGGCGCTGAACCTGATCCGCGAGCGCCGGCCCCAGACCTCGATCATTCCGATGGTGCAGAACCTCTCTGATGAAAAGTGGGAGAAGGATGTGCTGGCACGAGCGGTCGCCGACGAAGACTCTAGACAGAGACTGGTAACCGCGCTATCGCAGTTCGTCGAGCAAAATAAGTTCAGCGGAATCGCCGTCGATTTTGAAGAGCCCACAAAGGAGACGCAACCGAACCTGCTTCGTTTCATGCAGGAACTGCAGGCCGCGTTTCATCCTCGAGGCTGGGTAGTAGTGCAGGCGGTGCCCTTCGACGATCCTGAATGGAACTATCGCGAATACTCGGCCGCCACCGACTATCTAATGCTGATGGCCTATGACGAGCACTGGGCCGGAAAAATAGCGGGCTCGGTGGCTTCGCAGGAATGGTATGAGGCCACTCTGGCTACCCGCATGCGCGATTTGAACCCGGCAAAAACCATCATTGCGCTGGGTAACTATGGTTACGATTGGGCCGAGGGTGCGGACGCGAAGGAAGTCAGTTTCCAGGAGGCGGTGATCAACGCCAAAGACTCCTCAGCTCAAATCCAATTCGATCCAGCCACGCGCAATCCGCACTACGAGTATGACGAGGAGGACAACGCGCATCACATCGTTTGGTTCCTTGACGGCGTTACCGCCTTTAACCAAATGAGGGCCGCCAGTGGTTACAACCCGGCCGGATTCGCGCTCTGGCGGTTGGGCTCGGAAGATCCATCTATCTGGTCAATTTTTGGAACTGACGCGCCGAATCCTCCGGCCGACTCGCTCAAACGAATTCTTTATGGTTACGAAGTAGACTTTGAAGGAACTGGAGAGTTGCTACGGGTACAAGCCAGCCCGCATGACGGCGAGCGCGCCTTGAACGTCGATCAGAAGACCGGATTTATAACGTCAGAGACTTATGACAATAACAATATCCCTTCGTCGTACGTGATCGAACGCACCGGAGATCATCCGGGCCAGATCGCTTTGACGTTTGACGACGGTCCCGATCCGGACTGGACGCCGGCCATCCTGGACATACTGAAACAGGAAAACGTGCCGGGCACTTTTTTTGTGATCGGCAAAAATGGACAGGCACATCCCGACCTGCTCAGGCGCATCGTTAACGAAGGCCACGAACTCGGCAATCATACTTACACCCATCCCAACCTGGGCGAGATTCCGGGACGAATTACCGATCTGGAATTGAATGCGACCCAGCGCTTAATCGAATCAGTCACCGGCCGTTCGACAGTGCTTTTCCGTCCTCCTTATTTTGGCGATGCCGAAGCTGACAAGCCGGAAGAAGTCGAGCCGGCGATTCGCGCGGAAAAGCTGGGCTACATAATAGTTGGTTTGCGTATCGATCCGAGCGACTGGAAACCCGGAGTCACGCCCGACGAGATTGTGCAGAGGACCGTCGACAAGGCCATGGACACTAATCCTGAAACCCGTGGCCAGGTGGTGCTGCTGCACGACTCCGGTGGCGACCGGCAAGCGACTATTGAAGCCCTACCGCGTCTGATCCATGAACTGCGCGCGCGCGGATTTAAGTTCGTGCCCGTCTCGGCCCTCGGCGGTTGGACTCGCGATCAGGTAATGCCGCTGCTGCCGCCGAGTCAGAGCGTTTACACGCGGACAGATGCGTTAGCATTTCTATTCCTTTCGACCGGCGGCTGGCTCTTACAGTGGGCTTTTATCGTCGGCATCGTGTTGGGATTGGGAAGACTGGGTGTGATCGGCGCGCTCGCATTTGCGCAATGGGTGCGTTCACGACGGCGCGAACGACATCATTCGGGCGAGCAGTTCGAACCGTTTGTTTCGATAATCGTGCCCGCCTATAACGAAGAGAGAGTTATCGAAGCCACCCTGCGCAGCCTGCTTAATTCCGACTACGACAACTTTGAGATCATTGTGATCGATGACGGTTCGCAGGATCGCACCAGCGAAGTTGTGCGCGAACATTTTAGTGGACAGCCTCTCGTCAAATTGTTCACGGAGCCGAACGCCGGGAAGGCGGTGGCGCTCAATCTGGGCTTGCGGCACGCTAACGGCGACGTGATCGTAGCGCTTGATGCCGACACGCAGTTCCCCGGAAATACCATCCGCATGCTGGCTCGCCGCTTCGTTGATCCGCAGATCGGCGCTGTCGCTGGTAACGCCAAGGTGGGCAACCGCATAAACATCGTAACTCGATGGCAGGCGCTGGAATACATCACTGCACAAAACATGGATCGCCGCGCTTTCGCGAGCCTGAACTGCATTACGGTCGTTCCGGGATCAGTCGGCGCATGGCGTAAAGAATTGATTGAGCGCTGCGGCGGTTTCAGTGCTGATACGTTGGCCGAGGATCAGGATCTGACACTCCGCATACGCAAACTCGGTTACAAGATCGGCTATGAAGAAAGCGCCATCGGCTGGACTGAAGCGCCGCATAGCTTGAAGATGCTGGCACGCCAAAGGTTCCGCTGGGCCTACGGCACTTTACAGTGTCTTTGGAAACATCGGGACGCGCTCTTCCGGCCCCGCTATGGCGCGCTGGGGTTCGTAGCCTTGCCGAATGTTTGGATCTTTCAAATTCTGTTTCCCCTGATCTCGCCGGTGATGGATTTGATCCTCGTTTACACGTTGCTGTCGAGTCTCCTCGACCGCTTGCAGCAACCAGTCGGCTATTCGTTTACCAACCTGCGGCAGGTGCTTTTTTACTACGCGCTGTTTCTGGCGGTCGATTGGAGCGCCGCCTGCTTTGCTTTCGCGCTGGAACGCAAAGAAAGCTGGCGTCTGCTTTGGTGGCTTTTCCTCCAACGCTTCTGCTATCGCCAGGTGATGTATTACGTGATGGTGAAGTCAGTCACCACCGCTGTGCGCGGCGCCGTGGTGGGCTGGGGCAAGCTGGAGCGAAAAGCGACCGTCGAAGTTCAGCCGTGAAGGGGCCCAGTGTTCTTGTCATTGGCCCATCTCCTATTTGTGAACCCTTGAGAGAAATAGCCCCCCGCATTAATCGCAAACCGAAGTCTGTGCCATTCCGCTAAATTTGATTCTAATGTTGAAGATTCGAAAGAAGTGGTGGGTTTTTCTCGCTATCCTGATCCTCGCTGCGACATTCCGCATAGTAGTCGCGCATGGCTGGCCCAATGATACCCCGGATGATGGCCGGATGTACGCGCAGATTGCGCGCAACGTGATTGAGCAACACGTCTACTCGCACGAAACCGAAGCGCCTTACGATCCGTCGTTAATTCGTCTTCCGGGATATCCGCTTTTTCTTGCCTCGATCTATACAGTCTTCGGCCATACCAACAACGGCGCAGTGCGCATTGTTCAGGCTTTGATCGATACGCTCACGTGCGGTCTGGTCGCGTTGCTCGCATTCTATTGGCAGCCGGATGAAAAGCGAAAACGCGCCACGGCGATCGCGGCGTTGGCGTTAGCCGCGGTTTGTCCGTTCACGACGATTTATGCCGCGACCATCCTCACCGAAGTGCCGACCACTTTTCTGGTGATGGCGATGTGCCTGGCGGCGACGTTCGCGTTCCGAAAGAGATTAACCACTGAGGACACAGAGGAAGCGAAATCCAATTCGAGATTCAGGAAGGGGCTTCTTTGGTGGTTCGTCGCAGGACTGTTGGGGGGCGTGGCAGTTTTGTTTCGCCCTGACAGTGGATTGTTCGCGGCGGCAATTGGGATCACG
>ORMF011262837.1_pt1 | contig 20972 bp, 17 predicted proteins | sample 1779871 | NCBI WGS metagenome assembly ORMF01 (sample SAMEA104232316, study PRJEB22302) | groundwater metagenome | biome: forest; feature: aquifer; material: groundwater | place: USA | collected 2011-08-07 | depth 5.4 m | reverse complement strand
TGGTGCGGCAGGAAGCGCACCTGCCCGAGCCCCTCCAAGCGCGTCCCCGACTCGAGCGCCGCGCGCCGCGCGCCGTCGCCCATCACCACGAAGACGATGCCGCGCTCGTCGCGCAGCAGGGCCGCCGCGTCGAGAAGGGTGTCGAGATCCTGCGACAGCCCGACGTTTCCGGAGTGCATCACCACGAACAACTCGCTGAACCCGTGCTCCCGCGCAAAAGCGTTGTCCTTGGGGCGGGGAGCCAGGGCGGCACAGTCGGCCCAGTTGTGGATCACCGCAACGCGGGCGGGATCGGCGCCGCGGCGCTGCACAAGCAGGTCGCGCATGGTCTCGCCCACGGCAACGACGCGGTCGGCGCCGCCGATCAAGGAACGGCTGACGCGCTCGAGCGCCCCGTCCACGAGCCCGCTCCTGAAATCCTCGAGGAGGCGCGTCACCTCCGGAAAGAGGTCTTGACAGAGCTGGACAAAGCGCGCGCCTGTCCGTCGCGCGGCGCGGCGCGCCGCGATCCCGATTATGGGCGGGTCGGTGAGCGCGACCACCACGTCCGGGCGCCCGATCCGGCGCCCCGCGAGCCAGGCCGAGGCGAAGTAGCTGAGGTAGTTCGCGGCCCGGCCGGCGAAGCGCACCTTGTCGAAGGCCGTGCCGGCCCCGCGGAGGATCTCGACGCCGTTCCGCCACTCCCGCCTCACGCCGGGCAGCCCGGTGGGTTTGCGTCCCGGGGTTTCTCCGCACACCACCGTCACCTCGAAACCGTGGCGGGCGGCCAAATCTTCGCACAGGTCGGTCAAGAGCTGTCCCGTGGCGCCGTGGTCCGGCCAGTAGGAGCGGTTGAAGAAGCAGACCTTCATGCGGCCTTCTCGATGACCGTCGCGCCCAGCACGAGGGCGTCCATGCGCGTGCGCAGGAAACAGTCGAGCGCCTGGAGCGGCGCCAGAACGATGGGCTCGTTCTCGTTGAACGACGTATTGAGCAGCACCGGCACGCCCGAGAGCTTCTCGAAGGCCTTGATGAGCTGCCAGTACTCCGGGCTCGCGCTCCGGCTCACGGTCTGGAGCCTGCCCGTGCCGTCCACGTGGGTCACCGCCGGGATGAGCGCGCGCTTGTCCGGCCGCACCGGGTACACCTGCACCATGAACGGGTCCGGCACGGCGCCCACGAACCAGTCGTCGAGCGACTCCTCGAGGATCGAGGGCGCGAAGGGGCGGAAGCGCTCGCGCATCTTGATCTTGGTGTTGATGATGTCGGGCATGTCGGCCCGCCGCGGGTCGGCCACGATGCTGCGGTGGCCGAGCGCACGCGCGCCCCACTCGGCGCGGCCCTGGAACCAGCCGACCACCTGCCCCTGCGCCACGCGCTCGGCCGCCCAGCGGGCGCGGTCCTCGATGTCCTCCATCTCCTGCCGGCGGCACCGCGCGCGCTCGAGCTCCCCGGCGCGCGAGCCGACCGCGTCGCGGATGGCCGAGGCGTCGAAGCCCGGGCCCCACGCGGCGTGCTCCATCGTGAAGGTCCGGCCGTAGCCCAGGCGCTCGTGGCAGACGGACAGCGCCGCGCCGAGCGCCGTGCCGTCGTCGCCGGCGGCCGGCTGGACGCACAGCTCGGTGAACGGCGTGTGCTCGCGGATCTTTCCGTTCATGACGCTGTTGAGCGCGCAGCCGCCGGCGAGCGCGAGCCGGGCCAGTCCCGTGCGGCGCTGGACGCCCCGCAGGACGTGGAACGCCGCCTCCTCGAAGACCGCCTGGGCCGAGGCGGCGATGGCCTCGTGGCGCGGCTCGATGGCCTCGTCGGGCCGGCGCGCGGGACCGAGCAGCCGCTCGAGGCTCTCGCTCCACACGCGCCCAACGACGGGCTCGCCGCGCTCCCAGGTCATCTCGACGCCTCCCGTGTGGTGGCGGAAATACCCGAGGTCGAGCGTGAAGCCGCCGCGGTCATGCAGGCGGATCAGCCCGCGCAGCCTCGCGGCGAAGTCCGGGGCGCCGTAGGCCGCGAGCCCCATGACCTTGTACTCGTCACCGTAGCGCTGGAAGCCCAGGTACTGGGTCAGCGCCAGGTAGAACATGCCGAGGGAGTGCGGGAAGTGCACGCGCCCCAGCACCCGGAGCCGCCGGCCGCTGCCCACCCCCCACGAGGTGCTGACGAAGTCGCCGAAACCGTCGATGGCGCAGACGGCGGCCTCCTCCCACGGCGACACGAAGAAGGCGCTGGCGAGGTGCGCCGGGTGGTGCTCGACCCATTGGACGCGCGAGCGGACATGCCTCGCAGGCAGGCCGAGCGCGTCGGCCAGCGCGGACGACACGTCACTCACGCGCCTGCGGTTCCTCGCGCGATCGCGGAGCAGGCTCATCGACGGACGGTGGACGAGAGCGTACAGCGCCTTGCGGACGAGGTGGGCGCGGGGATCGCGCGCGACGGCGAAGGGCTCGACGGCCCATGGGTCGAGCCCCGCCATGTCGAGACAGGCCCGCACGGATTCGGACGGGAAGCCCGCCCAGTGCTTGACCCGCGTGAAGCGTTCTTCGGCCACAGCGCCGGCCAGGCGGCCGTCCACGACCAGGGCCGCTGCCGAGTCCCCGTGGTACGCGCTGATGCCGAGTACTGCCCCCATGAGCCAGTTCCCTCCCCGGTGCGTTCCAGTTCGGGAAGCTTCTAGAGCATACCGTGTGCCACGGGCGCCTACCCAACTTTTCGGTATTTACAGAGATACAGGAAGCCCCGGAGGCGACGATTTCCATTCGTCGTTGACGCAGCGGGGTGACCGGGCCACGAGGGCTCTCAAACGCTCCGCGAACGCATCCTCGGTGAACTCGCGCGCCCAGCGCAGGGCGCCGGCCCCCCCCAGGTGGACGGCCAGCGCCGGATCCTCGAAGAGCCGTACGACGGCCTTCTGAACCTGCAGGGAGTCATCTGGATCCACGACGAAGCCGGTGACGCCGTCTTCGATCAGCTCCGCCGCCGCGCCGGCGGCGCCGACGCAGGCCTTCCCGGCCCGCATGGCCTCGAGGAAGACCAGGCCGAAGCCCTCCTCGCGCGAGGGCATGACGAAGAAGGCGCAGTCGCGGTAGAGCGCCGCCAGCTGCGCATCATCGACGGAGCGCGTGAAGCGCACCGCGTTCCCCAGCGCCGCCGCGGCGAGCTCGAGGCGCGGGCGGTCGTCGCCATCGCCTGCCACCACGAGCCGGGCGGCGGGGCACCGCGCGACAACACGCGGCCACATCTCCACCAGCAGGTCGTGGCCCTTGTAGCGCTCCGCGGCCGCCAGGCGCCCGACGATGAGGGCGAAGGGCCCCGCCTCGCCCGACGCCGGCGCCGCGGCGGCTTCGCCCACGCCGAGGTGGCAGACCGGGATGGTCCGGGAGGCGAAGCCCGGGTTCGCCTCGCGGAAGCGGCGCGCTGTGTAAGCGGAGTTCGCCATCACGACGTCCGCGCGCCGCAGCGCGATCCGGCGGAGCACACTCAGCGGCTTCCACGCCTCGATCCCGTGGAGGAACACGCAGAGGCGCCCGCCCCGCAACGCCATCAACCACCCGAGCGGGCTGAGATGCAGATGCAGGCAGAGAATATCGCTCGCAGCTGATGGACCCGGGCCGAGCGCCCGGCGCAGCGCGGCCCACACCACGCGGCGCTTCCTCGACCAAGGATTCGCCCAGAGGCTCGCCGGACCGTCGCCGAGCGACAGCACGCTCGAGCCAGGCAGGGCGCGGACGGCCATGCGCGAGACCTGGGACACGCCGTCCGCGCCTTTCATCCCGGGTGTCAGGATCGTCCAGCGACGGTCTGCGGCCGCCGATCGGTACCGCTCGGCCATGGCCCGGCCGATCGAGTCCCACGAGTACGTGCGCTGCGCCAGCGCTTTCCCGCGCGCCCCCATCTCACACGCCTTCGCCGGATCGTCCAGCAGTGTGACAACAGCGCCGGCAATAGCCGAAGCCTCCTGGGGCACCCAGAAGCCGCAGCGCTCGGCCTCGACCACGCCCCACGGGCAGCTGTGGGTCACGACGACTGGGAGGCCCGCGGCCATCGCCTCGGCCACGCTCGTCCCGAAACTCTCGGAATCAGAGCACAGGACGAGGCAGTCTGAGTCGGCCAGCAGCTCCCACTTGTCCGCGCCGCCGACCTCGCCGGGCCAGTGCACGTGGGTACCCGCCACGGCGAAGCGTGGCTCGAGGCGCTTCCTCTCGCCGCCCTCGTCGGACCCGGCGACAACGAGATGCGCGTCGGGGCGCATCGCCCGCACCCGATCGAAGGCCGCGGCAAGGAGATCAAGGCGCTTGATCGGATGGATCCGCCCCAGAAACGTCACGATCGGCGCGGCGGCGGGGATGCCGAGACGCCGCCGCGGCGCGCCGGCCGCGGCCGGCGCCGTGTCGGGGCCGTCCACGCCGTTGGGTAGCGTGACGACCGAAACGCCGGGAGCCCACAGGCGGAGCGCATCCGCCTCGGCCTCGGAGGTCGCGTGCAGGAAGGCCGCAGAACCAAGGTTCCATCTCTCAATGACGCCGTACGCGATCCGCTTGCGCCACGCGCGCCGGCCGACCGAGCCCGGGTCGAGCATGCCGCGGGGAGAGATGACGACGGGCACACCGGCGCGCCGAGCGCGCCGCGCAGCCACCCAGCCCGGAAGGGTCCAGAGACCATGGACGTGGACGAGGTCCGCGCGCGCTACTGCCGCCACGAGGGCGGCGCCGAGGCCGCGCGCGTTGAAGAGGCGCCGCGGAAAGGCGCGCGGCAGATAGCACACGGCCACGCCCTCGTAGCTGTCACCGCCCGGCGGCGTTGCCGGGAGATCAGCGGCGCCGTCGGCCGTCGTCGTCAGCACCTCGACGTCGACCCCCGCGCGCTGGAGCGCGCGGCACAGCCCCAGGATGCTCCTGGGAGGCCCTCCGTAGCGGAAGGCCGGCGCGAAGTACGGGCTGACGTGGAGGACGCGCACGGACGCCGGCCTCAGCGCGCCGCTCGGCCGAGCGGCGCGCGGTGGGTCGCCCGGCGCCCCCGCACCCTTCGCGCGAACAGCAGCAGCCGATCCATGAGGATCGCGGCGCCACCGAGGTAGACGATGAGCGTGATCGTGAAGCCCAGGTGCTTGATCCACGAGCGCTCGAAGAGATACAGCGAGAGCCAGAACACCGCGGTGACGAGTGCGATGCCGAGCTCCCGGTGGCGGATCGCGCGCAGCAGCCACTGGTACGCGAGGCCAAGCAGGAGCGCGTAGACGAAGATCGGCCCGAACATGAGCGGCACGCCGAAGTCGACGTAGGACTCCGCCGCGTAGCCAAAGGCGATGCTCGTGTTCTCTTCGGTGCCCGCCACCCAGACGCCCGCGTACTTCCTCACCATCTCGCTGTCCGACGGCAGCACGGGCTTGTCGGGAAAGAGGAGGCGCGGGGTGACGATGTGGTAGAGCGCCTCGCCGAGTATGGCGCCGTGCTCGTGGGGCAGCATCACGGGCACCCGCCCGACCGCGAGCGCCGGGTAGTACACCGCCCACAGCCGGTCCACGAAGAAGTCCATGTCGGCGAAAAGCTCGTCCGCGCTGCTCTTGAACCAGGTCGAGGACAGCGACGTGATGCGCTCCAGCCGCTCCTCGCGGGACGACGCCAGCGCTTCGCTGTCGAGGTCATGGCGATGCCCCGTGCGGACGGACATCCACATGAGACCGGTCGAGACCATGAGCACAGCCACCGCCCCGAGCACGGCCCAGTGGTGCAGTCGGCGCCGGTTGAACGCGCCCAGGAGCGCGACGGCGGCCATCATGAGCGGCTCGCGGAAACCGGCGAAATACCCCGTGAACCCGAGCGCCACCTCGGTTAGGAGCAAGAGGCCGGTCCAGCCCATGCGAATGCGCGGCTGGCTCAGCCGTCGGAACATCAGGAAGATCAGCGCCAGCCTCGCGTAGGTCAGGGCGAGGATGCCCTGGGTCACCGCGGGAAACCGCCACGCCAGCTCCTGCACCGTGCCGGTGAGGGCGACACAGACGAGATAGGCGATCAAGAGCCCGCGCCAGCCTAGCTCGAGCTCCGGAACCGCCTGCGGCGCGCCTCCCCGCGGCTGCGCCAGCGTGAGACCCGCCTTGAGCCCGAGCAGGATGGCCACGAGGCAGCCGAGACCGATCAGCACCATCGGGCGGTAGTCGCTCAAGTCCATCGCGCCGAGCCTGCGGCCGGTCACGGCGTAGTAGAAGATGCCCGCAGTGACCTGCACCCACTGGAAGGTGAAGGCCAGCGCGAGGACCGGAGGGCCCTCCGGGGTCCTGAGGAACCGCCAGCCAGCCCAGAGCACCCAGACGGCGAGACCGGCGATCCAATCCCCGGCCAGGATCAATGCCGCGGCAGCCACCCCGGCGAGCGCGATGAGCGCGAGCGGCACCGACGGCGCGGGCTGGCGCGGCCTCACAGGGCGCCTCGGTACAGCGCGGCGTCCTCGAAGCGCGCGACCTTGGGGTCCGTGCCGAGCCAGCCGCTTCGCATGCTGGCGACGACCTCGTCGATCTCCGCCTCCTCGATGCGCGGCGCGCCGAAGACGCGGAACTTATCTCTCACGCCGCTCTCCACGAGCTGGGGAGGTCCAGGTCGCGCGAGGCGCGCCGCGGTCCGCCTCGCGAGGGCGCACGCCCTCGAAGACCGCCCACCACGCGGCGGCAAACCGCTCCCGGCTGAAGCGCTCAAGCGACGCGCGCGCCGCGCGCCCGGCCGCAGCCCGCCGCCCCGGGTCCCCCAGGAAGTAGTCGAGCCCCTCGGCCAGCGCCTCGGCCGTGGCCTCCCCGCACACCCACCCGTCGCGCCCGTGCTCGATCACCTCCGGCAGCGCGCCCGTCGCGAAGACCACGGACGGAATGCCGGCCTCCTTCGCCTCCAGGCTGACAAGGCCGAATCCCTCCCGTATCGAGGGGCGCGACGGGAAGCAGTGGACCGCCGCCCCCGCCATGAGGGCGGGTACGTCCTCCCGGTGCCCGAGGAACCGCACTCGTCCGGCCAGGCCGGCCTCCGCCCCGCGGGCGAGGAGACCGGCGCGATAGCCTTGCCAGGCGGCGGGTTCCCACGCCTCGAGGTCGCCCACGACATCCAGCGTGACGTCGGGCCGCCGCCGCGCGACGATCGCCACCGCGTCGAGCAGCAGATCGAGCCCCTTGCCCGGAATGAGCTGCCCGACGTAGATCACACGCCCGCCGTCCGGCTCGGGCGAGGCGGGAATTCCCGCCGGCCGCCGCGGAGGGCAATTGTAGATCATCGAGACCTTGTCCGCCCGGACACCGTGAGCCAAGAGCTCCTGGGTGGTGAAGACGGAGTTGCACACGAAGCGATCCACGAAGGGATCGATACCCCACCGCCAGACTTTCCGGTAGAACGGTCCCGGGTCCGGCGCATTGCCCAGGGGGAAGATCACTGTGATGCCGAGGAGCCGCCCGAGGAGCCGAAAGACGGCGAGCGCGGGGGCGTTGCGAAGCCCGGCCACGAAGTCGGGAACCAGCACGTGAGTGGGCCGGAATCGCCGGGCGTCCCGCAGGAGACCGAGGCTCGTCATGGCGACGTCCCACCCGAGCTGGATCCACCGCAGGGGGTTCCGGACGTGCCGCGCGAAGCTGTACCAGTAGTAGCCCGTCGACCACGTCGCGCCGATGTTCTCGGCGAGCCCGACGATCCTGGCGTTCCCCCACGTGTTCACGACGCAGTGGACGGCGGCGCCGCGCTCGCGCAGGACACCGAGCACCTCGAAGGTCATGCGCTCGAGCCCGGCGACCTGAACCATGCCGCCGCAGCACGCGAGCACACGCGGGCAGCGCGCGGCCTCGGCGGGCGTGGCGAGCGCCCGGCACGCGGCCTCGAGGCCGGCCGTCGCGGCATCGTACGAGTACGCCGCGACGCGCTCGAGGCAGGCCGCCGAATAGGGCTGACCCGCGTCCAAGCGCGCGCGCACTCGCTCGAGAGCGGCAGCCAGCGCGGTGACATCCCCGAAGGGAACGACCTCGCCGGTCACGCCGGACGTCACGAGATCGGAAACGCAGCCCACGCGCTCGCTGACCACGCAGGGCAGCGCCGTTGCCAGCGCCTCGTTGACGACGAGTCCCCAGGAATCACCCGAGTCGCTCGGGAGAGTGAGGCAGTCGGCGGCCGCGTACGCGCGCGGCATCTCGCTCTGGTTGACGAAGCCCGCCCAGACGACCCGCACCCCGAGGCGCGCCCCTTCCTCGCGCAGCCCGCTCTCGATCGGGCCCGAGCCGGCCACCAGCAGCGCGGCGCCGGGCCGGAGCAGGGCAAGCGCGCGGACGACGTCGAGCGGCCGCTTCTTGGGCTCGAGCTTGCCGGCGAAGAGAACGACGAACTCCTCGGCGCGGAGGCCGAAGCGCTCGCGCGACGCGGCGCGCTGATCGCGCGACGCCGCCGCAAAGAAGTCGTTGTGGACCGCGTGGGGCGACGCCCAGATGCGCGCCGCGGGCGCCCCGAAGTGCCGGAGGTAGTCATGGGCCCGCTGTCCCACCGCGAGCCATCCCGAGAAGCGCCGCAGGAGAATCCGCGTGCGCGCCGCCCAGAGCGGGCCGCGCCAGCCTCCGGGGCGCGTGCCCAGGTGGGTATCGCCGCGATAGAGGACGGGGATGCCGGCGCGGCGGCAGGCCCATAGCGCGCGCACCAGCGTGATGGAATGCCAGCCGGGCAGGAGCACGACATCGGGGCGGCTCTCCCGGACGGCAGCGCCGATCTCCGGAACATCGAGCCCCCAGAAGCGGTCGCTCCGCACGCTGTCGCCGGGCCGGGGGGCGCGGAGGAGGCGGCAGCGGTACCCCTCCGTCAGCGGCAGGTCCCATTCGAAGGACGCGTCGAACCCGACACCCTGCTGCTCCGCCGTCGGGTGGGTGCCGTAGAGCACGCTTAGGTCGAGCCCGGGGCAGCGCAGGGCGATGTGCCTGAACCACGGGGCGTAGTACTGGATCGGGTGCGTCAGGACGGCCGTGAGCCGGATCGGGACGCTCATTCCCATCCCACGTCGGCGAGGAGCGGGCTTCCGCGCCGCACGAACACGGCGTCGCCCATGCGCAGCCGCTGATCCCGCGGGCGCGGCGAGAGGCAGGCGAAGTCGTAGAGGTCGAAGCCCTGGGCGTCGAGCGCGCGGAGGAGGCCGCCGAAGGTCGGGCGCCCGTTCCCGTTGATCTCGAAGAACTGGAACTCGGTCAGGACGACCTCCACCACGCCGAGGAGACGCGCGGCGCCCCGCAGGGCCGGGACCTCGTGCCCCTCGAGGTCGAGCTTCAGGAGGCTGCGTTCGACCGACGCCACTTCGGAGGCCAGGAGCTCGTCGAGCATGGTCGCCGGGCAGACGACCTCTCCGATCGCCGCCTCGCCGGGACGGGCAACCCAGGCGCCCGTGCCGCCTCCCGTGTCACCGCCGCCTATCATACGCACCAGGGCGACGCCGGGCTCCGTGACGGCCACGGTGTGCACCCGCGCCCGGCCTGCCTCCCTGACCAGCTCGCGGAGCGGCGCCGCGCAGGCGGGCTGGGGCTCGATGAGGTGAAAGGCGGCCTCCGGAAAGACGGACAACGCCAGCCGGCTCCACTGCCCCACGTTCGCCCCGCAATCGATCACGACCTTCGGCGCGAAACCGCGTCGCCCGAGCAGCGTCAGGGTATCGCGCATGCCGTCGAAGCGGTTCGCGGGCCAGCGGTGGATCGTGAGGCCCGCAGCCTCGAACATGCGCCGGACCACCCAACGCCAGCCGCTCACGGCCGGACCCGCACGAGATTGAGGACGCCGGCGAGCGCGCCCGCCAGCGACTCGGCCGAATGCTCCCGCAGCACGCCCGGGTCCACGGCCACCGGCAAATCCACCGGCCGGTCCAGGAGCTCGATGATCTCGCGGGCGATCGCCTCGACGCGCGAGCCCGCAGGAACAGCATCGCTGTAGGTCACGAGGCGCGCCGCGGGCGGGCGCGCGGCCCGGCCCAGGATCTCCACGACGCTGCTCGCCTCGTGGTAGACGGCCAGCAGCGGCCGCTCGGCGAGCAGCGCCGGACAGAGCTTACTCGCGGTGTAGTGACGCTCGCTCGAGCCCATGAGGAGGATCGCGTGGGCCTGCGTCAGGACCGTCAGCGCGTCGAGATAGTCGATGCGCGTCGTCACCTCGGTGACGCGGTCCGCGACACCGAGTAGGGCGGCGAGCGGAAGCGCGCGCGGCACCGCGCCCGGCACCGTCTGGTTGCCGGTGCCGAAGAAGTGCAGGCGGAGCCGCGCGTAAAGATCGGGACGGCACTCGCTCACGAGGCGGACCGCGGCCAGCACTGCGCGAAGCGTCTCCAAGCCCAGAGGCAGGAGCGTGCCGACATAGCACACGTGCGTCTGCCCGTCCTTCGGGTCGAACCAGGGATTCTCCCGCGGCGCGCGGCGTATCCGCTCGAAATCGGCCGGCTCGCCGCCGATCGGGATCGTCGCGCACGGCGTCCGCTCGAGCCCAGGGTAGCGCCGCCAAAGCTCCCGGTACGTCTCCTCGGAGACGGCAGTGATGGCGTCGGCCGCGCGGACCGCGCGCGGCTCGAGTCGCGAGGCGAGCAAACGGGTGGCGCGGCTCCTCCAATCGGGGCGCCCGTCGCGGCCGCCGCCGACCGTGAGACCCCACGCGCCGACCCACGGATCCTGGTAGTCGAGCACGAACGGCACGCCGAAGCGCCGCTTGAGTGACGGACCCAGCAGCGCCGGATAGGTCGGGTAGATTGTGATGAAGAGGGCGTCGAAGCGCTCCGCCGCGAGAAGGCGGGCGCAGGTCCGCCGCAGGCCGCCCAAGGCCCGGAGGCCGAGGTCGCCCACTCCCGCGAGTCGGGTCAGCGCGGCCGGCCACGCTCGGCAGCGGACCACGCGAAGGTCCTCTGGGACGAGTGCGGCCAGGCCCGGGTCGAGCCGGCCCTTGTAGTCCCGCGGGTCCACCGTCACGACCGTGGGCTCCCAGCCGTGCCGGCGCAGGTGCGGCGCCAGCAGGCGCACGCGGTGCGCGCCCGCGCTCGTGTCGGGCGGGAAATGGGGGCTCAGCATGAGCACGCGCGCCATCGGCTATTTCACCGCCTCGACGTACAGCGAATAGGGAGCGTGCTCCTCCCGATCCTGCCCGAGCTCGGAATCGAGCGACACTTTGTACTCGGCCCGGACGACGCGGGCGAACCCCGCGCCCCGCAGCCGGTGGCCGAGGGTCTCGAAGTCATAGCCCCAGCGATGCTCGTGCCACTGATGGAAGACGTGGTTGACGACGTCCATCCGCGTCGGCAGGTCCGCCGGGAACGGGTCCGGGACGGCCAGGTCCCGGAAGCCGTCCAGGTCCTCCCGGCAGTACGCGCGCAGGTAGCGCTCCGCGTCGGGCACGATCACGCGCAGCACGCCGCCGGCGCGCAGCGCGCGGTGACAATCCCTTAGGAATGCCGGCAGGTCCTCCCTCGGATCGAGATGCTCGACGAACTGTTCAACCCGTATCGCGGCAGCGGAGCCGTCCGCGAGCGGCAGGGCGCGCCGGCAGTCCCACCCGATCACCTCCGCGCGGCTCGGGAAGAGATCCAGATTGGCGAAGCCGGGCAGCACGTGCGGGCCGCAGGCCACGTTGACGCGGAGGCCGCCGGCGCGGCGGAGCGCCCGGAGCTGCCGCCGCCGCCACGGCCGGAGAGCGTTGCCGAGCCGCATCAACCCCGCGTTCGCCTCGACCCGCAGCTGGTCGAAGAGGGAGCGAGTGATGGGCATTTGCGCGAACAGCCACCGCCCGAAGCGCTGCTTGAGCGTCATGCCCGCGCTTCCACGCCGGCGCCGTTGTCGATTCGGTCGGCCCGTTCCACCTCGACGAGAGCGTCCCGGGGAATCGCGCTGTCGAGGTGCTTCCGGGGCGCCGGATCCGCAAAGCCGGCTTCGCGGAACAGCGCGCCGAGCCCATCGGCGTCGTACATCCACTTGTGGGAGTCGAAGTCGGTCCGGCGCCGGTAGAGAGCGAGGAGCCCGTTGCCTGAAGCTCTCCTCGGCGCATGGACTCCCAAGAGACCCATCAGCACGTCGCTGCTCGCCTCGGCCTTCCCCGCCGGCGGCTGGCTCCGGCACTCGAGGTACCAGTCGACGATCGCGGCGACGTCGGGCACCACGATGCGGCAGGCACCGCCGGGCGCGAGCGCCCGATGCGTGTCGCGCAGGAAAACCACCGCCTCGTCGCGGTAGAGGTGCTCGACGAAGTGCGAGCTGAACACGGCGGCGACGGAGGCCGGCGGAAATCCGAGCCCCGTGCGCACGTCGCGGTACACCACGCCGGATGGCCAGTGCCCGACCTGGCGCCCCGTCAGGCGCGTGGCGAGCCGCGAGAGCGCCGGGTGCGCGGCGAACCACGCCTGCGCCGACCCATCGATATTGATCCAGCCGGCCGGGCTCGCGGGGCCCGAGCCCACGTTGACCATGAGTCCTGACGGCAGCCCGCTCGACGGCAGGACGCTCATCGGGCCGCCATCTCCCGGTACAGCCGCTCGTACGCGTCCACGATGGCCCCGTCGCTGAAGCGCCGCTCAGCCTCGTCGCGGCAGCGGTGGCGGTCGATCCGGTCGAGCTGGCCCACGAGGTCGGCCATCTCCTCGGCAGTATCGCAGAGGAAGCCCGTCTTGCCGTGCTCGATCCCCTCCGGCACGCCGCCCCGTCGGAACGCGATGACGGGCGTGCCGCAGGCCAGCGCCTCGGGCAGGACGACAGGGAACGGCTCCTCCCACTCGATCGGCAGCAGCAGCGCGGCCGCCGAACCGAGCAGCTCGTTCTTCTGCGCGTCGTCCACCGGGCCGACGTAGCGGACGAGGCTGCCGTCGATCTGCGGTAGCAACTCGCGCTCGAAGTACGCGCGCTCAGCCGGCAGCGGCGAGACCGTGCCTGCAATCGTGAGGCGGCGGCCGAGTCGCCGGGCCACTTCGATCGCGGTGTGGGCGCCCTTGCACCGCTCGAGCCTGCCCAGGAACACGAGGGGCGCCGTCGCGGTATCCACGTCAGTCCGCGCGGTGTAGCGGTCTACCGGGGCGCAGTTGTACACCACGCTCCAGTCACCGCCGCCCGGCAGGCCGGTGTCGCGGATCGCGGCGCTCACGGCCGTGTAGCGCAGGCGCGTGGCGCCGAGGGCGCGCGCGGTCCGCATGTTGCGCGGATTGACCGGGCGCATGTAGGTGTGCACCTTGGGCAGCTCCCACCGGAGGACCGGAGCCAGGTACGCGAGGCGCCCGAAGTTGTGGACGAGATCGAACCGGCCCGGCCGGCGCCAGAAGCGGCCCGCCAGCGTCGCCAGGTTGCGCGCGTTGCTCCAGCGCGTCCACTCGCCTTCGCGCCCGAACGGCTCCACCCGCCCGGGCACGCGCGATCCCGGGGCCGCCCACAGCGTCACGTCGTGACCGCGGCGCGAGAGGCCCGCGGCCACGTCGGCGATGACGCGCTCGATGCCACCGTAGTGCCGCGGCGGCACGGGGATCACGGGATCCATCAGAAGGAGGACCCTGAGAGTCACGAGAGAACCCCCTCGACTGCCTCCAACAAGGCGCCGCGCTCGGCCGGATGCTCCCAGTGCCACCGGCGACCTGCCGCGCGCCATGCCGCCACCTTCGCTGCCCCGAGGGCCGTCTTGTCCTCCGCCCAGCGCCTGAGCCCGGCCGCGAGGGCACCCACGTCACCGGGGCGGTAGGTGAGCGCGCCCTCGCCCAGGTCGGCCGCGAGCGGTCTTTGGCCGGCGGTGTCGGTCAGGACCACCGCGAGACCGGCCAACAGGTAGGTATAGGGCTTGTTCGGGGAGCAGAGATCGCGGTTGAGGACATGCGGCGACTCGACCGCGAGCCCGACGTCATAGCCAGCGCACAGGGCGACCATCGCATCGGGTAGGCCTGGGGCGTGGACCACGAGCTTGAGGAGTGGCGCCTGGCTCTCGGCGAGCCGCTCGATCTCTCGCAGGTATAGGGCATCGCCTCGACCGCGCAGGTGGAGCTCACCGGGAACCGCCGCCATTCCCATGGCCCGCACCACGTCCTCGAGGCCGCGCCTCGCTCCGATGGTCTGGCTGAACCAGTAGAGCCGCAGCCCCTCGCCCGGGCTCGGTTCGAGGACCGGCGGGTCGGACGGAAGCGGAAAGGTATTGTGGACTACCCGCGCCCGCACGGCGTAGCGCTCGGCGTAGGCCGCGGCGATGGCCTCGCTCGACGTCGTCAGGAAGCGGGCCCGGGGCAGAACATCACGCAGGATTCGGTCGGCAAGCGCGTGGGCGACGTCTGCTCCGGGACCGGCAGCGTGCTCGGCCGGGTGGAAGTCCTCGAGGTCGAGCCCGAAGGGCACGCCCGTGCGGCTCCCGGCCTCGGCGGCCGCCGCGAGCGCCCCAGTGGTCCCGCCGTAGAAGAGATCCGCGGGCTCGGCCAGGGCCGCCGCGACGATCTCGGTGTGCGCCCGGCTGTACGCGCGCGCCCCGATCGCCAGTGGCAGCCGGGCCGACCCCGACAGCCCCGCGGCTGCCGCAGCCGCCCGGCGGCGCGCGCCGGTCCACGTGTAGGCGATGGCCGCGCCGCTGCTCCGGTAGTCCACGGGCGTCCAGGTCCAGGCTCCCGGCCGGCGCCGCAGCACGTCCCGGTCAGCCTCGTCGGCCCACGCCATGTGCCGCGTGCTCACGACGCGTACGCGGTAGCCGTCCCCGGCCAGCGCATCGGCCGCCTTGAGCATCCGCGGGCATGTCGCCAGATGCCCCGCCGTCACCACGCAGATCCGCGCGGTGCTCATGGCGCGTACAGCGCCTCGTAGTCCGCGGCGATCTCGTCCATGGTCCTGCCCTTCGGCAGGGCCAGCCGCCAGCGGTCCACCGTAGCTGCCGGATCCCGGATGATCTCGGCCAGGACACCCGCCAGAGCCCGCCAGTCGCCGGGCGGCACCAGCCGGCCGTTGATCCCGTCCCGCACGATCTCAGCCAGCCCGCCGATCCTGCTGCCGATCACCGGCGTCCCCACCGCCTGGGCCTCGATCGCAACGGTGGGTCCGCCCTCGAGAACGAGAGATGGGCAGCAGAGGACGTCGTACGTCGCGAGAGCGTCGAGCGCCTCCGATGGCGCGACTGCCGGAGCGAACTCGATCCTCGGATCTCCTGCGCTCAACGCCTGCAAGACCTTCACGTACACCCGCTCCGCCTCGTTCCGCACCGGTCCGCGGATTTCCAGCCGGAGGGAAATGTCGCGGGGCAGGCTCGTCACGGCGCGTAGAAGATCGCCGATGCCCTTGATCGTGTCGATGCGCCCCATGTAGCCGACCTGGATCGGAGGGCGCGTCGGCCGCTCGTCCGGTCCGGGCTTCGCGGCCATCTTGTGGTGCGACATGCCGAGCCGGTTGAGGACCAGCTTCTCCCGGGGAGCACCGTTGGCGGCAAGGGCCTCGAACGCCCACTGGGTGAGCACCACGAACTTCTCGGTGATGTCCAACATCTCGCGCTGCATGACCTGGTTGTGCGCGATGAACTCGCTCATCCCGAGCGCCGTTCCGATCCTTCCAGGCAGTGCCCGCGCCACCCGACCGAGGCTCAGCGGCACCGCGCCAACTGCTAACGCCAGCGGCTTGGGCACGCCGTGCTGGTGGAGCGCGCAGGCGGCGCACTTACCCGGCCTGCAGATGCCGTCGCAGAGACTCTCCCCCCAGCGCATCATGGTCCCGCGCTGGCAGGTCCAACCGAGACTCCCGCTGTGGTCCGTGACGAACAGCCGCGCGCCCACGGCTCGCGCCGCCTTGAGCTCGGCCAGCCCGAGGCCGGTCACGAACGTGTGGACGTGCACGATATCGGGCCGCCGACGGGCGAGCCACGCATGAAAGCACTCGGCGCCACGCGCCACGACCCTGCCCTGGCTCTCGGCACGTGTGGGCGCGGCCGGGATGGGATACCGGTAGACGCTCACACCCTCGTGGTCGTACGTTCGCTCGCTGCCACCGGTCGGGTCGGGGACGGCAATGGTCACGTCATGCCCGGCCGCACGAAGGCGCTGCGAGAGACCGGCCACGTAGACTTCGCTCCCGCCCAAGCTCTCGGGGTAGTACCAGCCGACCGCCTGGACAATCCTCACGGCCGCGCCACCGCAATCGATGCGAACGGACCGCCCTTCCCCAAGGCGTCGCAGGCGGCGTCTAGGACGTGCCGGCACCCGGCTTCTCTGAGCCGATCGGCGGCGAACATATATCGCTGGATGTGGTTGGCGTAGTACGCGGCCCATTCTGCGGTGTCGGGCGCGATGCGTTCGAAGGTCATGGCGGTTCTTCAGCCTTCTCGCCCGACGACCTTGGCCGGCAGCGTGACGACGTACTCGCCTTGCCGGTCCAGCGGCGTCCCCGCGTGCGGGTCGCGGTGCGGCGGACGCAGATAGAGCGCCCAGTCCCGCCATCCGAGACCCGCGTGCCGAAGCTGGGCGGCCGCCACTCCCCACCGCCCGGCGCGTACCTCGCGCCACGCGCCTCTGGCCACGATGAACGCCCAGTTGCGCTTGGCCTGCCTTCGCTCGTCGGTCATGAGCGGGCATCCCGCCGCGTTGAGGGCCTTCCACGCCTCGCCGGCCGCCACAGCGCCATCCAGCGCGGCGCGCATCGTGTGGACCACCTGCCCTGCATGGACACGGTACCAGAACAGATCGGCCGGCATGAGCGCGACGCAGACCCTGGCGCACGCATCGAGCCAGAAGAGGTAGTCGGAGTTCGGGCCCACCTCCGGGAATCCGCCGAGCCCCCTGAAGACCTCCGCCCGAAAGAGCGCTGAGGCCGGCCCGCACTGGAAGAGCCCGGAGCCGAGGAACTCACGCTGGTAGCTCATGCGCGGCGTCAGCAGCATGGGACAGGGCCCGCCGGGCCAGCTCGACCGCGTCGACAGGCCGAAGCCCGCCCCAGGCGCGGCGCGGAGCATGCCCACCATGATCTCCAGGCAGTGCGGGTACATGAGGTCGTCCGAATCGTGGTACTTGAGGAACTCGCCGCGCGCGAGGGCCGCGGCGCGATTCCGGTTCGGATAGTCGCCCAGGTTCCGTTCGTTGACGACCACTCGCACCCGCGGGTCAGCCTCGTAGCCGCGCGCGATGTTCACGGTTCCGTCCTCGGATCCGTCGTCCACCACGATCAGCTCGAAATCGCCGAACGTCTGGGCCAGCACGCTCTCGATGGCAGGGGCGACGTACCGCTCGCGGTTGAAAGCAGTCATCAGCACGCTGACGGTGGGAGACGAGCTCATGCCGTCGACGAAGCGGCGGCGTGCCGGGGCCAGGACCGGCGCAGCATGCGCACCGCGCGCACGAGGGCGTTGGGAAGCCAGGGCGAGTCGAGCCGGCTGCCGTAGGAGAGCTGGAACCGCGCGGGCTTCGGGCGACCCAGCTCCCGCCAGCGGGCGTAAAGCGCCTGGTAGTCGGAGACGCGCTCGCGAATGTCGAACCGCTCCGCCACGGTGCGCCGCGCCGCCCGGCTCATCGCTTCGAACCGCTCGCGATCCCCTGCCAGCGCGGCGATGGCGTCGGCGAAGCCGGCGATGTCGCCGACCGGCGGCCGGTAGCCCGTGACGCCGGGCTCCACGACCTCCGGGATGCCGCTCAGCAGGTCGCTCACCACCGGCACCATGCCGGCCGCCGTGGCCTCGAGGAGTGCCACGGGCAGACCTTCCGAGCGCGACGGCATCACGAGCACGTCGTGCTCGCGGTAGAGCGCGAGCACCCGGTCCATGGGCTGGAGCCCCGTCCACCGCGCGGGCGCGTGGACACCCCACTTGCGCCGCAGTAGGGCTTCGTCGGGCCCGACGCCCTGGAGCGTCCACGTCACGGCGACGCCCAGCTCCCGAAGCCGCGCGTCGATGGCGGGCAGGTCGAGGATGCCTTTCACGCGATTCATGCGTCCGACGTAGAGCAGGCGGAGCGGCCCGGCGGCCGGAGCGCGGCAGATCGAAGGGATCGCGACACCGTACGGCAGGTTGAAGATCGTGTCGCGCCGATGGGGCAGCCGCGCCGCCAGCTGGTCGTACATCCGCCGCGTGTACGTCACGAAGCAGTCGATCAGCGGCTCATGACGCTCGGCCAAGTCGTAGTAGTAGTCGAAGTCGCCGTGCGTGATGCTCACGACGGTCCGGTCTCCTGGGTGCACCGCGAGCATCGCCAGCTCGAGCCAATCGTTGGCCACGAGCACGCCCCCGCCCGGCGGGACGACCCGGGCCAGGCGCCGGAGCACGCTGTAGAGGTTCTCGACGGGCAGGCTGTACTCGACGCGGCGTTGGGCGTCCGCCGCCAGCGTGCCGTCGAACGGCGTGTCGTTCTCAAGGTGGTTGCGCGTGAGGATGGCGCAGTGCCGAAAGCCGTCGGGGCGCCGGTGAGCCAGGAGGTTGTCGACGAAATTCAGCACGCCGCCGATCTTCCCCGGCAGGACGTAGACCACGCTGGGCGCGCCACTCATCGCGCCCTCGCGGGCCGCGTGCCGGCGCCGGCCCCGAGCCACGCGATGGTCCTGCGCAGCCCTTCGTCCAGAGGAACCTGGGGCTCCCAGCCGATCCCGCGGATCTTCGAGATGTCCGCGTACCACTTGGGCGTATCACCGGGAAAGGACCGGCCCGTCGGGGCCAGCATGATCGACGAATGGCCCATCAGGGTCGCGATCGCGCGCGCCAGATCCAGCAGCCGGACCGGCGCGCCGGAAGCCAGGTTGTAGTCCTCCCCGGGCTTCCCGTTCGTGGCGATGGCGGTCAACCCGCGCGCCGCGTCCTCGACGTACAGGAAGTCGCGGACCTGGTTGCCGTCGCCCAAGATCTCGATCCTGGCCGGATTCGCCTGGATCTTCCGGATCAGGTCGTGGATCGCGAACCGGACCATGCCGATGCCGTAGACGTTGAACATGCGCGCCACCCGCACGTCCACGCCGTAGCAGCGGTGGTACGCGGAGCAGTAGACTTCTCCCGCGAGCTTCCCGGCGGCGTAGGGCGACATGGGCCGCTGCAGGCCCGTCTCCGTCCAGGGCAGGTCGTTGCCCGCGTCGAACACCGAGGCCGAGGAAGCGAAGACGAATCGGCTCCCCCGCCCCCGCGCCGACTCCAGCGTCTCGAACAAGCCGCCTACGTTGTTGGTGAAGTCCATCCGCGGGTCCGCGACGGAGGTCCGGATGTCCGCCGAAGCGGCCAGGTGGAACACGACGGTTCGGTCGTCGAGGCGGGGGGTCAGAGCGCCCGGGGTGGCTACGTCGAGGGTGAGGGATTCCGTCCCCAGCTCCTCGCACGGGACCTTGTCCACGGCCAGCACCTTCCACCCGGCACCGATGAGATGGGCGACGAGGTTCTTGCCGATGAAGCCGTTGGCGCCCGTGACGACCGCCTTGCCGGTCATGACGCTTCCCGGGCCACGGGAGCGGCGCGCAACATGACATCGGAACAGCTCCACTCGGCCTTGCGGCAGATGAGGCCGCGGCTCGGGTGGAGATCGTACGGGCGCCACGGCTCCAGGGGCGGCAGCACGTCGAACACGAGCGCCTCGCTGATTTCGTCCACGTGCTGGAGGAACGGGATGCCGAGGATGACATCGATCCCGTAGCGGCCGGGCACGAGCGTGGGCCCGGGCACGCGAACGAGCACCCGGCAGGCGTGGGAGTCCGGAAGCGCCACGCCCGTGTCGTCCACGTTCATGAGGCTCAGGAGCGGCTGGCCCTCGTCGGAGCAAACCACGAGCTCGACGACGAGACCGCGGAGGCTCGACCCCGCGGCCGCCCCGCCGGCGACCTCGATCGTGACCTCGACCCGCAGGTCCGCGTCGCATGGCCGCGCGGCGACCGGCTTATTTTGTTCGTCGAGGAGGCGCATGTCGGTCACGCGGGCCCAACCTGTGCCGCGCCGATCGTGGGGATCGAACCGCGCGCCCTCCCCCTGGTCCCGGCCTGGCCGCACGTACAGATCCGCAACGGCTTCCATCGGGGCGACGGCCGCCACCCTGCCGCGCTCGAGCAGGATGCCCCGCCCGCACAGGCGCCGCACTGCCGCCATGTTGTGGCTCACGAACAGCACCGTCCGGCCGCCCCGGGCGACTTCGTCCATCTTGCCCAAGCACTTCTTCTGGAACTCGAGGTCGCCGACGGCCAGCACTTCGTCGACCAGCAGGATCTCGGTGTCCAGGTGGGCCGCGACGGCGAAGGCGAGCCGCATGTACATCCCGCTCGAGTAGCGCTTCACCGGGGTGTCGATGAAGGCCTCGACGCCCGCGAAGGCGATGATCTCGTCGAACTTCCGGTCGATCTCCGCCCGGCGCATCCCGAGGATGGTGCCGTTGAGATAGACGTTCTCCCGCCCCGTCAGGTCCCCGTGGAAGCCCGTGCCCACCTCGAGCAGGCTGCCGACCCGGCCGTGCAGCTCGATGCGCCCGGTGGTCGGCGGCGTGATCCGGGAGATGATTTTGAGCGCCGTGCTCTTGCCGGCGCCATTTCGGCCGATGATACCCAAAACCTCGCCCTGTTCCACGTCGAAGGACACGTCGCGAAGCGCCCAGAATTCCTCCTGCGCGGCCCGGGCTCCGCCCGTCGCCACGAGCCGGCGGAACGGAGAGGCGACCATGTCCACCAGCGCCTCCCGGAGATGGCCCGGGCGCTGGGCCGGCCCGCCGATGCGGTAGCGCTTGCCGAGCCCCTGGACGCGGATGACGGGCGCGCTCACGGCCTCACACCACGTCGGCGAGGGTGCGTTCCATCCGGTGGAACTGCCACGCGCCCACGGCGGCCAGGAGGACCGCGCTCAGCGCGGACACGCCGAGAGTGCCCCAGTCGAGCGGCCGCCCCAGCACGGCGGCCCGGTAGGCCTCGATGATCCCGGTCATCGGATTGAGCGCGAAGAGCGGCCGCCACCGCTCGGGCACGATGCTCGTCGGGTACACCACCGGCGTGGCGAACATCCAGAGCTGCATGAGAAACGGGATGGCGTACTGGACGTCGCGGTAGCGCACGTTGAGCGCGGCCAGCCACATGCCGATGCCGGGGGCCGCGACGGCCGTCAGCG
>ORMF012366577.1_pt1 | contig 20980 bp, 20 predicted proteins | sample 1779871 | NCBI WGS metagenome assembly ORMF01 (sample SAMEA104232316, study PRJEB22302) | groundwater metagenome | biome: forest; feature: aquifer; material: groundwater | place: USA | collected 2011-08-07 | depth 5.4 m | reverse complement strand
CGCCCCCCCCCGCGGGCGGGGACAGACGCCCCCCACCCCCCCCCCCCCCGCGCGGCTGCTGGCGGGCCTGCCGGTCGACACGCCCGGCGCCGTGCACAACCGGCTGTGCGGCTCGGGGCTCAATGCGCTGATCGGCGCGGCGCACGCCATCACCTGCGGCGAGGCCGACGTGTGCGTCGCCGGCGGCGTCGAGAGCATGACGCGCGCGCCGTTCGTGGTCGGCAAGGCCGAGCAGGCGTTCGGCAAGGATTTTCGGGTGTTCGATTCCTCGCTCGGCGCCCGCTTCCCCAATCCCAAGATCGAGAGTCGGTTCGGCGCCGACACCATGCCGCAGACCGCCGACAACTTGGCGCGCGACTACCAGCTGACGCGCGAGGCGTGCGATCAATTCGCGCTCGGCTCACAGCAGAAATACGCCAAGGCCGGCAAGGACGGCTTCTTCAAGGGCGAGATCCGCCCCGTGTCGATCCCGCAGGCCAAGGGCAAGCCCGACCTGACGGTGAGCGAGGACGAGCATCCGCGCCCCGAGACGACGCTGGAGACGCTGCAGAAGCTCAAACCCCTGTTCGCCGACGGCGTCACCACGGCCGGCAACGCCTCGGGCGTCAACGACGGCGCCGCGGCGCTGATCGTGGCCAGCCGCGATGCCGGCGACAAGGCAGGCGTCAAGCCGATGGCGCGCGTGATCGCCACGGGCGTGGCGGGGGTGCCGCCGCGCACCATGGGGTTCGGGCCGGTGCCGGCGGCCAACAAGGCGCTGGAGCGCGCCGGCCTCGCGCTGAAAGACATGGACGTGATCGAGATCAACGAGGCGTTCGCAGCCCAGGTGCTGGCCTGCCTCAAGGGTCTCGGCCTGCCGCTCGACGATGCGCGCGTCAACCCCAACGGCGGCGCCATCGCCGTCGGCCACCCGCTGGGCGCCTCCGGCACGCGCCTGGCGCTCACCGCCGCCCGCCAGCTGCAGCGCACGGGCGGCCGCTATGCCCTCGTCTCCATGTGCATCGGCGTCGGGCAGGGGATCGCGGTGGTGCTGGAGCGGGTGGCTTGATTGTCATCCCGGGGCTTGTCCCCGGGATCCATCGTCCAGCACACTCCCTTCGGAAACGTCGCGTCGGCGCATTGCCGGCTGCATCTCGCGGATAGCTAGGTCCCGGGGACAAGCCCCGGGACGACACGTCAGCGCCGTTTTGCGCGCGGCAGTACGCTCGCAATCTCAGCCTCACTGCATCCGGCCTCGCGCAGCACTTGCGCCGTGTCGGCGCCGAGGAGCGGCGGGGCGATGTCGGCGTGCACCTCCATCGCCTCCACGTTCATGGGCTGGCGCAGCGAGCGCATCACCGGCGTCGCGCCGGCAAAGTTCGGCGTGAAGAAGCCGACATCGGCCAAATGCGGATCGGTGAGCAGCTCGCCCGGCAGGCGCACGGGCTGGGAGGGGATGTCGAGGCGCTCGAAGGTGGCGAGCCACTCCGCCGTAGTGCGCGCCGGCAGGGCCTCGGCCAGCATCTCGTAGAGGTCGTCGACGCGCTTGCTGCGCTCGGTCGCGTTCTTGAACCACGCGGCCTCCGTCACCTCCGCCCGCCCGATCTCGGCCAGCACCTTGGTCCAGTTGCGCTCCGTGTAGGGCAGCACGCCGACCCAGCCGTCCTTGGTCTTGTAGGGCCGGCGGCCGGGAGAGAGCACGCGCACGTAGCCGACCTTGCCGTCCTCCTCGAAGGTGGCGGCGCCCAGGTGCTCGCACAGGCTGAAGGCCGCCATCAGCTCGAACATCGGCACCTCGACGTAGCCCGGCGCCTCGCCCGAGCGCTCGCGATAGAGCAGCGCCGCCAGCACCGCGTAGGCCAGATGCAGGCCCGAGATCTTGTCGGCGGCGATGGTCGGCGCATAGAGCGGGGCGCCGTCGCGCATCTGGAACAGGCCGGCAAATCCTGACGCCGCCTGTATCACATCGTCATAGGCGGGCTTGCCGGCGTAGCGCCCATGCCGGCCGAAGCCGATGGCCGCCGCATAGACGATCTTCGGATTGATCGCCCGCACCGCCTTGAAGGTGAAGCCCAGCTTGTCCATCGCCTCCTGGCGCATGTTGTGCACGAAGGCGTCGGAAGTGGAGATGAGCTTGCGCAGCGCCGCCCTGCCGGCGTCGGTCTTGAGGTCGAGCATGACCGAGCGCTTGTTGCGGTTGCAATTGGCGAAGATCGCGCTCAAGCCGGGCGCGGCCTGCGGCGCCACCGGGCGCATGCTGTCGCCCTCCGGCGGCTCGACCTTGACGATCTCGGCGCCGAGGTCGCCCAGGATCTGCGTGGCGTAGGGGCCGAGGATGACGGAGGTCAGATCGAGGATGCGCAGGCCTTCGAGCAGCGGGATCATGGGGGCCTTGGGGTAGAGGAGAGCGAAGAGGGCGAGGCGACTTGCCTAGCACGTGGAACGCAGCGGCGCCTATGGGGCGTCTCTGCCCGTCAAGGCCGCACGATTTCGCATGTGCGAACCGCATCGAACCAGCCCGGCCGCTCGCTGAAGCGATTCACCCTACCAGCCGATCGCTCGCGGCAGCCAGGTGGCGAGATCGGGATAGAGGTAGACGAGCACCAGAGCGATCAGCTGCAAGCAGATGAAGGGAACCACGCCCTTGTAGATGGCAATCGTCGGCACCGTGAAGAGCCCGCCGCCCCGTCGGCGCGCCAAGCCGGCCTCATCGTCCCGCTTTCGACGGCCGGTGCCGAACTCCTGCGCCTCCTCAACCGTCCGCCCGAAGCGCGCAAGCCGGTCGGCTATAACCGTGAGTTTCTCGACAAATACCGGCCCAACTAATCGACCTATCTCACCACCGCCGAGAAGGAGCGCCTTCGGGACCACGGCCGCACGAACGGCGGGCAACAGCCGGCGGGAACGTACGCGCAGCAGATATTGAACCGCCTCCTGATCGACTTGTCGTGGAATTCAAGCCGCCTCGAAGGCAACACCTACTCGCTGCTCGACACACAGCGCCTGATCGAACTGGGCGAAGCCGCGGAAGGCAAGACCTCGACCGATGCCCAGATGATCCTCAATCACAAGGCGGCGATCGAGTTCCTGGTTGAATCCGCCGAAGACGTGGGCTTCAACCGCCGCACCATCCTTAATCTTCACGCCCTGCTGGCCGACAACCTGCTGGACGACCCGACCGCCCCCGGCCGGCTGCGGCGCGAGGCCGTGGGCATCGCGAGGTCGGTGTACCATCCCCTGGTGGTGCCACAGCTGATCGAGGAATGCTTCGACCAAGTCCTGGCGACCGCCGCCGCCATCCGGGACCCGTTCGAGCAGGCCTTCTTCGTGATGGTGCAGCTACCCTATCTCCAGCCCTTCATAGACGTGAACAAGCGGGTGTCCCGCCTTGCCGCGAATATTCCCCTGATCCGCAACAACCTCGCCCCCCTGTCCTTCGTCCAGGTCCCGGACGAGACCTACACCCAGGGCATGCTCGGAGTGTACGAGCTGAACCGGGTCGACCTGCTCAAGGACGTGTTCCTCTGGGCTTATGAACGCTCATCGGCGCGCTATGCCGTGCTCCGGCAGACAATCGGCGAGCCGGACCCCTTCCGCATGCGCCACCGCGCCGCGCTCCGGCAGGTGATTGGCGACGTCATACGCGGGCCCATGGACCAGAAGGCTGCCGCCGCCCATATCGCCGCCTGGGCACAGGACCACATGGGCCAGGAGGACCGGGCGCGTTTCGTCGAATCCGCCGAGACCGAGCTCCTCGCTCTGCACGAAGGCAACTTCGCCCGCTACCAGATACGGCCGAGCGAGTTTGACGCCTGGCGCCTGGTCTGGGAACGCCGGCCGAGCCGGGATTCCGGCAAATCCGAGAAGCGGCGCAAGTCTACGAAGCCGGTTTGACCCCTGCCCGCCCCTGGCAATGCTCCGGACCCACCAAAAACCAGATGGCCGCGCCACCGATTTTTGGGCCGCCCGTCGGTATCGGGCCTAGCCGCGCGCCGCGGTCCCGTTCAAGGCCAAGACGAGCGCCCTTCGGGCGGCCTTGACCGGTCCCTTGCCCGCGTCTCAAAACGGCCCGCGACGGACGGCTCCGAAAATCAGGGCGATTGCCTGGCCCCTGCCCTGCAAATCCGCAAATATGTATTTGCGCATCTGTGAATTTGCGCAGTTGCGCATTCGCACAGATGTTTACTTCCGCAAGCCTGCAATTGCGCAAACATGCAAAGCACCAATCGGGCAGACATGCATTCCTGCATTTGGCCAAGATCATACTTGGACAATTGAACGAATCCGGTAGCATTTACTCAGTTGTTTATTCGACCAAATCCACATTTGCTTATTTCCACATTTGGGGTCTTGCATGATTATCACTTTCCCATCCAGCAAAGCCGGCGTCGGCAAATCAACGACCTGCGCCGCGATCGCAGCCGAGCTCGCCCTCCAGGGCGCGCGGGCGCTGCTTATCGATCTCGACCAGAACCGCACCCTCGATCGGTGGGCCCGGAAGGCGCCGATCGACGGGCTCAACGTCGTCGCCATCGAGCGCGAGGCCTTCAGCGGCTTCCTTCGGGAGAAGGAAGCGTCCGGAGTCTACGACCACATCTGCATCGACCTGCCGGGTGCCCGCGAGGTCACCCTCTACAAGGCCCTGGCCCGGTCGGACCTGGTCGTGATCCCGGCCCAGGCATCGGAGCCGGACCTGCGCGAGGCGCATGTCGTCGGCGGCGACATCCGCGACATCGGCGAGACCACCCACCGCGCGATTCCATACCGGCTGCTGCTGACCAAGATGCACCCGCTGCGGACCCGCGTCACCGACTTTGCCTACAACGAACTGGCCCGGCGCGGATTGCCGCTGTTCCGCACGGCCATCGTCGAGCGCTCGGCCTACCGGGAAATGTTCCTCAATGGCCAGCCGCCGACCGTCACGGAGCCGGAGAGGGGGGCAGGGCTCGAGGTCCGGAACCTGATCTCTGAAATCCGCGCCATCGTCGACGAAGCCAACGAACCCGCCCGGAAGGCAGGCTGAAATGAACTCCAAACCGCAACGCGCGCCGTTCATGGCAATTGATGACCACAGGCTTGAGGAATTGGCGCGTCAGAAGGGCGTCGGCGCTCACGTGATGCCGAAGGCCGAGAGCAGAGCAGGGGAGGGGGTTCCCGAACCGCTCCCGGCATCCGCAATCGCCAAGGACGAGCCTGTCCAAGCGGCGGCGACACCGCGCGCCGACATGAAGGCCGTCAGCGTCGAGCTGCCCGTCTATGTCTGGACTGAGCTGAAAATCCGCGCCGCGCACCGCCAGTCGAGTGTACGGCACGTGATCATGACCGCCCTCAAGGCGGACGGCATTACCATCGAGGACGCCGACATGATCGAGGACGGGCGGCGGAACAGATCTCCCGTCACTTAAATCTCCAAGACTATCCATAGATCTTGGAGCTATTCAATTATCGGCGCACCTCTTGCTCGGATTGGACCGAGGTCTTCCGGGTCGCCGCTACAGATGAATGCTGTGCCGCGCTCAGATTGTCCGTGCCCGTGGCAACCCACCCAAGAAATGTTCCCGCAAAGCAGTCACCGGCACCTGTTGGGTTGAACACGTTATCTGCCGGAGTTGCCGGTATTGTGAAGCATTCGCCATCCGTGAAGAGCGACGCACCTCGGCTCCCGCGGGTAATAACAACGTGCCTCCCTTGGTCCCTGCTACGGGCAAGAGGCCAGTCATCGCCGAGTTGGGAAAGAACGGCAGTAGCCTCCATCTCATTCATAAATAGGAAATCCACGGCGTCCAGGTACTCGGCCATCGCACTGTGTTCAAAATCGCACACGTCCTTCATCATCGTCGTCGCGGTGATGCAGTTCCAGCTATTCCGCGCTGTCGAAAGAATGCACTTATTCAGTCGTGAATTGCTGAAGGCTGAAAAGACGATGGGAGCTTAGGGCTTGAGTTTGGCCGGCTGCCGCATCGATGGCGTAATCGCCGCTTCGGCCGCCCATCCGTAGCACTGAGGGAGATCGAGCAGGCAATACCGTGATCGGCGGGTGAAACCGCGGAGCAGCCAAATGGCCTCTCCAATTTTACCATGGCACTGGCGCGTCGCCGGGCCGGGTGAGGGCGGTGGCGACGGTCTCCAAGGCGGGCGCCAATGCCGCGCAGGTGGCGGGATCGAGCCGCGGTAGCAACGCATCGAGTTTGCGGGCAAGCGCGGCAGGCGCCAAATCTTCGGCGGTGAGCATGTGTGGCCCGGGCGCGAAAGGAAACGCGTCTCGGCGCATGGCTGGCAAGGCGAGCATCGCGGCTTGGGGGACGGCAATGGGATTGAGACCAAGGGCGGCCAAGGCCTGAGCCAGCGCGCGCTGCGCCTGGCCCAACGGCTCGATGCGCTTTTGCCATCGCTGTCCCCCGGAAAGCTGTTGGCGAAGTCCGCTGCGGCAGCACACGCGTCCGCTCTTGACCTCGATGGCGATGATGCCGCGCTCAGGATGGATGATCAGCATGTCGGCGCGGCGTCGGCAGCCCTTGGGCGCACGATTGTAGAACACGCGCGCCGCAGCCGACAGCGGCGCAGCGCGCAGCGCCTCCCAGACACGCTTCTCGCCACGCAACGCCCGTCTTGTGGCGAGCTGCACCGGGATCGTGGCGGGGAAGAATCGAGCAGCGGCCGGGATGTCCGGGAACTTCGGTTCGACAAGAACGATCCGGGTTTCATCGGCAGAATTCCAAAGAGCCTTTGGGCTGTTGGCCGACAAGGCGCTTACGGCGCCGATTGCCATCACCAAGCATGGCCGCGATCACCTGATCGTGCTGTCGGCAGAGGAGTATGCGCGGATGAAGCGAGGCTACCGCCGCGTGCATCTTACGACGGAGCTTCCCGATGACCTTTTGCGTGGTGGAGCAGTCCCGCATGGATTCGCGGCATGATCATCTCAACGCGCTGCTGGACGGCGATGAGGAGTGACGGGCCCCGTTGGCAGGCAAGTGTTCAAGCCGGGCCTACAGCATCACGTCGAGCCCCTTGCGGCGGATAATGTCGAGCAGGCGCGCTACCGGCCGGCTGGGGGAGGCTTCGCCGCGCTCCAGGCGCGAGAGATAGCCGACAGTGACGCCAAGATAAGCCGCCAGCACGCTCTGGCTGACGCGGTTGTGTTCGCGCAGTTCGCGAATGTCGTCGCCAGAGAAGGAGGGCGCTGTCGGTAGCCCTTGCTTGCCCAGCACGCGCATTGTGATCTTGTCGAGCTCGCCGGCACTGGCCAGACCGCCGCGATGGAAATCGCGCGTGGTCTCCAGCAGCGCCTGCTGCATTCGGCTAGGCTTTTTCTTTCCGGTCACAATACACCTCCCTTAAATGATCGTCCGCAACGTTGCGCTCGATCAGCTCGTCGTCGGTCCTCAGAACGTCCTGGGCGCGCGCTTGCCAGTCGGCGAGATCGCGCGGGCTGATGTTGTCGCGCTCACTCTTGGCAAAGCCGTAGAGGAACACGGCGCGCGCGCCGGCCCGGTAGGCGATCAGCACGCGAAAGCCGCCGCGCCGGCCTTGGCCCGTCCGGGCGATCCGCTGCTTGATCACGCCGCCGCCGAGATCCGCATCGATCAGACCGCGCCCGGCTCGCGCAATGGCCTCGCACAGTCGGTCGTCACTGAGCCGCTCGCTCCTGGCAAAGCGAGTGAACCATCGCGTCGCGAAAACCCGCATTCATCCCCCACCTATGGAACTATAGTCCAAAAAGCTATAGATTGCAAGCTTCCCAGGCTGACCGTATCTGCACGCCCACCGGCATCCTGCCTCTGTACCCGCGTGCCCCAACCCCTTTGCCGAGGTTCAGCGCTCCAGTTTGGTCAACAGGTGTAAAATTAAAAACCTCGCCGATAATGCCCATTCATGATTGGATATTGCGTCGGTGGAACGTGGATGGCGCTGGGGTTGGGGCTGTGGACACCCAGCCAAAGTCTCTTGTGTAGGCCCTTAGTACAGGCGCTTTGGCGCGTTCCCGTTCAAGACACCCGAATGTAATAATATAGCTTGCGTCGCCGGGATGCACCCTGGAAAATGAAGCCCCTTTCTAAACACGACAAAATACATTATCGTGTTTAAACGAGGGGGCTCCATGCAGCTGGTTCCGGCCAAGGCGTGCGGTCTGACGCGCGCGCAATTCGAACAACTCGCCGAGGTGCCACCCGAGGAAGAGTGGCTGGCCAACATCACCAATGCGAAGACGCGGCGGGCCTATAAGAACGACATGCGCGAATTCATCGCCTACACCGGTCTGCGTGATTACGTCGGGCTACGCTCCATCGTCCGGTCGCAACGTCATCGGCTGGCGCAAGGACATGGAGAAACGCAAGCTGTCGCCGGCTTCCATCCGCCGCAAGCTTTCCGCGCTGTCCTCGCTCTTCGACTACCTTTGCGAGCGCAACGCCGTCCTCGGCAATCCCGTTGACGGCGTGAAGCGGCCGATGGCCAACGGCAACGAGGGGAGCACACCCGCGCTTGGCGACCGGCAGGCGCGCAAGCTGCTGGAGGCGCCACCCGCCGATACGCTCAAGGGCATTCGTGACCGGGCTATTCTGGCCTCCTTGCTGTACCACGGCATACGCCGCGAGGAACTCTGCGACCTGCGGGTGAAGGACTTGCACAGCCGCCAGGGCGTCATGCATTTTGGCGTCAAGGGCAAGCGTGCCAGGATCCGGTTCATCCCGGTCAACGCCGGGGCCCAACACATGATCGAGGAGTATCTGGCAGTCTCCGGCCATCGAGGCGATGCGGAAGGCGCGTTATTCCGGCCGGTAAAAAACAACCGCACAGGCCGGCTGGACCGCCACCTTGATCCCGCGTCAGTCTATCGCAACATCGTGCGCAAGTACGGCCTGCAGACCGGCATCAGCGCCGAGGTCAATGGGCTGTGCGTGCATTCACTGCGTGCCACGGCGGCTACAAACGCCCTCTCACATGACTGCGACATCGCCAAGGTGCAGGAGTGGTTGGGGCATGCCAACGTGTCCACCACGCGCCTTTATGACAGGCGCAAGAGCAAGCCGGAAGATAGTCCATCGTTCCGTGTGAAATATTGATCCAGCAGGGGTCGGCTTGCGGCTGCCGGCCATGAAGCAGTGCAGCGGCACGGCACGTTCAAGGCGCGCAAGCAGCTTCCGCAAGGAGACTTCCAAGTGCGCGCCGAGGACGTGGCGCGCCTGTCGCCTCTCGCCCACGAGCACATCAATACTCGGGCGCTACCCGTCGCCCGCGGTGAATTGCGGCCTCTCAGGAACCCCAGCCAGGCAAGCAATGAGGCCTGAATCGGAGTTTCTGTTCCGTTGCTACTCGGATCCCGACTTTCTTTATATTTCAATGCGATACAAAGCGTATTTGTTAAATCGCTTGTGCGATTGAGGTCGTGGTGGTCGAATACATATATATATGCTAGCGGCGAGCGTTGCTGATATTGAAAATGTGCGATCATTGAATGGCCCGGGATAAGTCTGGTAGAAACTGCGCATGGTCAAATCCCGCGCCACCTACGCGGTGCGCCTCACCGAAACGCGGCTGCTCACCGTCTACGTCACAATCGCATGGGCCTATGTCACTTGCATGCGCTACTGGGCGACGAAGCAAGTCGGCGTCATGGGGGCGGGGGCCACGACGACTTGCGAGCCGATTGACAGCGCGACGATTTTTTCTTGGCCTGAAGCCGTTTCGTGCCGCAATCCCACTTGGACAGCGAGGGCGGCGTGATTTCTGACACTGGAAATACTCATCTGTTTACTGTATAATGCACCTTATGACCACGACGCCCCAAGTCATCGAAGTTGCCGCCGGCGACGTTGCAGCGGAATTGCGACGCCGCGGCATCGGCTCGGATGAACGCGTCACCCTGACGATCGAGCCGGAACAGGAGCTCATCCCCGGGCGGCGCGCGTCACGTGCTCTGGTCGTCGCTGCCGGTTTGACGGATGCCGACATTGACAGGCTGGTCAAGCGCGCCCAACAGAAAACCGGGCAAAGTGCCCGATGAGGGTTGTCGTTGATACCAATGTCTTCGTCAGCGCGATCCTGAAGGACAAATCCCTGCCCGCCATGGCGGTGCGTCTTGTCGAACGGCGCGGCTATCTATTGAAGTCCGCAGCTACCGAACTGCAGCTCTTCGAAGTTTTGGCCCGCCCCTATCTCGCCGAACTTATTGCGCCTGCCTCGCAGGCCTGGCTGAAAGGCCTGATGGCAAAGGCTGAAATGGTGAGCATCACCGAGCGCATCGCGGCCAGCCGCGATGCGACGGACGACAAGTTTCTCGAACTCGCGGTCAACGGCGGCGCGGCCGTCATCGTATCCGGCGACGCCGATCTGCTTGCGCTCAACCCCTTCCGGGACATTGCCATCATTCAGCCAGCCGCGTTCGTGCAGGCCGGGATTGGGTCTCTGTAGCATGGCCTACGGCGCTGGCCTGACGATCAGCTTGCGCCGGTGGAGCTCCGTCAGCGGCGCACAGCAGCGCCCGGGCAAAGGAGATGGACGCATGCGCCACGGCACAGCCAAGGGCAAGCGGTGCGCGGATGATACCCTTGTCCGGGTCATGGGTCACCGTCCGGCCCATCAAGTCGCGGTTGCGAAAGAGATAGCTCATGCCGGCTTCAGTCGGCGGGAAGCACGCATACCAGACGGGGATGGCGAACACGCTCTCGAAGCCGTCGAGGCGGCCGCGCTCGGAAACGTCGAGGACGAAGTGGCCGTCGACGAAGGCCTTGACCTTGGCATCGACGGCGATCGTGCCGAGGTTGTCGACCGCAACGAGAAAGTCCGGTCGCTTGACGTTGGCGCGGTGCGCGGCGGGGATGGTGAGCGGGGTTTGGTCGAGAAACAGGTAGGCGAGACGCGAGCGGTCGAGCCAGTCCTGCAGGGCGCGCTCCCCGCCCTCCCCCTGCTCGATTCGTCGCAGCGCGGCGCGGGCCCGACGGGAGCAGCACGAGGCCATGGCCGTAGAATTTGGGCAGGGTCTTGCCGTCGGCCTTGGCTTTGGCGATCTGCTCATCGCCGCGCTCGAACAGGCGGCCGATGCCGAGCTTGGTGAGCTCGAAGCCTTCGATGGCATTGAGCACCGGCTCGTTGAACTCGGTCACCCTATGGCACACTTCGATGCCGCGAGCGGGCGCCGTCCACCTCATCAAAATTGCACGCCGTTTGACAGCCAACCAGAAACCGTCGCGGCCGGCCTCGTAGGCAACGGCGACGGGCTTGAATTTGTAGCCTGACCGCTCGGCCTCGCTGCGCCGGCGCCCGAGCAGCGCCTGCTCGTCCGGCATCAGATTCTTCAATTGTTGGCGCTCGACGCCCGGCACGATGCCTGCAACGAGCCAGCGCGAAGGCTACATCGAAGTCCAAGGCTTCTTGTTCAGCAAGCCTCTGCCAGCGCATCGGATCGCGTCGCTACTGCTCTCCGAGCAGGTTCAACGCAATGTCGAAGACGGCAGCATCGCGGCCTAATCCTCATCTGTCGCGGATGATGGTCCAGGTCTCATTGCCCCCTAGGCGCCCTCGGCCCCGTAATGCGTCTGCCGGCAACCGCAACCCTTCATGGGTTCGGTAGTAACAAGTTCTTGCATTCCTGCGTGTCCTAGCTCCCCAGAATTGCTCAAAAGGCATACTTTCTGAGCGCCCCTCGAAGAACAGTTCTCCAGCAAAAGGACGATGGTCTACGAGCCCTATCTGCGTCCAGCCTCGACCACTACTGCGAACCTGCATATGCGCAGGGTCGTGCCGAGGCAGAAGACGGCAAAGAAATGGCGACAATTCACCAGGCGTTAGGTTTGCTATGCCATAGGACTTGACTGCAAGCAGCAGCCGAGCCGCGCATGACGCGTCCCTGGAAAATGGCTCGTGCAACGGTGTTTCTGGCTCTCGCGCAGCTAGGTCTCCCGACCGGGCGCGAGCGCGGGCGTGAAGGTTCATGGTGCGACACAAGTGTCGTTCTTGCCTCGGCAGTACGGGTCGTTAAGCAATGATGGCAATGACGCTGAAAACCAGGAAGCTAAGGGGCCTTGCCGCCAAGACGCTGTTGGCGCTCGCCGCCGCTGCGCTACCGGCGCTAATGGTAGCTACCATACTGGGCGTGACCCTGGTCACGACGGTCAATCAAGTCGAAACGGATTTCGACAAGGCTACTTCGGCGGCTCGTCGGCTCACAAACATTCGTGTGTTGATTGAGAAGGAGCACGGGGTCATTGGCCGGCTCCCGTCAGAGGTCGATCTCGTCAGAGTCGATCAATATGCGCGGGAAATTGAGGCGGCTGGCCAGAGAATCGAGTTTGAATTGGCGGAACTTGCTTCGAACAAGCGCATTGTCCCGGTCGAGCTCGGAGGCGAGATTCGTGGCGTGCGGCAGAAAATGAAGCAAACCGCCAGCAAGGTCGTTCAGGCGGTAAAGAGTTCCTCGCAGACAACCGCACGGGAGCTCGTCAACGGTCTATTCGAAGAAGCAAGCAGCGTCCTGGTTGTGCATCTCGATACCATTGGCTTGAATGTCGACGGTATTGTCGACCAAGCCCAAAGCCGATTGCGGGCCAGCTCTGTAAGTGCCTGGCGGGTAACCCCGATCGCTCTTTACGGCGCGTTGTGCATGGTCGCATTGGGCGTCTGGATGGTCCGGCGAAATGTGATCCGGCCACTGGCCGAGATCGCGCACGTTACGGAGCTAGCGGCCGCGGGAGCGAAGGACATCCACGTCCCCCATGACACCCGCCAGGACGAGATCGGTGCGCTCGCCCGCTCGATTGGGGTGTTCCAGAAGGCCATGGATGACGTGGTTCAGCTCAGTTCCTCAGTGCAGAAGGCGGGCATCCAGGTCGGCTCGGCGGTGACGGAGATCGCAGCCACCGCCAAACAGCAGCAGGCGACCGCGAGCGAAATCGCCGCGACCACGACCGAGATCGGGGCCACCTCCAAGGAGATTTCGGCCACCTCCAAGGAGCTGGCCAAGACGATGAGCGAGGTTTCCGTGGTGGCCGAGCAAACGGCCGCCTTGGCGAGCAGCGGTCAAGCTGGCCTCTCTCGCATGGAGAAGATCATGCCGCAAGTTATGGAGGCGGCGCGGTCCATCAACGCCAAGCTCGGCGTGCTCAACGAAAAGGCGGGCAATATCAACCAGGTTGTGACCACCATTACCAAAGTGGCCGACCAGACCAACCTGCTCTCACTGAACGCGGCGATCGAAGCCGAGAAGGCCGGTGAATCCGGCCGCGGCTTCGCCGTCGTCGCGTCAGAAATTCGTCGTCTCGCCGATCAGACCGCCGTGGCGACCTATGACATCGAGCAGATGGTGAAGGAAATCCAGTCAGCCATTTCCGCCGGCGTCATGGGCATGGACAAATTCTCGGAGGAAGTCCGCCACGGCATGCACGACGTCCAGCAGGTCGGCGGCCAGTTGTCGCAAATCATCCAGCAGGTGCAGGCATTGGTACCACGCGTCGAAGCGGTCAACGAAGGCATGCAGGCGCAGGCAACCGGCGCCGAACAGATTAGCGAGGCTCTCTTGCAACTGACGGAAGCCGCGCAGCAGACCGCCGATTCGCTCCGGCAATCGACCTCGGCCATCGACGAGCTGAACCAAGTCTCCGGAAATCTGCGCAGCAGTGTTTCCCGGGTCAAGCTCGCGGCGTAGCCAGGGACACGATGGTGACGCTGAGGTGCCTCCAACATGCTGTTCCTTCTCCTTTATCTGGACAACGGTTGTTACGCGCTGGACGCTAGCCTAGTCGTCGAGGTCTTGCCGCTCGTCAGGATAGAGAAGCCGCTCCGGTCGCCGCAGGGAGTTGTCGGCACGATCAACTACCGCCGCGCGCTTGTGCCGGTCATTGATCTAAGCGAGCTGGCGCTCGGCCGCCCGGCGGCGCCACGATTGAGCACGCGCATCATTCTCGTGCGCTGCTCAGAGGAGGATGGGCAGCCGCGTCTCTTGGGTTTGATCGCTGAAAAGGCGATCGAGACCATGCGGTGCCAGTCTGCGGACTTTGTTCCCTCCGGCATCACCAACGCTGACGCGTCCTACCTCGGCGCGATTACTATGGGCCCGCGTGGTCTGGTTCAGCGAATTGAATTGAACAAGCTGCTGCCTGCGGCTGTGCCTGGCATGGCGCTCAAGCAGTCTGCGTGAAGGCGATGAACAAATTCGAAGAATTGTTGAAGCAAACCATGGGGCTGGACGGCGCCTCGGTCGGACCTTCGACGGTCGCGCGCGCGGTGCGGGGGCGGGTATTGGCTTGCAAACTGGACGAGGCGCGCAGCTACTGGGAATTTGTGCGCACGTCGCCGACCGAGCAGCAGGCGCTGATCGAAGCGGTCGTCGTGGCCGAGACATGGTTCTTCCGTGATCGCGAGGCGTTCGCCGCAATGGCTCGCATCGCTCACCAGGATTGGCTGCCAAATCACCCGGAAGGGGTGCTGCGCTTGCTGAGCCTGCCGTGCTCGAGCGGCGAAGAACCGTACTCAATGGCGATGGCGCTGCACGAGGCAGGGTTCCCGGCGAAGCGCCATTGCATCGACGCCGTCGATATCAGCGTGCGGGCGCTGGGGCACGCCCAGCGCGCCGTTTACGGCAAGAATTCATTTCGAGGCGTCGAGCTGGCGTTTCGTGACCGCTATTTCGAAGCAACGGCGCATGGTTATCGTTTGAGCGATGTTGTGCGCCAGCAGGTACGTTTTCAGCAGGGCAATTTGCTTGCCGCCGACTTTCTGCGCGAGGCGGAAACATACGACATGATCTTCTGCCGCAACCTGCTGATCTACTTCGATCGCGTCACACAAGACCGCGCCATTGAGGCGTTGCAGCGCCTATTGACCGCCGAGAGCGTCCTGTTCGTGGGCCCATCGGAGGCCGGTCTGCTGCTCAGCCACGGCTTGGTTCCGGCCAAGATACCGCGGGCTTGCGCTTTTCGTAAAGTTCGCGCCGTCCAGCGCGAAACGCCACTCAAGTCCGCTCATTCGATCCAGCAAAATTCGGCCGGAGGCAAGATCGCACCTCCTGCAGCCGGGCTCCAGTCATCGCCTCCGGATCCAGTCGGGGAGATCGTGGCGCAGTGGCGCGGCGCGCCAGCGGAGCCCGGGGCGAAGCTCGATCCGGGGATGGAGGACGCCTGCGGGCTGGCCGACCAGGGGCGGCTCGTTGAGGCGGCGAAGTCCTGTGAAGAGCATCTGCGCATGCACGGTCCCTCGGCGCAGGCCTTCCATCTCATGGGTCTCATTCGCGCCGCCGCCGGCGATTTGCCTGAAGCCGCCGAATATTACCGCAAGACGCTCTATCTGGACCCAAATCACCAGGACTCTCTCATCCATCTCGCCTTGCTGCTGGAGAAGCAGGGCAACGCGGCGGCCGCGAAAGTACTGAACGAGCGTGTGCGCCGGCTGGATCAACGGGAGCAAAAGCAACATGGGTGATCAGGCGACCGGCAGGCCAAACGGTACGCGTTCCATCATCACTGATTGCTGGAACAAGATTGGTGTCCACGGCGATGCTTCATGTGCGGAGCTCAAGCGGCACGTTCATTGCCGCAACTGCCCGACCTACTCGGCAGCCGCCCTGACATTGCTCGATCGCGATCTGCCCGCCGAACACCTGTCCGATTGGACCGCGCATTTTGCGCAAGCCAAGAAGGTCGAGGAACCTGACATCCATTCAGCCATCATTTTTCGCATTGCTTCCGAGTGGTTTGCGCTGCCGGCGCTGGCGTTCGACGAAGTTGCCGAGCAGCGCACGATTCATTCGCTGCCGCACTTGCGCAGCGGCATCGTGCTGGGCCTGGTCAACGTGCGCGGCGAGCTTCTCATCTGTGTCTCGCTGGCGAAGATGCTGCGCTTGGGAGAAGCAGCCGCCTCCGACCCCGAACGGGAGGGCTACAAACCCAAGCGTTTGGTGGTTATCCGCCACGAGGCAGGACGCGTGGCATTTCCGGTTGATGAAGTCCGGAGCATCCATCGCTACCATCCGCGCGAATTGAAATCAGTGCCTGCAACCATTGCCAAAGCGGCAGCCGCGTACACGAAGGCTGTGTTGTCGTGGCAAGGCAAGACCGTCGGTTGCCTCGACGATCAGCTCATCCTTCACACGTTGAACAGAAGCGCCGCATGACGGCCAGAGACCTCAGCCAACTGTCGATGCACGAACTGTTCCGCGCGGAAGCGGAAAGTCAGACGCAGGTATTGACTGCGGGCCTACTGGCGCTGGAGCGCAATCCGACCGCGGCCGACCAGCTCGAGGCGTGCATGCGCGCCGCGCACTCGCTCAAGGGGGCGGCGCGCATCGTCAACATCGAAGCTGGCGTGAGCTTAGCGCATGCGATTGAGGACTTTTTCGTCGCCGCGCAGCATGGCCGCATCACGCTGAACCAGGAGCAGATTGATCGGCTGCTGCAGGGCGTCGACTTGATGATGGCGATAGCCAAGACGCCGGACTCGGTGCCGGGTCAGCCGCTCGATCTGTTCGTCGCCGACTTGGGACGAATTCTCAGAAATGAGGCTTTGGATGCGCCGGCAGCCTCTAAGGCTGTGCCCGGTCGGCCAGATCCGCAGGTGCCACCGGAGAGCACAGCGCCGACAGCAACCGTCCGCGACGAGGCGGTTTGCGAAGCCTCCGACCGGGTCCTGCGCGTAACCGTCGACAACCTCAATCGGTTGCTTGGCCTTGCCGGCGAGTCGCTGGTGGAATCGCGCTGGCTGAAGCCGTTTGGCCAGTCGCTGTTGCGATTGAAGCGGTTGCACCACGAATCTGCCAAGGCGATAGACAGTTTGCGTGAAGCGCTGCTGCCGTATGTGCTGGATGAGCGGGGGCAGGCCGCGATGACCGACGTCCAGCGTCGAGTCCTAGCATGTCAACAGTTCCTAGCAGATCGGCTCGTCGAGCTCGAAGTATCCGATCGGCAATCCACAAATCTTGCGCATCGGCTCTACGATCAGGCGCTGGCATGCCGGATGCGGCCGTTCACCGATGGAGTTGTCGGATTCCCGCGCATGGTGCGCGACGTCGGCCGTTCCCTTGGCAAGCAAGTCAAATTCGAGATCGTCGGCGCGGCGACGCAGGTCGACCGCGACATTCTCGAAAAGCTCGAGGCGCCGCTCGGTCATTTGTTACGCAACGCCGTAGACCATGGCATTGAAACGCCAGATGAGCGCCGCGCCGCCGGTAAGGCGGCCGAAGGCACCGTGCGTCTTGAAGTCAGCCATAGCGCGGCCGCGTTGCAGATTGTCGTTGCCGATGACGGTCGCGGCATCGATTTGGTCAAGTTGCGGGAAACGGTGGTGAAGCGGCGGCTGGCCAACGCCGAATTGGCGGGCAAGCTGAGCGAGAGCGAATTGTTTGAGTTCTTGTTCCTTCCCGGTTTCTCGATGAAAAACCAGGTCACCGAGATATCAGGACGCGGGGTGGGACTGGATGTCGTCCAGGATATGATCAAGCAGGTGCGGGGCTTGGTGCGCATCTCGTCCCAGCTCGGCACCGGCACGCGCTTCCAATTGCGGTTGCCGCTAACGCTCTCGGTGGTCCGCACGCTGCTAGCCGAAATCGGTGGAGAGCCATATGCGTTTCCGCTCGCCCAGATCGTGCGTGCAGTCAAGTTGCCAAGGGAGAAGATCGAGGTACTGCAGGGCTGCCAACATTTCAGCTTCGATGGTCAGCAAGTCGGGCTTGTCACTGCACAGCAGATCTTGGGAGGCACCGGGTCAGAATCCATCGGCAACGAGTTGTCGGTCGTTGTCATGGGCGATCCGCACAACCGGTACGGACTGGTGGTGGACCGCTTCCTAGGCGGGCGGGAGCTGGTCGTACAGCCGCTCGACGCACGGCTGGGAAAGATCAAGGACATCAGCGCTGGCGCACTGATGGAAGATGGCTCACCGGTTTTGATCGTCGACGTAGAAGATATGATTCGCTCGATAGAGAAGCTTGCCCACTCCGACCGGTTGAATAAGGTGAAGCAAGACGCCGCCAGTGGCGCGGAGAAACCGCGAAAGCGCGTACTCGTCGTGGACGACTCGCTCACCGTGCGTGAGCTCGAACGCAAGCTTCTCGACCGCCATGGCTACGATGTCGAAGTCGCAGTCGACGGCATGGATGGCTGGAACGCCCTACGCACCGGTCCCTTCGATCTCATCGTCACGGACATCGACATGCCGCGCATGGACGGTATCGAATTGGTGGGTCTCATAAAAAAGGACGCAACCCTGAGGTCGCTGCCCGCCATGATCGTTTCCTACAAGGACCGGGAGGAGGACCGTCGACGGGGGCTCGAAGCCGGCGCCGACTATTACCTGAGCAAGGGCAGTTTTCACGACGACACCTTGGTGCAGGCGGTTGTGGATTTGATCGGCGAGGCCGCAGCATGAAAATTGGCATTGTCAACGACATGCCAATGGCCGCGGAGGCGCTGCGACGCATCGTGGCGTTGGCGCCCGAGCACAGGGTTGTGTGGCTTGCGAAGGGCGGAGCGGAAGCGATCGAGCTCTGCGCCAGGACGAAACCGGATTTAGTGTTGATGGACCTGATCATGCCAGGAATGGGCGGCGTCGAAGCAACGCGCCGGATCATGGCCAGCACGCCCTGCACAATCCTGATCGTCACCGTCAGCGTAGAGACCCACGCTTCGGGCGTTTTCGAGGCGATGGGCTACGGCGCGCTCGACGCGGTCGACACCCCGGCGCTCGGTTCCGGTGATCTGCTTGCTGGCGCCGCACCGTTGCTGGCGAAGATCGCCACCATCGGTAGGCTGGTTGGCAGTGGGATCGGGCCGAGAAGTGGGGTCAACCCGTTGCGTGCCCCGCCCACCTCTCGCCAAGCCCTGGTCGCGATTGGCGCGTCTGCTGGCGGGCCGGCTGCTCTCTCCATAGTACTGGGCGCGCTGCCGCAAAACTTCCCGGCGGCGATCGTCATCGTTCAGCATGTCGACGAACGGTTCGTCGCCGGTATGGCGGAGTGGCTGGGTCAGCATTCTACGCTGCCGGTGCGGCTAGCCAAGGAAGGGGACCATCCACTGCCGGGGACGGTTCTCCTCGCCGGGACGGGCGACCATTTGGTGCTAGTAGCGGCGGATCGTCTGGGTTACACGCCCGAGCCGCGCGATTATGTGTACCGTCCGTCGGTGGATGTTTTTTTTGAAAGTGCGAGCAGACTGTGGCCGGGCGAAGCGATCGGCGTGCTGTTGACCGGAATGGGCGCCGATGGGGCGCTGGGTCTAAAGGCGTTGCGTACTAGAGGCCACTACACGATCGCCCAGGACGAGGCCAGCAGCGCGGTCTACGGCATGCCGAAAGCCGCGGCGGCCGCGAACGCCGCCGTGGACATCCTGGCGCTGAAAAGCATCGCCCCCAAATTGGTGGACGCACTTGCACTGACGGCCGAGAGGGGAGTCATGGCATGAGAGCCAGCGAGCCGATGGCGGCGATGCCCGCTGCAGCGTCCGAAACCGCCATCAGGGTGCTCTTGGTGGACGATCAACTGCTAGTCGGTGAGGCCGTTCGCCGTGTGCTGTTGAACGAGCCCGAGGTGGAATTCCATTACTGCGCCAATCCGAAGGAAGCGATCGCGGTCGTCAAGGCAGTTAGACCAACGGTGATACTGCAGGATCTGGTTATGCCAAACGTGAACGGACTGGAGCTAGTTCGCCAGTATCGCGCCGATCAGTCCACCAGCAGCATCCCGATCATCGTACTGTCGAGCAAGGGTGAGCCTGCCGTGAAGAGCGACGCGTTCATGGCGGGCGCAAACGATTACCTGGTGAAGCTGCCGGACCAGATCGAGCTGATCGCCCGCATCCGCTACCATTCGATGGCGTACGTGAATCAACTTCAGCGCGACGATGCCTACCGTGCGCTGCGCGAGAGCCAGCAACAGCTCATGGAGACGAACCGTGAGCTGGAGCGTTTGACGAACGTCGATGGTCTCACTGGATTGAGCAACCGGAGGTACTTCAACGAATATATGGAGGCAGAATGGAAGCGGGCGGCGCGCTCACAAAGTCCGCTTTCGATCTTGATGATCGACGTCGACCACTTCAAGCAATACAACGATACGTACGGCCACATCGCAGGCGACGACGTCTTGAGGACGCTCGCCCATACGCTCAAGCAGAGTTGCCGGCGATCGACTGATCTCGCAGCACGCTACGGGGGTGAGGAGTTTGCTGTCATACTACCCGAAACTCCCTTTGCCGAGGTCGGGCGGCTAGGCGACAAGCTTCGCCGAGCCGTGGAAGCGCTCTGCCTCCCCCATAGCGCGTCCAGCGCCGGAGAATACGTAACGATCAGTGTGGGGGGCGCGACGGCGATTGCGGAACGCGCGGAACCGTTCTTCCCGTTAGTCGATGCCGCCGACAAAGCGCTCTATGACGCCAAGAGAGCGGGCAGAAACCGTGTCGCCACGCGCACCCATGCGGGCGGCCTATGACGAGATCGTCTCGACAGGTATAAAGCGCAAGCACGGGATCGAGCACTGGCCCGCGCCACGCTGCCTGAACCTACCCGCACCAGGTCGACAGACCCAAGAAATACAACCCTCAACCGCCCATCGGCGCCGACCCAGACTGAAGCTGGGGCTCCGCCGCATCGGGCGGAAGGCGAAGTCGGCGGGCCAGCGGCAGCATGGCGATCCCCATCTGGTAGCAGATAGAAAAGAGCCGCTTTCTCGGCGAGTTCAGCCTTCAGTAGTGCGGCAAGGATGTGCGGTCAGGATTGATGTTGAGAGCCGATCGGTGGCCGTCTCCGGGACCGCAGCGCGCGGACAGACGAGCAATCGCCTTTCAACGCGTCGCGAAGGTGACGGAATCTTACTCCGGCGCAACCGACCGATTCGGCCGCTTCACTGAGGGATTTTGTCTCCGGCGTTTACAGCATACGCGTAGAGGGTTGGTTTGTTGCTCATGGGATGTCCTTTCGGGTTATTCGGCTCCGCACGATGCGGTGCCATCTTGCGCGCCCTAAACACGGCGGGGCCCCACCCCCGGCCTGATCGGGGGGGCGGGCTGCATAGAATTTCGGG
>ORMF012688659.1_pt1 | contig 20990 bp, 17 predicted proteins | sample 1779871 | NCBI WGS metagenome assembly ORMF01 (sample SAMEA104232316, study PRJEB22302) | groundwater metagenome | biome: forest; feature: aquifer; material: groundwater | place: USA | collected 2011-08-07 | depth 5.4 m | reverse complement strand
GAGACGCTCATCGCGATGTCCATCGTCTACATGGCGCTGGAGAACATCCTCTTTCGCTCCAATGCACCGGAGGGAGCTTCGGCGAGACAAGTCGCGCCGCAATTGAGTCGTCGCTGGATCATCGCGTTCCTGTTCGGCCTCGTCCATGGATTCGGGTTCTCGTTTGGCCTCCAGCACACGCTCCAGTTCGCCGGCTCGCACCTGCTGACATCGCTGCTGTCGTTCAACGTAGGCGTTGAGCTGGGCCAGTTGCTCGTGCTCGCGCTGTTCGTTCCCGCTCTCGATCTCCTGTTCCGGTTCGTCGTCGCGGAACGAATGGGCACCATCATTGTCTCGGCGCTCGTCGCCCATACCAGTTGGCACTGGACGACCGATCGCTTCGGTGTGTTGCGTCAGTTTCCATGGCCGGCAATCACCGTTGCCGACCTCGCGAGCGGCGTCCGTTGGCTCATGGTCATCGTCGCTGTCGCGGCGATCACGTGGCTGGTCGTCGTGTTGACGCAGCGCTCGCCGAAGCCGAGCGCGAGCGATACGCCTGTCGGAGTAGAGGACTAACTAAATCAGTTGGTGCCCTTCATCGTCGCGTAGACCTGGGCGATGTGGATCTTGGGCTGGGCGTCATAGCGTTCCCAGGCCTTGTACTTCTCGAAGTTCAGCGACTGCTGAATCGCCGCCAGGCTCTTCCCCGCGCCGATTCCCGCCGCGACCCCCGTGGACAACTCCTCGAGGTACTGCCGCAGCGCCGTGACGTCCTCCTTCCTGCCACTGAGCGCGTGTCCGGTCGCAGCGATATCGAAATCAAGCTTCTCGACAGTGCGGAGTGCGTCTATCCACGAGCCGACCGTCGGCAGGACAGCTCCAGGAAACCGCTTCGCCTGAACGATATCCGCGCTGAAGATGACGCGCTCCGCTGGAAAATGCAGCACGGACGAGTCCGGCGCGTGCGCGATGCCGGTGTGCACCATGACCACGCTCTTGCCGCCGAGCGTGACCGTATGCCGATCGGAATATGTTGTCGTAGGCGGGTGAACATCGTTGAGCGCCCCGCGTTCGATTTCAGCTCCACTCAACGCGCCGTCCTTGTTTGCATCCGTCAACGCGAAATTCGCCTGGAGGTTCGCCGGAGCCTCGGCACGCTCGATACGACCGTTGCCGTTGGCGTCCGCGCTGCGCGCGGCCTGCGGCAGCGGCAGATTGCCTGCGGGCAGCGTCAGTGCTTCCGGCATATTGGCGTGAGCAACGAACTGTGCGGTGTCGGCGAACACCGCTCCTCCCGACGCGTGATCCCAGTCGTGGTGCGTATAGAGCACATACCGAACGGGACGATTGAATCGCCGCTGGAACTCGGACTTGAGCCACGTCGAAAAATCCCGGTTGATGGGATCCGACATGATGATCCCCTCGGGTGTCACCAGGAACACGGTGTAATGGTTGTCGTTCTGCGCTCGGTACAGATCCGGAGCGATGTTGACGATTCCGCGTGGCGGCGCGGCCTGCTGCGCCGAAGCGCTGCTGACAACGCCAAACGCAAGGGTACCAAGCAGCGCTGCGCTCAGGGTGAGGTGCTTCATATCGGCCTCTCGATTGTGGTGGTCGCCACCCCTTAGTATGGACCACACCGTGTTCTCACGATCGTCCCACGGACGTCTGACCGATCGCGACCTCGATCGCTTTTCCACCGGCACGCTGTTCGATCGCCTGGCGCGGGCCGTCTGTCACGCGGGATGCCTGCCGCGCAAAGAGCTGTACGAGGCGTGGGAAGTGGCGCGCCGCGTCCGGCGGCTCTTTCGAGGCGGCCGCGTTATCGACCTCGGCGGCGGACACGGGCTACTCGCCCACGTGATGTTGCTCCTGGACGACTCTTCGCCCGGCGCCGTGGTTGTCGACAAGACACTGCCGCCGTCGAGCGCCAGACTGCACGACGTGCTCGTTGACGCGTGGCCGCGGCTGGCCGGACGGGTGACACTCGTCGTCAGCCCGCTCGAGGACGCGGACATTCATGCCTCCGACGTTGTCGTCTCGAGCCACGCGTGCGGTGACCTGACGGATCGAGTGCTCGAGCGCGCGGCGGCCGCGCGCGCCCGCGTCGCCGTGCTGCCGTGCTGTCACGACCTCGCGAAGAACGACGGCGGTGGCTTGTCAGGATGGGTCGACGGCTCGCTCGCCATCGACATCATGCGGGCGCTGCGTCTCGAGCAACACGGCTACCGCATCTGGACGCAGGCGATTCCAGGCGACATCACACCGAAGAACCGGTTGCTGATTGCCGCCCCCGTCGAAAGAGACGCGTCTACTCCCTGATGACGACCTTGTTGCCCGACTGAAGGGACTCGCGTACCACCTGCTCTCTGCCGGTGGGCCACGTCACTTTGATCGAGTCTGCCTGCGTCGCCGTACCGAGACCGAAGTACAGCGGCATGACGCTCTGGGCAAGATAGCCGGACTTGCCGTCATTCACCTGCACCTGCGCGCGTCCCCCCGCCTGCACCGTGACGACCGCGCCGATCGCGTCCCGATTCGAGCGCTGCCCAACGAGCTGCACCGTCAGGAAACGCACAGGACCGCGAGAGGCGAGGTCGCTCATCAGGACCTGCGGCACGCCGCCGTAATTGTTCGTGACCACATCGAGATCGCCGTCGTTGTCGAGATCGGCAATGACGACGGATCGACTGGCGCGGGCAGCCCAGACGGTGACATGGCCGTGACGAGCCGCCACCTGGCCCCGTTCGCTGGGGCTGCGGACGTCGTTCGTCATATGAGGCCTGATCTCTCCCTGACAGATGTCCTGCATCACGTCGCTTCCGTCGCAATCCAGCTCGAACCATGGTTGCGTGAAATCGCGACGCGGCTCCACGCCAAGAATGAACTCGGCATCGGCGAACCGCTTGCCTCCCTCGTTCAACAGCACGCTGTTTCCCGCATAGCGGAATGGATAGTTCATGCCGGCGCCAATGAAGAGATCAGGCCAGCCGTCGGCGTTGAGATCGCCGGCACTCGGTCCCCACGGCCAACCGGTCTCGACGTTGGCCGCGTCCGACAGCTCGTCGAATTTTCCGCCGCCCCGATTGGTGAACAGCGCGTTCCCGAGGACATGGTTTCCATCAGTCGCAAGGAACCGTGGCGGGAACATCGTCGCCGGATCGTGCTTCTTCTTCTCCTCGTCCGGCAGCAGTTCCGTCGACATGTCCGTGTGCATGTCGGTGACGAACAGGTCGAGCCGGCCGTCGCCGTTCCAGTCGAGGACCTTCACGCCCATCGCGCCCCAGGGTGTAGCAGGAAAGACCTTCCGACTGATCTTTTCAAAGCGGCCGCCCCCACGGTTCTGCCACAGCTCGTCGTGCCCCTGCATCGACGGGACGTACAGGTCCGGACGGCCATCGGCGTCGTAGTCAAATACAGTCGCGTCGCCCGACCATGCCGAGTGCACCAGGCCGGACGTCCCACTGACGTTCGCGAACCGGGCACCACCGACGTTGTGATAGAGAATCCAGACCTCGGAACGCTCCGGGTGCAGATGCCCGGCGAACGCATCGCCGAAACTCTGCCACAAGCCGTCTGGGTAGCGCTCCTCCTGCGTGTACTTGCCGACATTGGTGACAAAGAGGTCGAGCAGTCCATCTCCGTCGTAGTCGAAGAAGACCGAGCCGGATGAATGCCCGCCGGTGCCGGCAACGCCCGCATTCGCGGTGACGTCGGTAAACGTCCCGTGGCCATCGTTGAGGAAAAGAAGATTTCCCTGACGCACTGACGTCACGAAGAGATCCGCATCGCCGTCGTTGTCGACGTCCGCAAACGACGCACCGACGCAGGCGCGATCGCCAACGGCGACGCCGGCGCGCGCCGTGATGTCCTCGAAGCGGCCGCCTCCCAGGTTGCGATACAGTGCGTTCGGTGCCGCCTGGTTGACGAAGAACAGATCCAGCGCGCCATCTCCATCCACGTCCGCCACGGCTACCGCAGTGCCGTGGTCGTAATGGGTGGCCTTGTAGTACTTGCCCAGGTCCATGCTGTTGACGAGGCGGGCATTGATCCCGCTCGCGTCAACGCCATCCGCGAACTGGAAGTTGTGAGGCGCTGAAATCGATGCGGCCGAGGCAAGCTGCGCCGATCGGCGACCCGCAACCCAATCCGGACGTGCGACATCTGCTGGAACGTAGACGTTCGCAGATGCCGGGACATCAACAGGAGCCGTCGCCAGCGGCTGACGACGGAAAACGGCGACACTCGCCAGTCCCAATACGATCGCCACGGCAATCAGCCCGGTGACCTTGTACGGGCGTGCGTTGCTGCTCATTGATTCATGTCCCTGGCTCGTTCGTGCATCCACACGCGATACGCCGCCGCATCTTCGACGACGAGCCAGCCGCGCGTCCTGTCGGTATGCGGCCGCCCGCAGAGCTCGTCGCCGCGGACGTCGTAACGACCCGCGCGATCGGCCCGGAAGTGCAGCTCCGACGGGAGATCCGGCGCAGCGAAATCGCGCAGCCCGAGCTTGGGCAAGGCGAAATCGGCGATGTACGCCCGACTGGCAAGCCGCAGCGTCACATCGGCACCAATCGGGACATGGACTTCACGACCGGTCGCGACCTGCATCGCGCCTTCGGAGGGTTGCTGAAGAAGGTAGGACGCTTGCCAGCTGGTGTCTTCCGCCATCAGCAGCACATCGACGACGTCAAGGCGGACGTCCGGATCGGTCCCGCACCCGGCCAATGCCGAGGCCGAAGCCAGAAGAAGCGCGAGGGCGCGGAACAAATGCACGGAAGGCTCGATTATGACATTCCTCGAAGGCCGGATCGAAAACCACACTCTTGACTTGGCCCCGCGGAACCGGCACAGTTCGCGCGGAGCTCCCCATGAAGAAACCCATCCTGATTCTGTTTCTGGCTGTGATCTGTTCGGTCATCGACCTTCGGGCCCAGGACGCGCGGGCCGTCCTCGACGCTGCGTCGACGGCCCTGGGCGCGGCCAATCTCCGCTCCCTCGAGTTTTCCGGGCGAGGGTCCGACTACGTCTTCGGCCAGATGTACGACGGAAATGTACCGTGGCCCCGCTTCAGCGTACCCAACCTGACGATGACGATCGATTTCTCTACGCCGGCAATGCGTGACGATCGCAGGCGCCAGCAACTGCTGAATCCACCGCTGGGCGGCGGCTTTCAGCCGCTCGTCGGCGAGCTGCGGCAGATCTGGGTCATGAGTGGCGGATACGCGTGGGACATGGTCGGCCAGAACGCCGTGCCCGCCGCGCCGGAGCGTGATTTCCGTTCCGCGGTGGACGGCCGGCTTGCACAAATCTGGTTGACGCCGCAGGGGTTCGTCAAGGCAGCCATCGCCAACAGCGCGACGGCACGGACCGAGACCATTCGTGGCGCCAAGAAGACGATCGTGTCATTCACGGGTCCCAACAAGATGAAGTTCGAAGGCGTTATTGGCGACCAGAATCTTGTCGAAGGGATCGAGACGTGGTTCGGGAGCCCGGTGCTTGGCGACACGAAACTCGAAGCCGTGTTCAGCGGCTACAAGGATTTCGGCGGCGTGAAGTTCCCAACACGTATCGTCCAGCGCAACGGCGGGTACCCGGTGCTCGATCTGACAGTCACCGACGTCAAGCCCAATGCAGCGGTCACCATTGAAGTGCCGGCGAACATCCGGCAGGCGCCGGCGCCGGCTGCCGCCACCATCCAGGCGGAAAAGCTGTCAGATGGCGTGTGGCTCTTCCCCGGCCCCGCGAAGAGCGTCGCCGTCGAGTTCAAGGATCACATCGTCGTCGTTGACGCACCCGAAACGGAGGCCCGGTCGATCACGGTGATCGATGCGATCAAGCGGACCATCCCCGGCAAGCCGATTCGGTACGTGATCAACACGCACCACCACTTCGACCATTCCGGCGGGCTGCGGACCTACGCCGCCGAAGGCGCGACGATCATCACCCAGCAGGCCAACATCGCGTACTTCCAGAATGCGTGGCGGAACCCTCGGACAATCAATCCCGACCGGTTGGTGAAATCAGGCCGCGCGCCGGTGTTTGAAGGCGTGATCGGGAGCCGCGTCATGACGGACGGCGCGCGCGAATTGGACATCTATCACTACGCCGGCAACATGCACAACGCCGGGATGCTGATGGTTTACCTGCCGCGCGAAAAGACGCTGCTCGAAGCCGATTCCTGGACGCCCCCGGCCAACAAGGGCGATCTTCCCGGAGGAGTTACCAATCTGGTCCACTTCCACGACGTGGTCGCGCGGCTGCAGCTCGACGTCGAACAAGTGGTGCCCATGCACGGGCGGTTGACGACCTTCTCCGAGGTGAGCGAGGCGGTCGAGGCGTACGGCAATACCCAGTTGTGGACAAAGTAGAGGAGCGACAATGGCGAATCTGCCCGGCATGGACAGTCACGTAGCAAAGGACCAGCGTTCTGACGCAGCGATCGCGTACGCGCTGCTCCGGTTCACGTTCGGCGTCAACATCATGATGCGCGGGATCGTCCGCATCGCGCTCGGCCTCCCCGCCTTCCAGGCGTACATGCTCACGCAATTCAAGGACGTCCCGGTCATGCCGCCCGCCTTCTTGACGTCGTTTGCCTCTGTGCTCCCGTTCGTCGAGACACTGATCGGGCTGCTGATCATCGTCGGGTTCCAGACACGAAGTGCGCTGATCGCCGGCAGTCTGATGATCACCGCATTGACGTTCGGCACGATGCTTCGGTCGGATTTCACCATCGCGTGGCTGCAGCTCGAATACGCGCTTATGTTCTTCCTGCTCCTGGCCCTGCGATCCTGGAACGTCATCTCGATCGACGGCATGATGCGCGGCGAGCCCAAAAGATCTGGAGTTTTCGCTGGCTAATTTAGGCCAACGGCGCCGGGCGGCGCCGTACGAAAAACGGAATGATCAGCAGGACGACCGCCACGACCAGCAGCGCACACGACAGGGGCCGGGCGAAGAAGATCAGCGGGCTGCCTTCTCCGATCGCCAGCGCGCGGCGGAAATGCTGTTCCGCGATCGGCCCCAGGATCACGCCAATCACGGCGGGCGCCAGCGGCATCCGTGCGTGCCGCATGGCGTATCCCGCGACGCCAATGACGTACATCACGGCGACGTCGAAGACGGACTGGTTGAGTCCGTACCCGCCGAGGCTCGCGATCACCAGGATGCCGGCGTAGAGCAGCGGTTTCGGAATCTTCAGAAGATTGACCCACACGCGTAACAGCGGCAGGTTCAAGACGAGCAGCATCACGTTGCCGATGTAGAGGCTGGCAATCAGCGCCCAGACGAGGCGCCCCTGTTCGGCAAACAGGCGCGGGCCGGGCTGCAGCCCGTATTGCTGAAACGCGGCAAGCATCACGGCCGCAGTCGCCGATGTGGGCAGACCCAGAGTCAGCAACGGAACCAGCGTGCCGGCCGCAGACGCGTTATTGGCCGCCTCCGGTCCGGCGACACCTTCGATCGCCCCGCGACCGAATCGTTCCGGGGTCTTGGACAAGCGACGCTCCAGCGCGTACGAGAGCAGCGTCGGAATCTCTGCGCCGCCCGCGGGCAGGCTGCCGAGTGGAAACCCGATCGCGGTTCCTCGCAGCCACGGCTTCCACGATCGCTTCCAGTCATCGCCGCTCATCCAGACTGACGTTTTGATTTCCGCGATCTCGTCGCGCACCGACGTCCGCGTGGACGCGGCGTGGAGCACTTCGCCGACGGCGAACAGTCCGAGGGTGACGATGACGACATCAATGCCGTCCAGAAGCTGGGGGATGCCGAAGGTGAGTCGGGCCCCTCCGGTGAGCGGATCGATGCCCACCAAGCCGAGGCACAAACCGAACACGAGGCTTGCGAATCCGCGGACCAGCGAATCGCTCAGCACGCATGACACGGCCATGAATGCGAGGACGGTGAGTGAGAAGTACTCGGCCGGGCCGAAGCGGAGCGCGAACTCCGCCATCACTGGAGCCGTGAACGTCAGGGCCGCCGTCGCCAGTGTGCCCGCCACGAACGATCCGATAGCCGCGGTCGCGAGAGCCGGGCCGGCGCGCCCCGCTCGCGCCATCGCGTGGCCGTCCACGGAGGTCATGATGGAGGCGCTCTCACCGGGCGTATTGAGGAGGATGGCCGACGTGGATCCGCCATACATGCCGCCGTAATAAACCCCGGCGAACATGATGAACGCGGCCGTGGGCGGCAGCGACAGCGTGACGGGGAGCAGAAGTGCGATGGTGAGTGCCGGGCCGATGCCGGGCAGCATGCCGACCGCGGTGCCAAGCGTCACGCCGACCAGCGCCCACAGGAGGTTCGCAGCGGTGAGCGCCGTTGCGAACCCGTCGCTGAGCGCGGTCAGCGTGTCCACGCGCCGAGTACACCCTCCGGGAGGTGCAAGCCGAGCCCGCGAGTGAACACGACGAACACGGCGCCGGACACGATCAGGCCGATGGCCGCGTCACGCGCCCTTCGCCGGCTGCCGAACGCCACCGCGACGCTCGAGAACAAAATCGTCGACGCCACCACGAAACCGCCGGCCGATATCGCGGCGAGGTACCCGCCCAGGCCCGCGCACACCCACAGCACCGATCGCCGGTCGAGGGCGACCGCCAGCACCGTCGATCCGCGCTGGCGCCGCGCGAGCACGCGCTCTCGCGCCAGCAGAAATGCGACGACTGCGGCGGCAAGTCCGATCACGACTGGAAATATCCAGTCGGTGCCGCGGGCGGGCGCCGCGCTCGCGCCGCTGCGCAGCCTCTTCACGATCCGATCCACACGCGCACGCTCGCTCCACAGGAACGCATCGAACGCGTCGCCGGCCAGGTACATGTCGGTCCAATCACGATCGCTGAGGGTGCGCTGCCACGTGGGGGACCGCACCATCCGCGAGATCACCGAGATCAGGCGATCGCGCTGCGCCAGCGAGAGTCCAGGCGCAGCAACGACGGCGCGCCAGTTGATCATGTCGATGTCGATGCCCTGCTCGCGCAACGTCGGTACATCGATGCCCGGCACGCGCGCCGAGGTTGAAATAGCGAGCGCACGAAGCCGTCCGCTCTCGATGTGCGCCGCCGCTTCGCTATAGCCATTGACGCCGGCGGTGACATTCCCTCCAAGCAGCGCAGTCACGCCCTCTCCGCCGCCGGAGAACGCGATGTAGTTGACGAGTCCGGGCTCGACGCCGGCCGAGGCGAGAATCAATCCTGCAAGAAGGTGGTCAGTGCCGCCCGCGGACCCGCCGCCCCACGACACCCCGGCAGGATTGGCGCGCAGTGACGTCAGCAGCGACGCCATGTCCCGATGCGGTGAACCGGCTGGTACGGCGATCACCTCTGGCTCTCCCGTGAGCCCGGCGAGGGGCGTCACGCCGGCGAGAGTCGCCGGTGAGTCGTTCCACAGGATCGCGGCGAGCATCACCAGTCCGGTGACGAGAACCGTGTCATCGCGGCCCTGGTAGTTGGATACAAAGTGGGCGAGCCCAATGGTCCCTGCGGCGCCGGCGATGTTCTCCACTTCGACAACCCGCACGATGCCTTCGGCCTGCAGCGCATGCTGCATGGCGCGAGCAGTCTGATCCCATCCGCCGCCCGGTGCGGCAGGCGCGATGAGCGTCAGGTGGTCGAGCGAGGCTTGCGCCAACGCCGGTAGCGGCACGAGCACGGACACGACGGCGAACATCACCGCGGCGCGGACGAACATTATTCGCGCGGCGCGGACCAACATTACTGGACCGGGGCGGACCTTCAAGGTCCGCGATAACGGTGAGAGCAGTTGAATGGCGCGACTCACAACGCAGAGGATCGCATGGCGGGCCCTTCGCGAGGATGGATTGGCGTCCATCCTCGCGAAAGAGCACGGGATCAGGACGCCGATGTCCGCGCGTACTTGTTGAACCAGGCGATCGTGCTGTTCCACGCCTGATCGGCTGCAGCCTTGTTGTACCGCTCCGGAGTCGCGTCGTTGTTGAAGCCGTGTACGGCACCCGGATAGATGTGACCTTCGTACGAAACCCCGGCAGCCTTGAGGGCCTTTTCGTATTCCGGCCACGCCTCCACCAAGCGGGTGTCGAGCGCGCCGTGGTGAACGAGAATCGCCGCCTTGATCTTCGGCACGTCTGCCGCCGTCGGCGCGGCGCCGTAGAACGGAGCCGCCGCCGCGAGACCTGGCCCCAACCGTACCGCAAGCGTATTGGCAACGCCGCCGCCGAAGCAGAACCCTGTGGCGGCGATCCGCCCGTTGGAGTCTGGACGCGATTTCAGCCACATCGCCGAGGCCACGAAATCCTCGGTCAACTTGGGGCGATCGAGCTTGCCAAACAGCTCACCACCTTTGACGTCGTCGCCCGGGTAGCCGCCGAGAGAGGTGAGACCGTCCGGGGCGAACGCCATGAAATTGGCAAGCGCGAACCGGCGCGCGACGTCCTCCATGTGGGGATTGAGGCCGCGGTTCTCATGGATGACCAGGACGCCGGGGAGTTTGGCGTTACCAGCGTTGGCGGGGCGCACGAAGTACCCCTTGATACTGCCGTTCCCCTGCGGAGACGGCACGGTGGCGTATTCGGCCTTGATGCGCGCGTCGGTCTTGGAAACCTGCTGTGCCGCGGCATAGTTCGGCATCAGCGCGTCGACGATCGCTCCCGCTGCGAGACCCGCTATCGCGAACTTGCTGACGCCATCCATGAAGTCACGGCGGTTGATCTCCCCATGGATGAACTGCGAGTAGAGCTCGACGGCCTCCGGGGGCAGCTTGGGTTTTTGCTCGTCCATTTGGCGGACTCCTCTCTTCCTGTTGTTGTCCCTGGCTGTTGCCGATGAAAGACTCTAAGGACGCGAAGAATATCACGCCCTCTACCCCTTCTTTCTAACCCCTGCTTCGATTTTCCCCTGGGCACTGGCACCGTCGGACATGACGAAATGTGGCGCGTTGATGTCGCGTCCACCGAACCGGTGGCGCGCAGATCGACCACTTCTGTGGCGCGGACGCTGCCGGTCACGCTTCCGCTGATCGTGATACTCCTGGCTGTGAGATTCGCTTTGACCTCGGTGCGTTCGCCATTCGGTCGCTCTCCTCTGTCTGTGGTCGCCATTATCGTCCGCACGTTGCTTGACACCTGCGGAAGCTCAGCAGAGAATCCGCGCCACAGAGCGAAGGCCGGAGGCGGCGATGAATCGAGTGCTGTACTGCCTGGTACTTGCAGTGACCTTGTCGTTGAGCTGTGCGGCGTTGCGCGGTCAGCAAGCCACCAGTGCGGGCGATCCCGGCATCCTGGCCCGCGGTTTCTCCCCGGTCGCGTACGTGAAAGCCTCCAACCCGGGGTTGGACGATCACCTCGGCTTCGGTAGCGCGTTGATGGGACGTACGATCGCCCTGAGCCGGGATGGCAACACGCTCGCGGTTGCGGCGCCCGACGAAGACAGCGCGGCCACCGGCATCAACGGTAACCAGAAGGATGATTCGGCCAGCGACTCGGGCGCCGTATACGTTTTTACGCGCACGGGCTCCGGGAGACCGTGGACACAGCAGGCGTACATCAAGGCCTCCAACACCGACGCGTACGACAGCTTCGGGTTTTCGGTTGCGTTGAACGCGGACGGCAACACGCTGGCCGTGAGCACCACGCGCGAGGACAGCTCCGCCCGCGGCATCAATGGCACCCAGGCGGACAACTCCGCGGAAGAGTCGGGCGCGGCTTACGTCTTCGCGCGCAGCGGCGGCAGGTGGTCGCAGCAGGCCTACGTGAAGGCGTCGAACGCCGATGCCGGCGATCAGTTCGGCTGGTCGGTGACGTTGAGCGACGACGGCAACACGATGGCGGTTGGAGCGTCGACGGAGTCGAGCAACGCGACGGGGATCAACGGTAACCAGGCCGACAACTCCGCGGCCAACGCCGGTGCCGTGTACGTCTTCACCCGCGGCGGCACCGCGTGGTCGCAACAGGCGTATCTCAAGGGCGCGAAGACACATGGAGGCGACCTGTTCGGCTTCTGCGTCGACCTTTCGAGCGACGGCAACACGCTGGGCATCTGCGGCTATGACGAAGACGGCGGATCGTCGGGCATCAACGGCGATGAATCGGACAACTCGAAGGGCGGCTCCGGCTCCGCGTACATCTTCGTCCGCAGCGGCACGACTTGGTCGCAGGCGACGTATTTCAAGCAGTCGAACAACGTGAAGCCGCAGGACGCCTTCGGCTCGTCGCTCGCCATTAGCGGTGACGGCAACACGTTGGTTGTGACCGCAGCCGATGAAGACGGCCTCGTCGGCGGCATCAACGGCGAGCAGTACACCGGCCCACAGATACAGGACCAGTCGAACGGCGCGCTCTACATCTTCGTGAAAACGAACGGCACCTGGACGCAGCAGGCTTACGTCAAACCGTCGAACATCGCCGAGAACGACGTGTTCGGCATGCGCGTCGCGGTGAACCGCGACGGCAATGTGATGGTCGCATCCTCCATGCTCCAGGGCGGAGGTGGCCGCGGCGTCGACGCAAACCAGAAAGACTTCTCGGCGCCGAGCTCGGGCGCCGTCTATGTCTTCACGCGGACCGGCGGGCAGTGGTCGCAGCGTGCGTATCTGAAGGCGCCGAACGCCGATGCGTACGACGAGTTCGGAGGAGCGCTTGGACTGAGCGGGGACGGCGGCACGCTGGCGGTTGCAGCCCGCGGCGAAGATGGCGGCTCCGCCGGCGTCGGCGGCAACCAAGCCGACAACTCGATGCGCGGCTCGGGCGCGGTGTACGTGTATTAGATCCCAAATGGGATTTGGGATTTTCTATCTGACAGCAACACCCGCGCCGGTCTCGAGCGCTTTCGCGACCACGTGCTCGGCGGCTGCAAGGTCCTCGACGGCGAGTCCCAACGAGCGAAACAGCGTCAACTGCTCGTCCGATGTGCGTCCTTCTCGCGTGCCGGTCAACAGCTCTCCAAGCTCTCCGGCGTATTCCGGACCATCGATCGCCCCCTCCAGAAGGGCCTCGCGATAATCGCCCGCCTCGGCCTCGAGCGATTCGCGTCGATCGGTGAAGAGAACTGCGTCCGCGATCGTGCGCGTGTCTATCTCTCGGTGAATCGGGCGGCTGGCGCCGACGGCGTTCACGTGCGCACCGGGGCGTAGCCATTCGCGCGCGATGATGGGTGTCGGAGAGCTGGTAGCGGTCACGACGATGTCGGCCACGCGGACCGCCGCCTCGGTGTTCTCGGCGGCCTCGATAGAGAAGCCGAGGCCATTCGACACCTCGGATACAAATTGCTGCGCGTGTTCCGCCGTCCGTCCGGCGATGAGTACGCGCGCGATCGAACGAACCAGCGGAATCGATTCGAGGTGCTTTCTCGCCTGCACGCCCGTGCCGACGACCACAAGCACGCGGGCATCGTCCCTGGCGAGGAGCCGAGTGGCCAGCGCCGAGACGGCCGCCGTGCGGATCGCGGTCACCGCCGACGCGTCGAGCAATGCGCGGAGCTGCCCGGTTTCGCCATCCGCGAGGATCACCTGTCCCTGGTGACTGTCGAGACCGCGTGAGGGGTTGTCCTGCAGCACGAAGAGCAGCTTCGTGCCGAACATCGGCTTCGGGCTCGACCGATAGGCCGGCATCCACATCGTCCCGCCCCTGAGTCCCGGCGGAACGTACAGGGTGCGAAGGGGCTGTAGCAGCGCTCCACGCTCGAGATCAACGAATGCGCGCGCCATGACGTCGATGCATTCGCGCATCGGCAGCAGGCGCTCGACCTCTTTCGCGCCAAGCACAATGAACGACATGGTCGGGATTTGGGGTTTGGGATTTCCTAGTTCGTCCCGCTGGCGCGCAGCGTGACCTTCTGCAACCGCCACACGAAGACATGCCCCTTCGAATTGGTCGCCACGCCGATCGCTTCGCCCAGATACAGCCCGGCTGGCGGCTTCAGAAAGCTCGGGACGGATTCATAGGGAACCTCGGGCACGTTTTGCGCCGTCGCCTTCGCCTGCGCGAAATCCGGGCCGGCGCAGAGGAGCACGGCCAGGACGAGCTGGGGCGTAAACGACCGCGTCATGTGAAGCCTCCGAAAATTGCGGGGACGAATCCAGTGGTGCGGACGGGACTGTATATCGAAGCGCTACGGAAATGAAGATGAAGTGCCGAAGTACTAACCAGCCTTACTATACTAGTTCGATCTGTTTCCATGACTGATCTCAAACACGATCTGGCCGCTCTGCGCATCGAACGCGAACCTGAACGTCCGGGCGCCGGACGATGGATTCTGTGGATCGGCCTGCTGATCCTGCTGACAGCGGGGGGCTTCGCGGGGTGGCGGTGGTACAACCGCGAGCGCCCTGTCGAGGTACAGGTCGCAACCGTCTCGCTGCGCGCTGCCGGCACACAGGCCGCGGTGCTCAACGCATCCGGCTACGTGACCGCAAGACGCCGCGCAACGGTCTCGTCGAAGATCACCGGCAAGGTCATCGAGGTGAACGTCGAGGAAGGGATGATGGTCACCGAGGGTCAGGTCCTCGCGCGACTGGACGCCTCGTCGCCGCGGGCGGCGCTGGCGCTCGCGGAGGCCCAGGCGGAGGCCGCGCGTCGCGGACTTCGCGAGAATGAAGTACGGCTCGAGCAGGCACGCCTGGCGGAACGCCGGGCCACGCAATTGCTGCAGGACCGGATCGTGTCGCAGTCTCAAGTGGATCAGGCGAAGGCTGACGCGGATTCCATCGAGGCGCACATTGCCGCGCTGCGAGAACAGATCTCCGTCACCGAGCGTCAGATTCAGGTGGAGCAGGCTGAGTTGAGCAACTATGTCATCCGGGCGCCTTTCGGAGGCGTCGCGGTTTCGAAGGACGCGCAGCCTGGTGAGATGGTGTCGCCGGTCTCGGCCGGCGGCGGCTTCACCCGCACCGGCATCTGCACCATCGTCGACATGAACTCGCTCGAGATCGAGGTCGACGTCAACGAGAGCTACATCAGCCGCGTGAAGCCGGGCCAGGAAGTGGTGGCCGTGCTCGATGCGTACCCCGATTGGATGATTCCGTCACGCGTGATCACCACCGTCCCGACCGCGGACCGCCAGAAGGCCACGGTCCTCGTCCGCATCGGTTTCAACGAACTGGATCCGCGAATCCTGCCGGACATGGCGATCAAGGTGTCGTTCCTGCGGGACGCGGACGAATCGGCCGCTCCCGTCACGCAGTCGACGATCCTGGCGCCAAGGGCCACCATCAAGACAGAAGGCAGCAACAGTTTCGCCTTCGTCGTGCGCGGGGACGGCGTCGAGCGCCGCGCGGTCAGGCTCGGCGACGCCGACGGCGACCGCGTTGAAGTGCTCGCGGGACTCCAGCCAGGCGACCGTGTGGTGGTGTCGCCTCCCGCCGAACTGACGGCCGAGTCCAAAGTAGTCGTGAAATGAGCACGGACGTACTGGTTCGGGCGCACAACCTCCACAAGGCCTTCAAGCGCGGCACAGAACGGATCGACGTCCTGCAGGGCGTGAACGTGACCGTCGCGAACGGCGGGTTCCTCGCGCTCATGGGTCCGTCCGGTTCCGGCAAGACGACCCTGTTGAACCTGATCGGTGGCCTCGATTCGCCGACGGAAGGCTCCATCGAGGTCGGTGGCATCGACATCAGCCGCCTGAGTGCCGCTGCGCTCGCGCGCTGGCGCTCACAGAACATCGGCTTCGTGTTTCAGCTCTACAACCTGCTGCCGGTGCTGACCGCAGAGCGGAACGTGGAACTGCCCCTGCTGCTCACGAAACTATCCAAGGCGGAACGCCGCAGGCACGTCTCGATCGCGCTCAAAGTCGTCGGCTTGAGCGATCGCGCGAAGCACTATCCGCGACAGCTTTCGGGTGGTCAGGAGCAGCGCGTTGGCATCGCGCGCGCGATTGTGACCGATCCGACGCTGCTGCTCTGCGACGAGCCCACAGGTGATCTCGATCGAAAGGCCGGAGATGAAGTTCTGGATCTCCTGCAAGCGCTCAACCGAGAGCACGGCAAGACGATCATCATGGTCACGCACGATCCGCACGCGGCCGACCGCGCAACCCAGGTGCTACACCTCGAGAAGGGAACGCTGATGGAGGCGGTGGCATGAGATACCTGCCGTTGATCTGGCGTAACCTGCTGCGCCGCAAGGTCAGGACGATCTTCACGCTCGCGTCCGTCTTCATCGCGCTCGTCCTCTATAGCTTCCTCATGGTGGTGCAGACGGCGTTCTCGATGGGCGTCGACATGGCGGGAGCGAACCGCCTGATGCTGTTGCACAAGGTCAGCCTGATCCAACTGCTGCCGATCTCGTATCAGCAGCCAATCGCGACGACGCCCGGGGTCACCGGGGTCAGCACCGCCACGTGGTTCGGCGGCACGTACCAGGACAAGGCGAACGAGTTCGCGGTGATGGCCGTCGGTCCGGAGTACTTCTCTCTCTACCCGGAAGCACGCGTGCCTGAGGACCAGATGCAGGCCTGGATCAAGGATCGCCAGGGCGCGATCGTCGGCAAGAGCTCAGCGGAGAAGTACGGTTGGAAGATCGGCGACAAGGTCCCGCTCCAGGCAACGATCTGGCAGCCGAAGGAAGGTCAGACGTGGTTCTTCAACGTGGACGCGATCTACGACGGCGACAGGGACTTCGACAAGACGAACTTCTTCTTTCACTACGAGTATCTCGACGAGAATCGCCGCGGCGCCTACGGCCAGGTCGGCTGGTACATCGTGAGGATCGACGATCCCTCGCACTCCGCGGAGATCGCGGCTCGCCTCGACTCGCAGTTTGCGAATTCATCGGCGGAAACGAAGACGTCGACCGAAAAAGCATTCCTCCAGGGATTCGTCAACCAGGTTGGCAACATCAAGGCAATGATCATCGCGATTCTGGCGGCGGTGCTATTCACGTTGTTTCTACTCGTCCTCGCCAACACCATGGCGCAGGCGGTGCGCGAACGAACGAGCGAGATCGCCGTCCTGAAGACGCTCGGTTTCTCGAACGCCCTCATCCTGGTGCTCGTCCTCGTTGAATCGATGTTTCTCGCGCTGATCGGCGGAGGACTGGCTCTGGCCCTCATGTGGGTGGTGGTGGGCCGCGGCAGCTTCAACAACGCGCTGCTGCCCGTCTTCGTCATGCGCGGTAGCCACGTCGTCATCGGGCTGGGTCTGTGCTGTGCGCTCGGCTTCGTCGCCGGCGCGCTGCCCGCGATGACCGCGATGCGCCTGCGCATCACCGACGCGCTCCGGAGAACCTGACGTGTTCCGGTGGCTCTCCCAGACATTGATCGTCTCCGCAATCAGCGTCCGGACCATCCCGCGGCGCCTCAGCTCGTCCGCCGTTGCGGTGATCGGCATTGCCGGTGTCGTAATCGTGTTCGTCGCGGTGCTGTCGATCGGCGAGGGATTTCGCGCCGCCATGGCGAATGCGGGATCGCCAAATCGCGCGCTCGTGATGCGAGGCGGCGCCGACTCCGAGATGACCAGCGGATTCAGCGGCGCCGAAGCCGCCGTCATCAAGGAAGCGCCAGGCCTCCGGCGCGATGACAACCGTCCGGCAGCCTCCGCGGAACTGTACGTGCTCGTCGATCTGAACAAACGGTCGACCGGCACGCCGGCAAACGTGCCTCTGCGCGGCGTCGAGCCGATCGCGCTTCAGGTCCGCGACGAAGTGCGCCTCGTCGAAGGCCGCATGTTTCAGTTCGGGACCAATGAAGCGATCGTCGGCCGCTCGGCCAATGGTCAGTTCGCGGGTATCGACCTGGGCTCTGAATTCACGTCGGGCAATCTCAAGATCACGATCGTCGGGATCTTCGAATCCCGCGGATCGGTGTCGGAGTCGGAAATCTGGTGCGACAGCCGTCTGATTCAAGGCGTCTATCAGCGCGGCAACTCCTACCAGTCGGTCGTCGCCGCGCTCGACTCTCCGGCCTCGTTCGACACGTTCAAGAACTGGCTGACGGCAAACCCGCAGCTGAACGTCCAGGTGCGCCGTGAGACCGAGTACTACGCGCAGCAGTCGGAGGTCATGACGGGATTGATCAACGGCATCGGGTACACAGTTGCCGTCCTGATGGGCATCGGCGCGGTCTTCGGCGCGATCCTGACGATGTACACCGCGGTGTCGACGCGGACGCGGGAGATCGCGACGCTGCGCGCGCTCGGCTTCAATGCCGGGGCGGTGCTCATCTCGGTGTTGGCCGAATCGCTGGCGCTTGCGGCGATTGGTGGAATCCTCGGCGGGGTAACGGCCTACCTGGCGTTCAACGGATACCAGACATCCACGATGAACTTCCAGACTTTCAGCCAGGTCGCCTTCGCGTTCGCGGTGACGCGAACGCTCATGATTCAGGGGCTGAGTTACGCGCTGGTGATGGGGCTGGTCGGCGGGCTCATGCCGGCGATCCGGGCCTCGAGGCTACCGATCGCGACGGCGTTGAGAGAACTCTGAATTGTCACGTCAGCTTCCTCACGGAGCGGAAGCCGCTGCATCAGCGAAACTGCACGTGCCGGATTGCGCCCGCCAGAACGAACATCTTCAGGTTGTTCGTCTTGCTGTCGAGGGGTGACACGAAGAAGCCCGGCCCGCTCTGGCTGTAGCTCAGTGTTGTTCCTCGCACGACTTCGCCATCCACAAAGGTGATCGTGATGCGACGGCCGACGGCCGGTCCCTCTTCAGCCGATGGCTGGTCAACGTACGCCGGGTCGCCCTCGAAATCGTGGACGAAAAATACCGCCTTCAGTTGCGCGAGCGGGATCGTGATCCTCGTGTCCACGATGTCAGGCTCGGACCACAGATCAACCATCCCTCTGTTCGGCTGAAAGTCGCGGCCGAAGCCTTTGAGGAGCCTGCCGTCCAGATATCGCACGACAAGACGATTCCACCCTCGCGAATCAACGGGCGCAGGTTCCTGGCTCACGCCGGTTTCCAGCTCCACCGCAACCGGTGTCGAGCTTTCGGGGTTCGATGCGAAGTTCCTTGCAACCCCGATCAAGTGGGCGGCGCCCTGCAGAAGCTGGAGGTGCCATTCCTCCAAACCGCAGTCCGCTGGAAACTCAACCACCAGCCGGGCTGATGCGCCATCGCCCTCCGACGGCAGCTGGAAGAAGACGGCGTCGTCCCGAATCTTCCCACCTGCGCCAGCCTCTACAACGCGAACAGCCATCGACGGAACGGAGCGCCGCAGCCTCTCCATCATTTCCGGCGCGATCGCCTCCGAGGCCGCTGCGTTCTCCACGGATCGCGTGATCACGCGCAGCAGCCGACCCATCTCACCCGTGAATTGGGCACTGGACGCGCGTCCTCGAGCGGCTTCGATCATCGAGAAGGCCGCGTCCAGCGCACGCGCCCCAATCGGCGTCAAGGCACCGCCGGTGTTCGTGGCCGCGGGGAGGTCGCCACCTCCGGAGACGCGCTTCAGCGCGAGATTGAGCCTTGCGTATTCGTGAAAAGGATTGCAGTCGACATCGCCCGCATCCTCGACCGCGGACGGTTCGGGAAAGTCGAAAGGACGTTTGAAGAGCAGCGCGCCGCGATATTTGGCATAAGGCGCAAGACCTGCAATGTGGCAGCGAAGAACCTGGGCCGGGACCGCGCACGAGCGCTCGCCCACAGCAATCTCGATGACTACGGTGCTGCCGGGTTGCAGCGGGTAACTGCTGGTCTCGATTTGCGCTCCGCGCGTCGACAGATCGATCAATGAGACCTGCGGGCCGTACTTGAGCTTGACGTGATTGAGCCACGAGAGCTCGGAGACGACCATTCGCCGATGCGCGCGCCGGTCGGACCCGGCCTCGGCGACTGCGTCAAGTTCGTCTGCCGTGGGTACCCGTACAAGGGTCAGGTGACCTCGTGAAGTCGCCTGTACGACGGTCGGGGACTGTGCGGCGCTCGATTGCCGTGCGGAGATCATGGGTATTTGTCGAAGCTTTAGCAAACGAAGAACCAGAGAAGGTTGCTTCGACAAGCTATTTGTATTCAGATATTTGGCCGGAATTGCTTCCTGAAAAATCTCAGGCGCGTGTTCCGAATCGAAACATCGCCGAACAATTTGCGCCAGATAGGCACATGTGTGTGGTCGAAGCGCGCGGCCTAGCTCAATCCCACGTGTGTCAGGACTGCCTTTGACCAACGCGATCTAGGCGAGTGCCGCCGCGTACTCTTCGTAACTGCCCTTGAAGTCGCGAACTCGTCCGTTTTCGAACTGCCAGACCCGCGTTCCAACCTCTTCCAGAAGGTCCTGGTCATGACTGACCAGGAGAACCGTGCCCTCGTAACGCTGGAGAGCCACATTCAACGCGTTGATGGATTCGAGATCGAGATGGTTGGTCGGCTCGTCGAGCACGAGCACGTTCGGCTTCTGCAGCATGATCCGGCAGAACAGGAGACGCGCCGTCTCGCCGCCTGAGAGGGCCTCAGTCGGCTTGAGCCCTTCTTCGCCGCTGAACAGCATCTGCCCGAGCAGTCCGTGGATCTCCTGCCGTGACGCGTCGGGATCGAAGCGATGCAGCCACTCCACGGTCGTCATCCCCTTCTCGATCTCGCCGGTGGAATCCTGCGGGAAGTAGCCAATCGACACCTCATGACCCCAGCGGACCTTGCCGGAATCACGGTCATCTGGAGAGGGCGGCAGGTCGGGGGCGTCCGCCATCAGCGCCTTGAGGAGCGTCGTCTTACCGACGCCATTCCGACCGACGAGGACGACCTTCTCTCCACGATTGAGCACAACGTCGAAGCCCGAGAAGACGGGCGTTCCACCGTACGCCTTGGCCACGCCGCTGCATTCGAGCGCCAACTTGCCGGACGGACGCTTCATCGAGAACCTGATGAACGGACGCTGAATGTTGGAACGCGCGAGCTCGGTCGTCTGGAGCCGCTCGACTTCCTTCCTCCGGGACGTCACCTGGCTGGCGCGCGTTCCGGCGCCGAACCGCGCGATAAAGTCATTGAGCTGGGCGATCTTCTTGTCGCGCTGAACGCTCTGCGCTTCGAGCGTTGACCGGATCTGCGTCTTCGCCACGACCATGTCGTCGTAGCCGCCGGTATACGTGATGATCGTCTGGTAGTCGAT
>ORMF011562696.1_pt1 | contig 21012 bp, 16 predicted proteins | sample 1779871 | NCBI WGS metagenome assembly ORMF01 (sample SAMEA104232316, study PRJEB22302) | groundwater metagenome | biome: forest; feature: aquifer; material: groundwater | place: USA | collected 2011-08-07 | depth 5.4 m | reverse complement strand
TTGTCGTCGAGCGAGAGTTTTCCTTGTTCCTGAAGCAGGAGGATCGCCGTTGCCGTGAACTGTTTGCTGATTGAACCGATGCTGTAACGCATCTCAGGCGCGGCCGGAGTTTTCGGATCAAGCCGCGCATCGCCATAAGCTTTGACGTAAACGATCTGACCGTTCTTTACGATCGCCACCGACGCGCTGGGGACGCCGGTTCGGGCGAGCGTGTCCGTGGCGAGCTTGTCGATCTTCTGCTGAAGTTCAGACGAGAGCGGTGCTTGCGCGCGCGCGGGAATGATTGCGAACGCCAGTATGAAAGCAAGGGCGAAGGACTGAAGCAGCAGGTAGTGACGACGCATCGATTTCTCCTCAAGCGAAAGTGCGATCGGGTGAACGAGCCGCGACATTATATAGGACGTTTGGGTAGCGGGTCAGTTGTGGCACCCGCATCTTGCGCGTGAATCACGGGCGGGACGCCCGTGCCACGTTTGATGATTGTGCGATCAGCCGCTGTCCTTGACCGCAAAGACCTTAACGCTGGCCGCGTACTCGTTGACGTTATAACGGCTGAGCAACTCCCTGAGATCGCCGTGAAGTTTATTTTCCGGGCTATCGGTCGCGGCGGTCCCGCAGCAGCCGCTCGCCGACGCAACCGGCAGACTCTTTGACGAAGCGATCGTTTCTGGTGCCGCCGTCGGCGCGCAGCATAACGCCTGGTTTTCGACCTTGGCATAGGCATTCAGATCAGCGGCCGAATCAACGATGGTGACTTCACTGAAACCGGCGTCGAGCAAATTCTGTCGATATTCCGTGAACGAGATCGCGCCGGCGATGCAGCCCACATAGGCGAGCACGTCTTCGCTGATCTCTTTGGGCAGCGGCTGCTTGAGCGCGATGTCGCTGACAGCCAAACGGCCGCCGGGTTTCAGCACGCGCGCGATCTCGCGAAACACAGCGGGCTTGTCAGGGGCGAGATTGATCACGCAGTTGCTGATGACGCAATCGACTGAATTGTCCCCGAGCGGGAGTTCGTCAATCGTCGACAAACGAAACTCAACGTTGGGTGCGCCGCCCGGTTGTTTCGCTGCGTTGCGGCGCGCGAGGTCGATCATCTCAGGCGTCATATCAATCCCAATGGCGCGCCCGGTCGGACCTACTTTCGCGGCCGCGAGGAAAACATCCAAACCGCCGCCCGATCCGAGATCGACGACCGTTTCGCCTACGCGCAAATTCGCGATGGCGGTCGGATTGCCGCACGACAATCCCATGTTGGCTTCGGCGGGGATGGAAGCCAGTTCTTCGACTGTGTAGCCGAACGCTTTAGCGACCGCGCGCACGCCATCGTGTTCGCTCGATAAACCACTTACGGCCACAGATCCATAACGTGACCGGACTGCTTCGACTATTGATTCCGACATGATTAATTCTCCTTCTGCAATGATTTTCATATTCGCCTGGGCGAATGTTATGCGCAGAATACCGCCCTCGCAACATATATGTCAAGGCGCATACAGTCCGAGTTCGAGGCGACGGCTAATTCCGGAGCTAGACCCCGGGGAAAAGGACATGCGAGAATGGCGTGATGATGAATGAAATGGGGAATCAACGGAATTGATTTACGACGCTGCTTCGATGGACCGGCAGCATGCGGGCCAACTTGGCCTGCTCAATGATCTTAAAGCTGCCGTTCGGAGCGGGGCTGACGACAGTGTGGTCTACGCGCTACTCAATGAGCTGGTGGAACACACAAACCTCCATTTCCTTTCCGAACAACTCGCGATGAGACTGCATGCCTACGAAGCCGCTGAGTCTCATTTCCTGGAGCACGAACGGTTGCTTCGTGAGGTGCAAAAGCTCAAGGAGAGCCTGGCGACGGGAACGGCAACGTCCAAGCATAGCCTGATCGAGGCCCTGCGTGGTTGGATGGTCGTCCACATTCAAACTGCTGACAAAGCCCTGGCCGAATATCTGAGCACCTGGGCCGCCCACGAAGAACCCGAAGAGCTTTAGCTCACCCCCGCGAAACTCACCTCAGGCGCGAGCCGCGTCTCGCTCTTAATCGAGTTGGAAATCAGGCAATGCTTCTCGGTCTTCTGATTGTCTGTGGGTTGATTAATCCGTTAACCCGTTCAAAGCTCGCGGTGAAGTGGCGCAGAAATTTTGGTTGACTGACGATGCGATAACCGCCAATCGTATCGCGCCGTTCGTGCACTTGAAGGATTGCTTCGATAACATAATCGATGTGGCTTTGGGTGTAGACGCGATGCGGAATTGCCAGACGCACCAGCTCCATACTCGATGGCAGGTCTTCCCCGCTCTCAGGATGCTTCTCAGCATGCATCACCGAACCGATTTCACACGAACGGATGCCGGCCTCGCGATAGAGTTCAATTGCCAGCGCCTGTCCGGGATATTGCAGAGGCGGAATGTGCGGCAGCATGGCGTGCGCATCGATGTAGATCGCATGACCGCCCGGCGGCTGCACGATGGGCACGCCGGCCCGCGCGATGTGTTCGCCAAGATAGCGAATCGAGGCGAAGCGATACTGCAAGTAGTCTTCGTGCAGGACTTCTTCCAATCCCACGGCAATCGCTTCGAGATCGCGTCCCGCCAGTCCACCGTAAGTCGGAAAGCCTTCAGTCAGGATCAGAAGATCCTTTTCCTGTTGGGCCAACTGATCGTCATTGGTGCAAAGAAAGCCGCCGATATTTGCCAGGCCGTCCTTCTTCGCCGACATCGTGCAGCCGTCCGCATACGAAAACATCTCTCGCGCGATCTCTCTGACTGACTTGTTGGCGTAACCGTCTTCGCGCAGCTTGATGAAATAAGCGTTCTCAGCAAAGCGACACGCATCAAGATAGAGCGGCAGTCCATAGCGCGAACAGATTGCCTTCACCTCGCGGATATTCGCCATCGATACGGGCTGGCCGCCGCCGGAATTGTTCGTCACCGTCAGCATGACCAGCGGAATGCGCTCTGGCCCGGCGCGCTCGATGAACTCAGCAAGGGCTTCAATATCCATATTGCCTTTGAACGGATGATTGACCGCGGGTTGATAGAATTCCGCGATGGGCAGATCGAGGGCCTCAGCTCCGACGTATTCGATATTTGCGCGCGTCCTGTCGAAGTGAGTGTTGTTTGGTATTACCCTTCCTTTCTTGCACATGATCGAAAAGAGGATGCGTTCCGCCGCGCGACCCTGATGCATCGGGATCACCTGCTGGAATCCGAAGATGTCGCGCACAGTCTCTTCAAACCGATAAAAGCTGGCGCTGCCGGCGTATGACTCATCGCCGCGCATCAGCGCCGACCACTGGCCGGCGCTCATCGCCGCCGTGCCGCTGTCAGTTAGCAAATCGATGATCACGTTTTCGGCCTTGAGCAGAAAGAGGTTGTAAGCAGCTTCTTTGAGCAGATGCTCACGCTCTTCGCGCGTGGTCATCTTGATGGGTTCGACTACTTTGACGCGGAAGGGTTCAATGATTGTTTTCATGACTTCTTTTCAAGATTTTCCTGTGTTGTTAGTTTCGGAGTTCTGGGACAGCTCGTTGAGAAAATGATTGGACATAACTTCACACCCGTCCGAGAAACCGAGGCGTGAATGGCAAGCTGCGAGCCACACAGTGGCTGCGGGTCACCGAAGATATGAACCCTCAGGCTCAGCTCAGAAAGCTCAATACTCCTGGTTGTCTCTTGTGAGATGGCGGGTTGGCTGGTCAGGAGGATGGCGGCATTGTGACAAGACAGATTGCGCAAAACCTCACACTCTCAGTCCGACAATTGCGTGATTTTGCAAATCTTCCAGTACGGGCTGACCTTCCTGGAGCGGGCGGATCGTGAAGGCTAAGGGATTTGATTGGTGGAGCAGAGGGGGCTCGAACCCCTGACCTCCGCATTGCGAATTAGCTTACCGGCAAAAACGTAAGTTATTGCCTTTTCGAAAGTTGCAGCCACCAAGAGATTTCAAGGATTTCCTGTTCCTTCCCATTCGTTACCATCCGCTATACGCCGTTTGCAGTTATTTTTGTCCACGTATTGGCCACTTGGAACTCAACGCGTGCCGAGCGTGAGTAGCGCGGTTAGCGAAGCCGATGAAACGAACGCCAATCGGTAATGGCAACGCGTGCCTGCCGCTAGCGTGACCAAGGGTCGCCCTTCGCCGAGCGGCTCGTCCACGAATCTATCGTTTTATTTTCAACCACTCTTTCATCCAACCCCGCAGTTTGCTAGCTCCATTTCTTCCCAGAATCTTGATCTTCTCCCGGAGATACCATGTTGGGTCCGTTTCCCACGCCGAAGGAAGAAAAGCTATTGACAAATTAAAAGTTCGGCATAATATTAGGCCCATTCCTTTAGGTCTTTATATTCAATGGTCAGACGTTTTAATTGTTCAGCCAAATCTAGAGAGGGCACTGACCTACAAACGAGCATAAGACGGAGAGCAGTCCTCTCTCCCGAATTTGGTACAACGCCGACCAGTTTGTTAGCAGGCTGAGTGTGATTACCGAAGACCTGTAAACAGGATTGCGTTCGCCGCCGACCGCATCCCCCTCGACCAAATGACCGGACCTAAAGGAGCAAACCCCATGTTAGTTCTCCATAAGTTGGTGCCCACGTTTTTCTTTATTCTTCTTTGCGCTGGTTTTGTCTTGGGACAAGGCACGAGCGCTTCGGTATCAGGAACCGTTACCGACCAGAACGCCGCCGTTGTTCCTGGAGCTTTGGTGTTAGTTAAGAACACTGAAACTGGACAGGAACGCAAAGTTCAGACTAATAACTCTGGCGACTATAGCGTTATCGGTCTATCGCCGGGCAACTATGAGCTGCGCGTTGAGCGTCAGGGTTTCAATTCAGAGCTCAGGAGTGGGTTGAAACTTACGGTGGCCGAAGAAGCCATACTCAACGTTCAACTTAACGTCAGCGGAGTCCAGGCGGCTGTTCAAGTTGCGGACGCAGGAGCCGGGCAAGTAGAGACCAATACTGCGACCATGAGCGGTTTGGTTGACGAAAAAAAGATTCGAGACTTGCCGCTGAACGGGCGCGATATGGCGCAGTTGATTTTATTGCAGCCCGGAGTGGTTAATAGTCGCTCTAGTACACAGTCATCCAATACAGGACGGGGCACGCGCTTCTCGGTGGCGGGGTCGCGCCCTAACCAGAACCTCTTTCAACTTGATGGCACGACGATCAACGATGCGCTCAATAACACTCCTGGAAGCGCGCAGGGTCTGCTGGTTGGCGTCGAGACCGTGAAAGAATTCAGAGTTCTGACGAACACTTATAGCGCTGAGTATGGTCGTGCAACCGGTGGCGTCTTTCTCGCCGTGACTAAATCTGGAACGAACGATTTGCATGGCTCGGGCTTTGAGTTTTTGCGTAATGATAACCTGGATGCGCGAAACTTCTTCGATGGGAAAAGGCCTGAGTTTCGGCGCAATCAGTATGGGTTCACCATAGGCGGTCCTGTGATGCTGCCGTTTGGTGAAGGCAAAAATGTCGGCTACAACGGCAAGAACAAGACCTTCTTCTTCGGCAGCTACGAAGGACTGCGTGAGTTCAAAGGCATCAGCACGGTGTCTATTGTGCCTGACAACAACGCTCGTCTGGGAATATTGCCCGGTCAGGCGCCAATAACGGTGGATGCGCGCAGCAAACCGATCTTAGATCTTTTCCCTGCACCGAACGGAAATCCTTTCGGAGATGGAACGGCGCCGTTCACCGGCACGACCAATCGGATTTCGAACGATGATTTTTTCACCGTCAGGATGGATCACAATTTCTCGAACTCTCATTCAATCTTCGGCAGATATCTTTATGATAAGTCTGATCAGATTCTGCCCCGAAACTTTCCTGAGTTTACAAACCTGGCCGTAAACACCAAACAAGTGGTGACGCTCCAAGACCGAATGATAATCTCATCAACAATCGTCAATGAGGCAATATTCGGCTTCAACCGCGCGACACCTGCAGAACTGGTGCCGAAGACAAACCGCAGCTTGCGGCTGATTGCGGGCAAAGACCTGGGTGAGATTACGGTCGTATCACTTACCGCTATTGGCACCGACCGAACCAACCCGAAGCTCTTTTTCGTGAATGACTATCAGTTTACGGATAATCTCTCAATTGTCAGAGGCAAGCACTCTCTAAAGATCGGAGGGGCCTTCGAACGCTTCTTGTATGACGGGAACTCCGAAAGCCGCACGCGTGGCCAATTACGCTTCAGCTCGCTTGCCAACTTGCTGAAGTTCTCAATCCAAGATCTTCAAGGGGCCTCGGCCGATTCGAACTTCCAACGCAATTACAGTCAATCCCTCTTCGGAGTCTTTGTGCAGGATGATTTCAAGCTTAATAAGCGACTGACTCTGAACCTGGGCTTGCGTTATGAAACGGTAACTTCGCCGACTGAAGCGAATGGGAAAGTCTCGAATCTGAGGGACATTATGGACCAGCAGGTAACTGTCGGCGCTCCGCTTTTTAATCCCAGCCATCAAGGCTTCGCGCCCCGAGTTGGATTTGCCTATGACGTATTCGGCGATGGCAAGACCGCCTTGCGGGGTGGTTTCGGCATGTTCTACGAACAGCCGCTATTTAATCTTTTCCGCAACCCAATATTCCGCGCACTTCCTTTTGTGAATCGGGGAAGACCGAAACCTTGCAGCACCTCGAACCCACCTCCATGCCTCAACGTGGCAGGCGGTAATAACCCGCTGCCGGTGGACCCGTCTATTTTCATAGGTGGGGATCAGGTCACAGAGACGATGCAGTTCAATCTCCGCCCGACTTATGTGATGCAGTACAACTTGAACCTTCAGCGGGAAATCCTTAAGGACACAGTTCTCCTGGTCGCCTATGTTGGCTCGCGTGGTCTTAATCTTCTTGGCCAGGGAGACCGGAATACCGCGATTCCGACAATCCTGCCCGACGGGCGCGAGTTCTTTCCGGCGGGACTGAAACGGAGAAACCCAAAGTTCGATACGGTGCGCACAATCTTTCAGGGCTTCCGCTCCGATTACAATTCGTTGAACCTGGGATTGACGAAGCGCTTTAGCAATGGCTTACAGTTTCAGACCTCTTACACTTACGGCAAGGCGATCGATAACCGCAGTGGCACGAGTGGACGTCAGGAGTATTCAAACGGACAAGCCCGCACTTTTGATCCTTATCACATCAATCTGGACAAAGCGCGAGCAGACTTCGATGTGCGGCATAGCTTCGTCGCCAATGCCAGTTACGAGCTGCCCTTCGGCAAAGGATTGAAAGGGGCTGCCGGACAACTTGCTGGCGGCTGGCAAGTCAATACCATCGTTACTATCAGCTCCGGGGTTCCCTTCGGTATCTTTATCGACGGCGATCCCGATCGCGACATATCCGACGATAATGGCGCCAGGCCCGATTTGTTGCCGGGCGTCAGCCTAAGTTCTGGTGGTGGAAGTCCCGACGGCTGGTTCAACCTTGCGGCCTTTGCCCCGCCCACCGTTGGATTCCGCGGCACAGCAGGCAGAAATGTCCTTGTTGGGCCAAACTTCAAGACCGTAGATCTCTCCTTAGTCAAAACTTTCAAGATTGGCGAAAAACGCAGTCTGCAGTTTCGCGCGGAAGCCTTTAATCTGTTGAATCGTGCCAATTTCGATTCGCCATCGAATTCGGAGGATGGCGAGCAGATCTACACCTTTGTGACGAGTCCTACTTCAACCACTCCCTGCATCGCGGGCACCAGAACCGCCACTACTTGCTTTACACCAACTGGGAGTGCCGGAAAAATTTTCAACACGATAGGAGATTCACGCGAAATCCAGTTCGGTGTGAAGTTTATTTTCTAAGGGGGCGGCCCCTTAGCTTTTGCGTTTATGGGAAGCAGATAAACGCTGCGGCGGTAGAGCGAAGATCGTTTGCATAAGATCAAGAAAGCCTTGCCCCGCGGCGTTTAGTCTCTTCACACGAAAGGAATAGAGTGAAAACATCAGCGAAAGCCATGAATACGACCGTGGCGCTTCTGTTAGTTCTATTCGCAGGGCTCGTCGTCGGCGCGCCGCGGCCACAGGGTCAAACGCCGCCAGAAAAGGCCGTTTTGCCTGAAGACTATTTGCCTGATGGCGAAGGTCGCAATCTGATTTTTCAAGCCTGTGTGCAGTGTCATGATCTGCGAAACACAGTCGCGCAACGCAAGACGGCGGCAGGCTGGAAGCGAACCGTGAACGAAATGATCTGGCGCGGCGCGCCATTGATGACTGATGAGGCGGAGACCATCACCAAGTATCTTGCCGAGTCCTTTGGTCCTGATAGACCTATCCCTGACGTGTTCAAGAAAAGATCAGTGGTAAAAAAACCGTGAGAGACTTAATTAGGAACTAGCACATGAGCATGCAGGGTTTGGTTAAAGATTATCTCGGCGGCAAGATTTCACGTCGCAGCTTCATTCGAAGGTCCACGGCAGCAGGCTTTAGCGCGGTTGCTGCGAGTTCCTGTCTGGGATCGCTTGAGCCTTTAGTCCGCGCTGGAACAACTCGTCTCGCCCCCGCAACTTTGATCACAAACACAAAGACCTTCATTGGAACCGGCGGCGAGTTGCTGGCCGAGCAAATTCGGGCGGCCGGGACGCGCTTCATCTTCATCTGCAACAGCTCCGGCATGGGCTCGCTCTGCGACGCGGTGGTTGACCGTCCGGACCTACAATTCATTCAGGGCATTTCCGAGAACCAGGCCGTTGCGATGGCTGATGGCTACGCGAAAGCAACAGGAGAAACTGCATTCGCTTGTTTTAGCCGCGTTGGTGGACCACTGGCGAGCGCCAACATGTACAACGCGATGAAGGATCGCACGCCTGTGGTCATATTCACCGATCACATGGATTCCCAGGCCGACGGGCGCGACGGACACGAGGATTTGGATGATTGGCTGGATGCGTTCAAGCAATACACTAAATGGCGTTGGCTGGTGAAAGAAGGCAATCGCATCCCTGAGTGGGTGGCCCATGCTTTCAAAGTCTCTTCGACAGCGCCATGTGGTCCAACCTTCGTTCGCGTCCCGCGCAATGTGCTTTACCAGTCGAATCTCAAGGCGGAGATCCTGTCGCGCGAAAGCCTCTCGGTGCCGATGGACATCACGCCAAATCCAAAATACGTCGAGCGGGCGGCTCAGATGCTGATCGAGAGCAAGAATCCCATGCGCTTTCCTGCTCCGATCGATCTCTTCCTGAATTTCGGCGCGCAGATGCCGGACCCGGGAAGCGGACCGCCGACGGTTTCTCGAACAGCCAAAATAATTGATGCGCGAGTTGACAGCCGCCAGCCTGGCGCCGACTACCCGGTTAATCTTTCGTTGATAGCTGACGTAAAAGAGACTGCTCGAGCATTGATTGAGGCTTTGAATTCAATGGCCACAAAGAAACGTTTGGCAGCTATCAAAGAAGGACGCTGGGCAGCGACCAGGGCGTTTACAGAAAAGATTAGACAGTCTTATCTAACCGCCGCCCGCGATGGTTGGGATGAAGGTCCGCTGACGTGGCCACGCCTGTTGGTAACGGTGAACGAAATGCTGGATGAAGATGCCATAATCGTGGAAGAGGTTGGAACTGAGGAGTGGGTCTTGCGCTCATTCCCGTTTGCCGACGGCAAGAAAACCAAGATCGGTCGCACGTTGGGACGCTCGCTGTGCTGGGGCATGGGAGCTTCAATTGGCGTCAAGCTAGCACGGCCCAACAAACAGGTTGTCTCGCTGCAGGGGGACGGCGGATTTCTGTTCGGCCAATCGGATTCTCTCTGGGCCATGTCTCGTTATGATGTACCGATCATTACGATAGTCTGTAACAATCGTAGCTATGACGAGCCGCGCAACAACATCCTGATGAAGGGTGGCCGCTCGCGGCAAGAGAACAAGGACATGATTTGCTATTTGGGAAGTCCGGATGTGGAATTCACTCACCTGGCTGCAGCGTATGGGATTCAAGGGCAACGTCGAAGAGGTTGCCGGCGAGATGGGCTGCGCACCCCACATGCGAACCTGAATCTGCGAGTGAGTCAGGTGTTCGCAGACGAGGTCAACGAGGAGTTTGAACCAGGCGCCTATGTTTCAAGTGGAGTGACGTGCAGGAACCCTCGGCGGAAAGAAGAACTGCAGAAAGCGAGAGAAGTGCTGGAGGAATTGGCGGCGGGTCCGCGGAATTAGGTGCTGGAAGTGGCAGGGGCGTCCCGCCGGTGATATCAGGCGCAGGATGCGCGTGCCACAGTCAAAGATCTAGTTTTTGATTTGAGGAGTTTTCGATGCACGAAACCAAACCAACGAAACTAACAGTTGCGATTACCGGTGCCACCGGCACCATTTTCGGAGTACGCCTGCTGCAAATGCTGCAGGGCTCAGGCGTGGAGACACACCTGATAATGAGCAAGTGGGGCGCCCGCACGCTCATTCACGAAACGGACTACACGGTCGAACAAGTGGAGCGCATGGCGACGCGTCATTACCCGCTCGGCGATCAGGGAGCGAAGATCTCCAGCGGTTCGTTCACCACGCTGGGCATGGTCATCGCGCCGTGCAGCATGAGGACGCTCGCGTCGATTGCGAATGGGCTGGGCGATAACCTGATTCATCGGGCCGCCGATGTGATTCTGAAAGAACGCCGCAAGCTGGTGCTGGTCGTGCGCGAGTCTCCGTTCAACGACATTCACCTCGAAAACATGTTGAAGCTGTCGCGTATGGGTGTGGTCATACTGCCGCCAGTGCCCGCTTTTTATAACCATCCGCAAAGTCTCGATGACATGATTAATCATGTCGCCATGCGGACTCTGGATCAGTTTGATATTCACCTGGACGTAATGAACCGCTGGGACGGCGTCATGTTATCGAGTACGAAGTCTGTGGACTAAAAACTGGATGAAAGTCTTAGAAAGAAATTCACATGAAATCGAAGAGCCGTCGTTCGCGAGCTCGATCAAACTCGGACGCCGCTCGGAGATAAAGGACGCGCTCGCGCATGTAAAGGTCGTCGAGTTTGGCGCGTACGCGGCGGGTCCATGCATCAGCAAGTACCTGGCAAATTTTGGGGCTTCGGTGATCCATGTTGAATCGGCCCTGCGCCCAGACGGTTTTCGTTTGCAGTACCCGCCTTTCAAAGACGGCAAGATAGGTCTGAATCGATCGGGGTGTTTCGCTTTCTTCAACGTTTCAAAGAAAGGTGTCACGCTTAATTTAAAGCACGCGGTGACCTATGGAGGCATCGCGGTGTTGTCGGCGCTTGACTACCGATTTGCGAACGGGGAACGGTGTTTACATCGACCTCTCGCAATACGAAGCCGGCCTTCAATTCCTGGGGGGCTCTCTACTCGACTACTCGGCCAACGGCGAGGTGGCTCGCCGGGACGGGAATCGTGATCCCGTAGTTGCGCCGCATGGATGTTACCCATGTCGCGATGGACAGTGGTGTGTGATCAGTTGTTGGGATGACGCAGAGTGGGAACGCCTGTGCCGCGTCGCGGACAAACTACAGTGGCTTTCTGACGCGCGCTTTGTAACCACCCGCTCGCGAAAAGAACACGAGCAAGAACTTGATAAGTTGATCGGCGAATGGACCCTGGATCAGGATGCCCGCCGGGTGATGACTCGTTTGCAAAGTCACGGGATCCATGGGGCCCAGGTCAATACGATGCGCAATCTTTTTTCAGATCCGCAAATTGGCTTTCGCGATGTCTGGCAAAAACAATCTCACCCGGAGCTGGGCGAGCATAACTACCGAATGCCTTCCTACGTTTTGGACGAGACTCCGGGCCGCGTGCGCAACGCCCACCGTGTCTGGGTGCCGACAACCAGGAAGTCTTTGTTGAGTGGTTAGGCTTGTCACGAAGCGAATATGAAGGGTTGTGTGAGAAAGGTGCATTTTCGTGAACTGCGCCTTTAGACCTGTTTTGCGGCTTTGCCGCCTGATGTGCGGAAGGTCTACGACCTTCCGAGGCCTGATCCCAAGTTATTGGGGGGCTATGCCCCCTGCGTTCTCAAATTGCTTGGGCGAAATAAGGGCGTAGCCCATTTTATTCACCGTCCTTGCGGAAGGTCAGAGACGTTCCGCAAATCAAGCGGCTGAGCCGCGGATTAACCAGTAGTCAAGTCGGAGATACATATCATGGAACAGGTCGTCAGGTTCATCGATCGCAGCGGAATGGCAAGCGGAGAACTTAATCTGATACCTGCTGCCTTAATCAAGAAGGCGCAGATCGATTCAGAAATCGAACGGCTTGCAAGTCTTCCGGCTCCGGCGAATGGCCGCCGCATGTCGCTGATAGCGAGTCCCGAAACCGGCGTTGGCAACGGCTTAACTTACAGCACTGCGGTTTCTCTCTGCGTTTTGAAGCCCGGGGAATATACGAAACCTATTCGTCATAATTCGTCGCTTGTGGATTTTTGTATCCACGGTGGTGGCCACTCGATTATTAACGGTCAGCGGATAGACTATAAGCAATTCGATGTGTGGACCACGACGCCGTGGTCTGTTTACCAACACTTCAATGACACGAATGAACTGCAAGTTCGTCTCAGCTACAGCAATTCCGCACTATTGGGAAAACTGAACGTTCATATCGTCGACGATGATCCCAAACTTGAGGAACAGATTGAGGAACAGGACTTCGGGGAAGCAGTTGACCCGTCAAAGATCAGCCCTTATGGTACTTTCCCATTGACCGACGACGGTGCTTTCCTGATCCCTTACGAAAAACTAATTAGTCCGGACCACGTTGAGGTCAAGCCGCTGCATTGGCCCTGGGAAAAAGTTACGCCGGGCGGCGACTTTATCTGATGTATGACCCGACCACCGGTCGCACGAATGGCACCACCCCCACCTTCTTTGCCACCATCACAATCCGCCCCGCGAAGATTGTCGATCGGCCGCACCGTCATGTTTCAGCCGCGATCAATTATTACTTTCAAGGCAGCGGCTACACGCCAAGTTGTGCGGCGGCATGTCGAAGTATTCGAAGCCATCAAGAATAAAGACGGAGACCTGGCTTGCTCTCTAATGTCCCAGCATATTGTGGACGTGCAGCGCAGTTTGGCTCCGCCTCCCACCGATAACGGACGCAAACGAAGATCGACAATAAGGAAGCAGTTTCGGCCCATCTCCTAGCTAGGTTGTTCGAAAAGAGGCGGCAGAAGATAGAGCGGGCCTTTCGCAATACTGATCTGCCTGAGAAAGGATGGGAACTCTCAGATATTACCCAATGTTTGTTCGCAAATATGTATCGCGGAGCACGTACTCACCTTGAGCAAAGCGGATTGCTTTCACCTCGAAAGAAACATGCAAACGGCGCCCAGTGGGTCTTCTGGGCGGAAGAACCTGAAACAAACGGACGCAAGAAATAGTCACTTCTCGTCCGCAAGCATTCGACATTTGGTAGCCTTTGGCGGAAGAACAGCGTATGTAGAATAAAGACTTTCCTGTAACCATAGCCGGTCGAATGCTTCGCCGGAGGTTAACAAGGAATGGAACCGACATGCTGCGCTGTCGTCATTCCATGAACAGTCGCTCACGGTGGGCGCGGACACTCCTTGGGCTTTGCCTGCGACGTTGACACTACCTATAGGTCAAGGCCCTTTCCCTGTAGTCTTGCTCGTGCATGGTTCAGGGCCGAACGATCGAGACGAGACGCAAGGGCCGAACAAGCCTTTTCAAGACCTCGCCTGGGGACTCGCCTCGCAGCAGTGACGGCGGTTTCGCGCGAGGATTTTGTTAACGCGCGCGCAATCGCAAAGACTTTCCTAAGTGTGCCTCCCGCGACTTTAGCCACGGGTCAAGTGACAACTGCTCTGGGTGTGTCGCCGCGTAAGGAAAGCGTGCTCGGCCGTCCAGTCAATACTTCGCGATCTATCACGCAGCCTCCCGCCACCGCAGTCAACCGTGTTGTCATTGCTCGAAAGACTCCGCCCTCTGTGGTTCCGTTTGCCTCCCGTGAACCAAACACGACAAAGATCGGCACCTCATCACGGGTAACTCAAACGACGACTGCCAAGCCAACGCTGGTCAAGGTTGTCTCGCGAGGAAATGCCAGGAGTGCAGCGCCAACTGATCCCAGAAGCAAATCGGGAACCGACTCTTCTTCTTCACAGCGCATGAAAGCCTCGAGTGCGCCAGGTACCGGAACTAAAGATGGGGGCTCTGTGAAATCGAGTGGGGCAGAACCAGCAGTCAAGAAGTCTGTGGTCATACATGAACCCACCAAGAAAACGATCGGCACTTCAGGCCCGAATAAGTCTGCGACGAAATCATCGCAATCAACTGATTCCTCTTTAACGAAATCAGATTCCAAGTCTGTGGCCAAGGACAAGGCTAAGAAGAAACCCGAAAAGAAGGAGACAAAGCCACTAACCGCACCTTAATTTTTCTGGCGTCGCGTTTCAGAAAATCGCGCTACGATGACGGTGATGCTATCGTCCCCGCCCCGTTCATTTGCCAGAGCTACGAGTTGAGCGCACGCCGCACTAAGGGTCGGATAGCTTTCTATTATTTCGCACATCTCAGAGTCGCTGACTTTCTGCATCAGGTAATCACTTGACAGTACCAGGTAATCATCGTGTGTGAGAGGAACTACGCTTACGGCTGGCTCAATTTCGTCTCGCGCGCCCAGCGATTGGAGGATGACGTTGCGCTGGGGAGACTGCGCCGCCTGCTCCTTTGTCATTTGCCCTATATCAACCAGGACCTGTACCAAGGACTGATCCTTCGTCACTTGCCTCACTTCGCCGGCATGAATCAAATAGCAACGCGAATCACCAACTTGTCCGAGGTAAGCTTGCCCCTGGTAGATAAGCGCGGCTGTCATCGTCGCGCCCATTCCGGAGAATGAGGGATTTTCCCGGCTGGCGTGCCTGATGGCGTGATTAGCTGACTTCAAACCATCGCTCAATCTGTCTGTTACAGACTCTTTCTGTGCCGGTGCGCCGAGCCGCCGCATCAGTTGCTCAATGGCGAGCCGACTAGCCACTTCTCCCGCCTGTGCCCCACCCATCCCGTCTGACACCGCCAACAGCAGGCCGCCTGGTCCGACTCTATAGCCATCCAGATTATCGGTAATCGTCTTGACCTCCTTATCCTTGAGCTCCGCGACGATAAATGAGTCTTCATTGCCAGTGCGAACACGGCCGGTGTCCGTCAGACAAGCGATAGAGACTTCCATTCCGTTTTCATCTGCTGTTCCGATCATTTACTTTTCCTTTTCATGCTTCATTCGTTGTTAATTACGAAATGCTTGAAAACTGTGCTGCTGACTACCATGACCACCGAATAAATGCCAGCGATTCCCAGAAATGCCAACTCGGTGCGCCGGGAAGGCTCCAGGCGAACGACGTTCGCGCTCCTGCCGCTTCCTCGCATCCCCACGCGAAGAGGATCGCCACCAGAGGCCAGCCGACACCTAGCAGGAGCCGGTTGCTCCCGGTCATGTTAGCCGCCGCGAATTGCGCGCTCCGCAGATCATGACCTGCGCTGTAAGCAAAGAACAAATCTACCGCATACTCTGGCAAAACTGCGATTACTGCCAGGATTGCGGTCGACAGGCTGCCCGAAATATCATGGCCCGCCGCTTCCGCTGCCCAAACGAGCAGGAAAGCCGATGCCACAACGGCTGCACCGAAGACCACCACCGTGGTAACAGGTGTAAGCTCGATCTGCAGTCCTCGGGCCAAAAGCGCAGGCGCGGTAACGTTTCTCGTCTGGCACAACGATCCGAAGCGGTCCCTCCTTCTCGGCCAAAGGTTTCCCGTCTCGACGATCGGCCAGGATGATAATTCGATCGGTGAAAGCATGATCCAATTCAGGTAGCGCGAAGACTGCGCGATAGCCATCAGATGCTCCGACCACAAGGAACAGAGCCAGATCCTTCCCGCGTAACTGCTCGCCAAACTTTACCCCTGCCAGCTTCAAGACATCGCCGAGTTCGATACCGTCAAACGCTGCTTCTTTACCGTCGTGCGCCTTGGCGCGCAGTGATCGATGTGGCAACTTCGCGAGGTCTGCTGCGCTTAGTTTAAGTGGCAGCGCTGGCAAAGACATCAGCAGGCGCGCCAGACTCGATCTGCTTTTGTAGGGCTCCTGACGCTCCGCAGTTGAAATGAATCTTCGTGCCGTTACTTTTCTCGTTGAGTTCTGCGATCTCATTGAAAGCATCTTTTAGACTGACCGCCGCCGAGACGGTCAACTCGTTCGCGATAGATGATCCTGTTGGCGATGGTCCGTTGGTTCGACAACTCAGAATGGACAGAAGAAGCAAGAAGAGGATCGCGACCTTCGTTGTCACCAGAAACGCCGAGCTTGAACTGTTTGAAACCTCTGAGTGATGTTGCCTCATGCTTCTCATCTGACCATCCTTAGAAATTGAGTTTGATGCCGAGTTGAATCACCCGCGGATCACCGGCAGACGTAATTGACCCAAACCCAGGCGAAGCCAGCACAGCATTCGGCGCTCCGAGCGGAGGTGTATTGGTCAGATTGAAGGCCTCCAAGCGCAGCTCCAGATTCCTTTCACTGAAAAGAACGCGCTTGATGAGAGCGATGTCTGCGTTCCGGTAATTCGGCCCACGGACAGGATTGCGCGAGCTGGTGCCGATCGTAAACTGCGGCGCAACCGTGAAGGCTGCCGTGTTGAAGAACTGCGTGGTCGTTTGTTGTGACGACGGCAGATTGGGATTTGCGTTGAGATTTGGTCTCTGTGTTCCAAAGCCAGCGAAGGCGTTGAAGTTCGTGGCCTGAGTTACAGCGATCGGAATTCCTGATTGCAAAGTCACGACGCCTGCCAGCTCAAAATTATTAAGTAGCGCTCCCGCGACGCCGTGGGGATTGAATCGCCTGCCCTTCCCGAACGGTAGGTCATAAGTGAAGCTCGCGACAAAGACGTTGGGAATGTCTCCGTTCGAGAGGTCTCGCTCGAGTTTGCGATTGAAACTGTCGGCGACCGGGAAGTTGGCGATCGGCCCGGTCAGGATCGACGCATCGAACACGGAAGAGGCTTCATCGATCAGTTTCGAGCGCGTGTAGCTGACCAGAAACGACAGCCCTCGTGAGAATCGTTGTTCCACCTTTGCCTGGAGCGCGTTGTAGTTCGTGTTGCCGACGTTGTTGCGATAGAGACTAACTCCCGTGAACCGGGGAAAGGGCTTTAATAACTGAGCGACCGGGATCGTTGGATCTCCCAGGCTCGATGATCGTGGAATCAAACCGAAGAACGGGTTGAGAACGCGCGCCAGCAATGCCGCACCCATCGCCAGCTGACTTGCTGTGAGTTGATTGATGTTGGTATCGGGAATGCCTACATGCGTGATCTTCGATCCCGCATAGGCCACTTCGACGACCATGTTCTTCGTGAGTTCCCGTTGCACCGCAAAGTTCCATTGCTGCGCGTAACCGCTGCTGAGATTTGCATCTACTGAGAATACGCCCTGGCCTAGACCAGCATCGGGCGTTGGTGGAATCGGCGCCACACTCGGTCCGATAGAAAGCGCGAACGCTGGATTAATGTTATCGAGCGTTCGTTGCGAGACCGCCTGAATGAACGGGAACTGCGGAATGGTGAAGGGCGTTGTGATCCCTGCCATTTCGATCCAGATCACTCCATAACCGGTCCTCAGCACAGTCTTGTCATTCAGCCGATAAGCAACACCCAGGCGCGGGCCAAAATCGAGCTTGTGCAAGCGGCGTGCAGATGTACTGAAGCCATTCTGACCAAGGAAATCCAGTTTCTGAGTTTGCAGATTGAAGACCGCGCCATGATTGTCTGCGTCGGATGAAGGAAAATTGAGGGTGTACCGGAGACCAGCGTTAATCGTCAGTCGAGATGTGGCCTTAAAATCATCCTGCACGAAATACTCCTGGGTGTGCGCGCGCGGACGCAAAACACTTTGCTGGATATCGATTGAAAATGTCTGCACCTGACCAAGGAGAAAGCTCGCCAGCGAATTTCCGCTAAAACTAGACAGAGCTGAGCCAATGGTTGGAATTGCCTGAGAATTAGTGAATAGCGTGCTAAAGGTGAAATTCCCGGTTGGCGAAGGAGGCTGAATTACATCGAGCCGCTCCCAACGAAAGTCGAGTCCGAACTTTAGCGAGTGTCTTCCACGCTGATTCGAGAAGGCGTCGAACACTTGCGTCACGTCGGTGCGGAAATCGGAAGCCGTATTAGCCGACGGTCCGAGTTGTTGCAGACCGGCAATTGAAAACGTGGGTAACGTGTTTTGAAAAGCCCCGTTCGTAGGTATGCCCGGAATACCCAAACTCTGCGATGGTGATGAATCGAGTTGCGTCGCCTGTCGCTCGATCTTTCTTCGCGTATAGCCAATCCGCAGCTCATTCAACAGACGTGGATTGAAGACGTGCACATAGTTTCCGGCAATTGATAGGGCGCGAGTATCGGTCGGTCCGGTAATTCCAGATGTGATGTTGCCGCTGCCATCTGGCAATGGAGTCACCGGGCTGGTGATGTCCTTAGCGTACGAGACGCGACCGAAGACCTGATTATTGGGCGAGAATCTGTGATCCAAACGCACGTCGAATTGGTCTTGGTTGTCGGGCTCGTTGCCGATGCGGGTAAAGTTATTAGCCGATCCACTCGATGTCGGGTTTGGATAACGTTGTAAAAGCGCTGCTGCTACCGGATCAAATGTATTAGTGGGAATGAAATTTCCCGCATACGCTCGATGATCAGAGGGACGGAAGATTTGGCCAACCCGAGCCTGGATAGTATTGCCGTTCGTGTCGGTGACATTGACGGGATTCGCTGTGACTGTCGTACTGATTGAGCCGTTGGCTTGTAAGTAAAGAAGAGCGCCAAGACTGGATGAGAAGTTCCCTGACCGTTGTGCCAGTGTCGGCACGGTAGAGATTCGCACGCGTGACAGCAACTGACGTGTCCCTTGATAGTCGCCGAAGAAGAACGTCTTTTCTTTAATGATCGGACCACCCCCTACAAAGCCGAATTGATTGCGGCGGAACACGGGCTTGTTCGGATTCGCGGCCGTGGCCGGGGCGAACAGATTGCGCGCGTTAAGCTTTTCATTTCTAAGGAACTCAAATGCCGATCCGTGGTAATTGTTCGTGCCCGACTTCGTTGTGAGGTTAACTACTCCCCCATTAAAGCGTCCAAACTCTGCCGAGGGGCTGTTAACTTCTACTTTGAATTCCTGAATTGCTTCGACAATCGGAAAGAACGCCACCTGACCTGGCTCCGGCTGGAGCACTGAGATCCCGTCGAATAGATATTCATTGGTCCGAGGTCGACCACCGTTGATCCGGGGAAACGACGGCCCCGCTGTGGTGGGTGGAGGTTGCGCAACGCCGGCCGACAGCGAAACCAGCGAAAGAAAATTCCTGCCATTGAGTGGGATGTCGACAATCTTGCGGTTTTGAATTACCTGACCGAGACCTCCGGTTTCTGTCCTGAGCAGCGAAGCGTCCTGATTGATCGTCACGGTCTCAGCTACCGCTCCTGGCTCTAGCACGATGTCCAACCGGACCCGCTCACCCGTAGCCAGTCGCACGCCCTCGCGCACTGAGCGCTTGAACCCGTTGGCTTCAACCGCGACGTTGTAGGTTCCCGGCTTCAGACTGGTGATTGTGTATTCACCGCCGCCCGTTACTATGGCAGAGTACGTTTGGTCAGTTGATTGCTCAGTCGCTGTGACGCGAGCCCCAGTAACGACGGCGCTGTTCTGGTCGCGCACTTCGCCGGTGAGTTCCGCTTTTCCCGCTTGGGCTTGAGTGGTTGTGACTGCAACCACGCAGGACAGAACAACAAACAATAGAGTGGATGAGTGGTTTTTCAACCGCATCGCATGAATCCCCTGATTAGAATTTGTGGTGAAGTCAGGGATTCAGCGAGACGAGTACTAACCTCGGATCACCATGACTTCCGTAGCCTTGATCAGAGCGTAAACCGAAACGCCTTCTTTCAAACCCAGAGCCCGCGCCGCATCACTAGTAATAATGGAAGTGATCTCATGCCCGCCCACATCGATCGTCACTTGCACCAGCAAGCCTTCGTAACGAAGTTCGGTGATAGTCCCGGGTAGCTTGTTACGACCGCTGATCGCGTCAAGCCCAACTGGTTTATGTCCGCTTGACCTCTTCGCTTTAGCAGTTCCGGTTACGCGCTCGATCTCACTACGCGCAATTCGGTGATGACCACCGGCAGTCCTGGTCGTGCGAATCTTGCCTTTGTAGATCCACTGCTTCAGCGTCGGGTAACTAACCCCGGCTAGCTGGGCTGCGTCTATTGGTTTTAGTAGCTCGCTCATCGTTTTATTAACCTTTCTGATTGCTTTAGTCAACGATATCATCGCACATGTATACGGTTCAATATGGTTTAGGGCCTCTTCACTGCGCTTATGGTATGTGGAGACTGAGACTATGAATCGGATCGAGCCGATCTTAGCAATAGATGATCGTGCCGACGGCTTGACCATTCAAGGCGCTCGTAAGATTCCCAGGCGTAAGTCCGTTAATGATCTGGATGCGCTTTGCCAGGCGTGCTCGCGTCATTAGGTCGAGCACGATTGGGTCGAAAGGCAATGTGCGAAGGTTCAGGGCCAGGAGATCGGCAACCGAGATCTCTGGTATGTACTCGGCCGCGCTGTCCGTCTTTGGATCAGCCGTATAGAGCCCGTCGACATCCTTGATGAAGATCATGCTCCGCGCGCCGAAGACTTCTGCTACGAGATAAGACCCTGCGTCGCTGCGATGTGGAGGAATCTTCCCTAATACAGGTGGATGTTCCCAGAGATCATATGGCGGAACGCCGTTGAAGACCGCACCATGAGCGGCGGCCAGCATTGCCGGTAACAACTGCACGATGAATGGTGCCTCAAGGTATACGAACCCGTGCCGGGCCAAGAGGCATGAAACCATGTAGGCATTTTGCGCCGCGTCCTTCGCACTCAACGCCGCCAGCACTCCCGTCGGCATCCCAAGGTCAAGACCCACTGAAAAGATGTGACGCGAACGGACGCCCGCACCAACGCCGATGAGTTGCGTATGAGTCAGCTGGTTCGCTACAACCT
>ORMF011234719.1_pt1 | contig 21015 bp, 22 predicted proteins | sample 1779871 | NCBI WGS metagenome assembly ORMF01 (sample SAMEA104232316, study PRJEB22302) | groundwater metagenome | biome: forest; feature: aquifer; material: groundwater | place: USA | collected 2011-08-07 | depth 5.4 m | reverse complement strand
GCTCCCTCGGCTACAGGAATTTAAAAGCCAAGTGGATAAATATCTAAACGCCTTCAAAGATAAGCTCCTCGAGTACAAATCGCAAGGCCTGCGCGTCGGCGGATACGGCGCTCCCGCGCGCGTCGCCACTATAACCAACTACGGCCGCATCGGGCCAGAGCATATCGAGTTCATCGTCGATGATAGCCCTCTCAAACAAAACCGGTTTACACCCGGGACGCATATTCCCATCGTCCCTAAAACATATTTGGAAGGACTGCCGAAAAAGCCGGACGTTCTGGTCGTCTTTGCGTTTGAGTACCTTGACGACATAAAAAAGAAAACCGCAGGGCACGGCTACCGCTATCTCATCCCCATCCCCCCGCGGGAAGTCTTATGAAAGTAGTCCGCCTAGCACAAATAGGCTTAGGGGCTTGGGGCAAAAATATCGAAAAGACCCTCCGCTCGCTCCCCGAGTGCGAGCTTGCTTATACGGCTACTGAAGACTGGCGGGAGCTACTTGATAAAAAAGATATAGACGGCGCGGTAATCGCGACGCCTCCCGCGACCCACGCGGAGATTGCCGTCGCTTTTCTGCAACAGGGAGTACCGGTGTTTATCGAAAAGCCGATGACCGGGAGCCTTGCAGACGCGCTCGCAGTCGAAGCGGCCGCAAAAAAATCTGGTGCACTTATCATGGTCGGACACCTGCATCTCTATAGTCCCGCTTACCGCAAAACAAAAGAGCTTGTACGGGACATCGGCAAAATCAATTTTATAACCAGCCGCGGACATAACAAGGGTCCGTACCGCAGCGACTACTCGGCGCTGTGGGACTGGGCACCGCACGACCTATCGATGATTCTCGATATTGTCGGCGGGCAACCGACGGCAGTTTCCGCTTGGGGCGTATCGCCCACCCGGCCAGGCAGTAACCTCTGGGATTTTGCGCAGATTAAACTTGAGTTTGCGAGCGGTATAACCAGCTTCGTCACCAGTAGCTGGCTCATGCCCACAAAGTGCAAACAGATTACTATTGTTGGAGAAAAACAAAGTATTGTTTACGAAGATACAAAACCGGATCAAAAAATTTCTCTATACGAAAATAAGGAAGTTTCTTACCCGGAATATGGCAACGAAATGTCTCTCACCGAGGAACTCGCCGCATTCACGCGCGTGGTGGCAGATAAAGAAAAGCCCCACTCCGGTTTGGAGCAGGGGCTTGCAGTCATTCGTATTCTCGACGCCGCCGAGCGTTCTATCGCAAGCGGTGGTGTGGCGGTAAAACTTACTTGAAGTAGAACACAGAGAGGATAACGAGCAGGGTCGAGGCGGCCGCGCCACCGTTGCTCCACATAATCATCTTGTCGCGGGTAAAGAACCCGTGGAGCGAGAAGGTGGCTTGCAGAAATAGGAGAACGAAGATAAACGACAACGATATCGCCGCGACATCTCCCGTCTTCCAGATCTGCCAGAGCTGCGGCAGGATCATGAACGGATTAAGCATTCCAGCACCCCAAACGAGGCTGTGCCACTGTATACGTTCTGCAATTTGTTCTCTAGTCATGGTTGATATTCCTTCTTGTGACTTAAAACGGTAGCTCAGCAAGACGCTTCCACTCCGACACTATGCCCTGCGTTTGATATACGTGGATGGATTCAACTTCGAAGTTGCCTCTGTGAATATCAACAGCAGCTACCCGACTGTCCAGCCACGATATTTGCTCCTTGGAGAAATGCCCGTACGCCAGGCTTAGATGCGGCATATACTTCTGGCTCAGGCCAAACATGTTTTGCGCCGCTATATTTGCTTGTATGACGTAGTTTCGCTCGGCATTAGCAAAGAACGCTCGAAAATAGTTATCCTGCGACCCAAGTTCTTCGAGAATGGCCTGGAAAGAGCTAATATTCCCTGCAAGCTCTTGGGTTTTTGCGACTACCTCATCGGCGTTACCCTCAATACCGCCAAGCAACGTGATGTGCGGCTCGAAACTGTAGGTCTGATAAACCGACGCAAGATCCTTGATAAGCGAGTCGAGAAATCGGTACGACTGCGAATCTTCTGGCGGCATAAGCCATAAGGAGAACCCTGTGGATTTTGTATGAGTAGTCATTGTTTCTTTCCTCATTCTGTATCTTCTGCAACTACAGTATCACGACTACTAGAAAAGTAAAGGGCGCGGCTTTTGGCCGCGCCCTTGTTTTGCTCTGCGATGAAAGTTAGCCGTCGCGCCAGTTGAGGTAATCCAGTACCTCTTTGGCGGAAAGCATACTGCCGAATTCCGGCGCACGGTACTTTTCCAAGCGTTGGAGCTCGCTATCGAGGAGGTTGGTACGCTTTTTCTTGAGCGTCCCTTGCGAGTGTACCGCCTCTTGCAGCCACGGGAGCGACACACCACAAATCGGATACACCCGCACTGCGGCGAGCCCCACGTTATGAAGCGCCGTGACCGTGGTCATGAACGCCCGCGGAAGGTGGAACGCCGGAGCAATGACCGCGAGGTCACCCCCATTCATTCCGCCGCCGGCGAAGCTTCGAACATACTCTGCGAGCTTTGCCGCCTCCGAGCCGGTGTTGACGTTGCCGCCGACATCGAGCTTGATGAGCGGGACATGGTCCCTCCAGCCGAGCATTCGCATGCGTCCGACTGAGAAGTCGAATCCTTCGTAGCCGTGTCCGAGGTCGCCATCGCTGGTGCCGAGTGACTCGATCGCACCAGCCTTCGCGAGTTCGATCGCACGCAGGAACATGCTGTCCTGGTTATCCGACGTGTTGGCGTACATATACGCCAGTTTGAACGGCCCGCGGCGCGGGTCGCGATAGTCACTGTAAATCCGCGGTAGGAGCCGGAAGAAATCTTCCATCTCCTCCGCAGACAGATTGCTTGCACGCATTTGTGTTCTCCTTCTGGGTTAGGGCTTATGACGTTCCACAAGAGAGTCAAACTCCCTGAGGAAACCCGGCATGTTGCTCGGCGGCACTGCAAAGATGCCACGAATGTGCTTATGGACGGGGAACTTCGGTCGGTCGCCACGATGCGGCGGCTCGACTATTACCACGTCATTCGGCGTCGAGTTGGCAAAGCACGTGTCGGATGCGGTCGCATAGACCAATACCTGATGTGCATTGCTGGTCGCCGCAAGCACCTTGAGCGCCTCCTGATGACATCGCGCGATATGCGTCGGCGATGAAACTAGGTAGAGCTCTTGGATGTTGCGCTTATGGCATTCATCGAGGGCCGCCTTAATCTCCTCGGTCGTATTTTGAGTAACCGTATCGATAAGCGACACTTCGTGCAGGTATGCCGCGACTTCGTCCGCCGACTCAGTGCGGCCTTTGACGAAGTCAACCAAATGCTCAAGCGCGTAGTTAAAGGTGTATTGCGACTCGTTCAATCCATCCTTTTGGGAAGCGCCGGTACCCCAATAGATGAGGCTGGCATTATGCCGCAGTGCTTGGGCGATGCCCTTGGGAGCACGGCCTCGATAGCCGTGCGGATTCCCCCAGACGATGTTATGCCAAGCTTCAGCGTGCAAGTGGCAGCCGTGGATGAGCACTCCAACATTTGAGCGCATGGGCGCCCCCTTTCTGGTTGTGTTTTAGGTTCAGAGTCCGGCTACAGTTTAGCACGGCCACATATAAAAGTCAATAGCCGGGGGTTAGGACAGAAGTTTGCTAAACACGCGCTCCCGCATAGCCTTATCTATAGCCGTAGAATTGTAGTTGACCTGCGCAAACTCTTTGGCATACGCGACAATACGCTCCCGCTCTTCCTTATTGTCCAAAAACCGCTTCACTTGGCGGGCAATTCCCTCCGGGTCGCGCGTATCAACCGCCAGCGCGGTCGGCCGCTTATCCGGGTTCCGGTCCGGGTCAATAATGCTGTCGGCAAGTCCGCCCACCTGCGTCGAAACGACGGGCAACCCCGCCGCCATCGCCTCAATGGGCGAATTGCCCATGCCTTCCGACAGGCTCGGGCGCACGAAGATGTCGCAGGCCTTAAGATATTTTGGTATCTCTTTTAAATCGACATGGCCGAGAAAATGCACGCGCTCTGCAACGCCTTCGCTTCGCGCGAGCTGCTCCAGCATCTCTTGGTCAGGCCCCTTGCCGAGAATAATAAAAGAAATATTTTTGGGCAAGAATTTCAGAGATTTAATAATATCGTCGACGGCGTTCTTTTTGACCAACCGCGATGTCGTAATAAGAAAAACGGCACCTATTTTCTTGCCAAGCGCTTGCCGCACAACATCTATCTCCCGTTCTGGATAGTCGCGCACAAAGTCCTCCACATCAAGCGCATTTGGGATAAACTCGATGTCACCTTGATACCCCATATCGCGCGCGAAGGTGCCCAAATAGGTTGAGGGCGCGTGCACCAAGTCGGCTTTGGTAAAGAGCCGCACAAAGAGCGGATATACAAAGCGCGCTTTGTGCTTGAGATACTCGATAGGATCGCCGTCATTGAGTGTAAAAAGGTACTTGACGGCCGGGTGGCTCATTTTAAAAAAGAGCGCGCCGAACGACGCGTAGCTGGTCATCACCGACCAGATAGCGTCAAACGACCGCGTGCGGTGGAGACTGCGCGCCTTCAGAAAGGCGAGGAAGGGGTAGAGATATTTATTAAGCTTCAGCGGCCAGCGGACGAGCTCGCCCGCCTGCGGATTTTTTTTAGTAAAGCCGACGCGGTGTACCAGGACATTCCCGATGCGTTCGATTTTGGGAAGAACGGAGTTAAGCCGCAAGGTAATCATGTCAAACGCAATGCTGTTGGGGTCGATGCGGTCGGTGGTCTTCTTTACGGGCATTTCTGCTCCCCCGACGAAATCCGGATAATAGGTCAGGGAAAAAATGAGGACCCGTTTCATACAGCGTAACTAATCTTCCATTTCGGATGTTGTATTGTCAAGAGGCGCGCTTCGGGGTATACTGCCCATGCTTCTCGCTCGCGGAGCGTATTTTTTTATCTTATGCAATCACCAAAAAAGGTACTCATCATAGGCATAAACGGCTTCATCGGCCACCACCTCTTACACCGTATCCTCAAGGATACGGTTTGGAATGTAAACGGCGTAGATATCGGAGAGGACCGTGTCGCGCACTACTTCGATAACCCGCGTTTTACATTCCACAAAGCGGACATGACCAAGGAGCGTGCGCTTATCGAGTCTTTGGTAAAGCAGTCCGATGTCGTCCTGCCGCTTGCGGCGGTAGCGACGCCGCAGCTCTACATGACGCAACCGCTGCGCGTTTTTGAGCTGGACTTCGAGGAAAATCTGCCCATCGTCCGCCACTGCGTCAAATACGGCAAGCGCGTTATCTTCCCATCGACCTCCGAGGTGTACGGCATGAGTCCGGACTCCGAGTTCCACCCCGATCACTCCCCGTTTGTTGTGGGTCCCACCAGTAAAATCCGTTGGATATACTCCACCAGCAAGCAGCTCATGGATCGCATCATTTGGGCGTACGGTCGCGACCATGGACTCGACTTTACCCTCTTCCGACCCTTTAACTGGATAGGCGTAGGACTCGACAGCCTTGAGGCCGGCCAAGCCCGCGTTATTACAAAGTTCCTCGGCAATATTTTGCGCGGCGAAGATATCCTTTTGGTAGACGGCGGCGTACAGCGGCGCTCTTTTACGCACATCGACGACAGCATGGACGCGCTCATAAAAATTATCGAGAATAAAAACGGAATCGCCTCAAGCAAAATCTACAACATCGGCAATCCAAAAAATAACCACTCCATACGTGAGTTGGCCGAAATGCTGCTTGGGCTCGCTCCATCGTACCAGCACTTTAAAGAGCAGGCGCACAAAGTAAAAATCGTAGACATCTCTTCGCAGAACCACTACGGCGACGGGTATCAAGATGTACAAAACCGCACTCCGTATATTGAAAACACCCGGCAGGATCTTGAGTGGACTCCGCGTGTGTCCATGCAAGACGCGCTCGAACGTACATATCAGGCATACATGGCGCAGCTCGAGAAAAACGTTCCTGTGGAGCTATAGGTACGGGGAGAGGATTCCCTTTGTGCTATCCCACAGCCGCGCCGCAAGCGCGGCGTCTTCTGTTTTTGGGGAGGGATTCGCCTCCGCGTCCCGCTCAAAATAAAGGCTGCCGGGAGCTTCTTTTTTGGTAGCGAGCCGCACCAGCGGCTCCGCGCCATAAGAAGGCGAGTGCATACTCGTAAGCGGCAAAAGTATCCGAGCGGCTAGGCCGCTTCCGCCGAGCGCGCCGAGCGCAAGTTTTGTTTTAATCCACCCCGGATGTACCGCGACCGCCGTGACGCCGCTCCCCTTCAGAGACTCTTTTAACCGGCGCGTATAAATGACGAGTGCAAGCTTGGAAGCCGCGTAGGCGCGGTATTTATCGTACGATCCCGCTCCCTGCAAATTATCAAGGTCAATCTCCCCCTCTTTATGCAGGGTCGAGGCCACATTGATTATGCGCGAGGGAGCGGAGTGCTGTAGTAGCGGTAGCAGGAGCTCGGTGAGCAGTACGGGCGCAAAATAATTGACCGCCATAGTAAGTTCTATTCCGTCCTTCGACTCCTGCCGCTCTCTGGGCATGATGCCAGCATTATTGATAAGGACGTGTAATGCGCCTTCCGTTTTCAAAAATTTGCGCGCGCACTCTTTGACCGAGGAGAGGGACGCCAGATCACACAAAAAGTAGCGGGTCTCTGCGCCTGTCTGCGCAATAAGAACACGCAGCGCCTCGGCTTTTTCTTTGCTTCGTGCAGTAAAAACAATACGCGCGCCGCGGCGCGCAAGCTCCAGCGCCGCTTCTTTGCCGATGCCATCGGTGGCACCGGTAATGAACACGGTTTTGCCGCGTATGTTCCAATCCGTATTCATTTCAATCAACTATATCAAACCCGCCGGCCGTGGGCGGAGTTTCAGAGCGCTTTGCAGAAAGTCCGAGGTAGTGTACCGTCCCCGCCCCGCCCGCGAGCAATACTGCAAGCGCACCGAGCGAGAGCCACAACGACGAAGACTTTTTGTCATTTACCGGAGCGAACGCAGAGGTATTGGTTCCTAACACCTCGCCGGGTTCATCCCGCGGAGCAGACGTCTTTGACACAATAGGAGCAGACGGAGTTTTAGGCACAGCCGGCACAACGACGCTTTGGACGACAGCGGTGCTCGCGCCACCGGCGCTTTCTCCTGCGCGCAGAGCAGTTGTGCCGTTCGGATAATCAAATTCGACCGAGGGGCCGCTGTAAAAGCCGAGCGTCTTTTGCGAAATAAACATCGAGGAGCCGGCAAGAATGACCGAGTGTTCCGGCAGCGAAAAATTGCGTCCAAACTGGCGCACTATCCAGCGAGAGAGGTCGAGGTCGCGTCCCGCGCGATTTTCTATCCGCACACCGCCGTCTTGAATAGTAAAAAAAGCGAGATTGGCCGGCTCCGCAAGCACAACTATTTGGTCGACAGAAGCGCTTCTGTCTTCTGCAATAGTGAGCACTACGGCGTACCGGCCCGGATATTCAAAGTGATGCATGACCGCGGCGCCCTCTGCCACTGCGCCGTCGCCGAAGTTCCAAAGGAACCGCACGTTAGTAATTATTTCCTTTTGGCGGTTGTAAGCGCGCCCGTCAAACAGCACGTCAGCACCGACGATGACCGTGCGATTATCACCCGCATCGGCAAAAACTTCAGGCACCGGCGGCGCAACAAAAGATGAGACTGGGGCGCTCGGCGATGTCTGCGCCTGCGTTTGAGTACTGCTCGTCGCTGTGGTCGTTTGAGTCGCGCTTGTGCTGCCGACCGTGATGAGGTTTTTTATTTTTTCATACGAGCTGGAGCCGGGCTCTCCTATCCCGCTCGCCCTGCTTACCTCCTCAATAGCGGCGTACGGACGGTTATCAATTATACTTTGGGCGATTGAAGGGCCAACCCCGGGGAGCGTCTCAAGCTCTGCGAGGCTGGCGGTATTGATATTTACCAATTCGGCGGCATAGAGCGGCGGCCCAGCAAGGACCGACAAAAATAAAAACAAAAGAAAAAAGTTAATGGGCGTCTTTTGGTTCATCGACATCCAACATTTGGCGGAGCATATCCGGTGATAGTTCGTTTTTAGATGACACTTGATGTAAAGCTTCTTTAAGCCCGGACGGAGGCGGTGGTGCAGGTTCTATAGGTTTGGCGCCAGTTACTTGTGCAAGAGCCTCCCGCAGGCTCTTGGGGCCGTCAAGCGGAGGCCTCTGCGGCTGCGGCGGCACTGGTTTTGTAATTACCGGCGGCAAATACGGCTTTTTTTCCGGAGGAGGCATTGGTTGTTCAAACTCTTTTGGCTTCGGAGTCGGAGGCAAAACCTGTTCAGCAAATGGTCTGGTCCGACTGGGGTCTTGACCCCTAGACGGGAGATCCGAGGACCTTTGCTGAACAGGTTTTGTTGAAGCGCTACTCTTGTAATCGCGTTTGGGTTTCGGCGGTTCGGGCGTGACGGGGTCGGTCTTTTGCCACTCGTCTATCACCTTTTCCACCTCGGCGCGCGCCCTGCCGTAGGTGGCGCGCGACGCGCGGATGACCTCCTCGACGTGGCGTTCCGGTGGCGGGTCAAACGGCGGGAGCGTGGTGGCGCTGAACGGCGGCGAGCCGACGCCGCGTATCATCAGCGTTAGATATATCTGGGCGAAGCCGAGATTAACGAGATCGGTCGCCTCAAACTGCGGCGCAAAAATAGTTTCTAAAGTCTCCGCGTCAAACGGCCCGACGCGGAAGGCCGCCGTCGTGCCGACGTTGCCAAAGACCGCGTCACGCACTTCCTCCTCCATCTGCTCGACATACTGATGCGCGATAATAAGCCGCAGTTTGTACTTGCGCGCCTCGGAGAGTATGTCGGAGAAGCTTTCATTGGCAAAGCTTTGGAACTCGTCCACGTACAAATAAAACGGCGGGAGATTTTTCATCGTCTCGGCCGGCACGTCCGCGCGCGACATCGCCGCCAAATAAATCTTGGTGACGAGCATGGAACCCAGCAGGTTGGTGTTGACCTCGCCGACACGACCCTTGGAGAGGTTCATGATGATGATTTTCCGCTCATCCATCAGCTTGCGAAAGTCGAAGGACGACTTCGGCTGGCCAACGATGTTGCGTATCAAGGGGTTGCTGGTAAACTGCCCTACTTTGTTTTGTATCGCGGGCGTCGCGTCCTGTGTGTAGCGGTCGGTATAGTTGGCAAACTCTTCCACCCAAAAACTCTTTACAATCGGGTCGGTAACTTTTTCGACAACTTTTTTGCGGAAGGCTTTATTGATGAGCATGCGGTTGACGTCGAGCAGTGTCGCACCCTCGTACTCCAAGAGCGCCATAAGTGTGTTGGAGAGGATGTACTCCATGCGCGCGCTCCACGCATCCACCCAGATTTTGCGGAACGCAGAGAGGAGGCCAGAGACCACTAAATGGCGCTTGTCGTAGCCGACGTCCTCCATGATGTTGAAAGCTATCGGATATTCAAGGTCGAACGGCGCAAAATACACCACGTCTTTAATCCGGTGCGCCGGCACATACTCCATGATCCGGTCGGCGGTGCCGCCGTGCGGATCGATAAACGCCATCCCCTCGCCGTTGCGGATGTCTTGTATCGCCATGTTTTCCAGCATGGTCGACTTGCCCATGCCGGTCTTGCCAATGACGTACATATGCCGGCCCCTATCCTCACTACGGATACCAAAAGGCGTCTCCTTGCCCCGGGAGTTGGTAGCGGCAAAATAGGTGATTTGGTCCGGGTTTTCCTGCATTGCCATTTAGTATAGCAAACGTAAAGCCTCTCCTATTGCACTGTTTGTCCGCGGAAATATTTGTGATTTTTGTCCTGCGCGTCATATGCGCAGTTGGCGCCGCATGACTCCGTAAGTTTTGCATCGGAGATTGACGGGTCCACTACGGTCAAAGTATTTGGATCCGAGCCAGCTATGGGGACAAAATAAAAATTATTTGCCGCTCTTGGCGTGACGGAGTAAACGGTTGATTTATCTTTTGCGTAAAATTCGTTTACCACTAAAAAGCTGCCCGGGTCCGCTCCTTGCACAATCTCTCCGATGGAAGAGGAATAGACATACTTCTTATCCTTGGAAAAGTTGGTTAACTCCCCCTCTTCTGTTTTTATAAACATGAAAGTATTCGGATCTGCGCCAGAAAGGACTATGCCATCCACATACACGCGCTTTTTGTCCTTTGCATACGAGCGCCCCGCGTTAAAAACCGACCCGGATTGGCCTATAATGATGAAGGTTTTAAAATCAGCGGCTGATATCACTTTGTTATCAAAATACACATACGCAGCGTCTTTTGCATATTTGGTTGTATTATTTTCAGCGTCAAAAATAGTGGCGGAATCGGATGTTTCTGTTTGTATTATGACACCGCGCAGATACTGGTGGTTTTTGTCCTGTGCGTCGAACGTACATTCGCCACGGCAGTACGCCGGGTCAGCCACTGCCTCAAAGGTAGCGGAATCGGCACCCTTAATCGGCAAACGTCCGCTGTCGTACGCGCCATTTTGAGTCATTGAAAAGACGGTTTTTTTATCCTTCCCGTACCAGTAGTTTAAAGCGACAAAACTTTCGGCATCGGCCTTTTTTATAACGGTACCGAGGTAGGTGTTGTACACGCGGTCCTTGTCTTTGGCGTAATCCGTTGGATTCCTGTCCTTATCCAACAAAAACACAAATGCACCCGGGTCGGCGTATTTGACCGGCATTCCATTGTAGAAGACATACTCTTTGTCTGCCGCATAGTAGTCGTCCGGGGTCAGCGTAATCCTCGGCCGCCCTATAATTTTAAATGTGTACGGATTCGCATGTGGCACCACAGCGCCTTTGTAGTACACATGCACTAAATCTTTTGAATACAGCGTGTCGGTACGCTGGAAAGTGAGCGTTGACGTTGCAATGCCGGACTGGTCGGGGAGGATGGGAATCACTGCGCCCGACCGCCACATATAAACCAGAACAAGCAACAAAAAAACAGCCGAGGCCTTACCAAAAAATGCCATGTCTTTATTGTACCTCCGCTTTTACTGATATTGAATAAAGATTGGGCTGGGTATCAAGTTTAAAATTTCTTGCGGGGTCAAGAGGCGGCTCGGCTCCTCCTTGGTGTCGTTTTTATAAAAGAGTTTCAGTCCGGCAAACTGCACGGGCTCGGGGTAGACAACCGTGTCATAGGTATTAATTTTTTTGGCCGCAAAACCCCAGCCGTCCATTTGCACTACTATCTGCACCTCCGGGAGTGGTTCAATCCGCTTGTAACCGGTTACCATCTCTTCGGTAAAACGGTGTATGACCAAAATCTTAGGCGGCACATTATTATCGCGCACTATTTTTGCAAGATACTGCGCGGCCCAATTAATATCCTCCGCGCTCATACTTCCGATGACGCGCCCCGGAGGCGTGCCGTTATGCATCGCAAACTCCGGGTCAAGAGCCAGATGCACCTGCGGCATCGCCAAGTACGTCGCAAGAAGCGGCAACTCCTCTGGCAGAGTACTTAAGCCCACCTGCACGTCCAATATAACAATGCCGTCCACTTTTTTTGCCATCTCGATTGCTTTGTCTATCTGGCTGTCCGGCATGCGCAGGCGATACTTGCCATCCGAGCCTCGGCTCCCCTGCGCGGTTACGTCGATATACTCTATTGCCGGAATAACAGGGGTTGAAGGGTCGGCGGCCTCCCACACCGCAACTTCCGCGCGCAGTTTCTCGAGTACAACATCTTCCGAATATTCGCCGAGTATGCCCATTTGTTTAGAGTAAAAATTACCGTAGTACGCGACGATGCGGTTAAACGGCAAAAGCGCGCCGTAGTTTGGATACGCGGCGCGCGCGGGCCAGAGCGGCCGCGGCAGAGTTGCTTGCGGTGAGCTCGTCGAATCTATGGAGGCAGTTGTAGTGCCCTGCAAGTACGCCGCATACCACGGGCTTGATGTGGCAACATGAGCAAGCGCGAGCAGTCGCGTATCGTACGCTACCTTGTCGAGCTGTGGGAGCGGCTTAACCGCCGCCGGAGTTGAGGTCGCCTCGCTGAAGTACGGAACGGAGGAGGCATCAGGCAAAACAAAAAAAACTGCTGCCACCGCCACAATACCTGCCGCCGCGAGCAGGACACGCGCGCCAAATCTAGTTAAGGGAAGTAATGCCCTCTTTTTGTTCATGTACCGGGGGAGCGTCGCCTGCCTGCCGGTCAGGCAGGCTCTCTACAAAAGAGTAGGAGGATTTTTTGGAGTTCGGCTCGCCGGGCCTGGCGCGGCCGAGCGCCTCGCCGCGCAAAAGGAACCCAATGACCGCAAGCGCCACGCCGGTGATAATAAAAAGGAATGTCTGCCAGCTGCCGGGCACGCCAAGAAACATCCGTATCACGATAATCCAGAGCCCAAGCGCTATTACCATCATTTCCTTCGACATAGCTCCGAGTATACACCAGCCGCCGCTTACTCGCTCTCCACAATTACCACAAACTCTCCTTTCTGTCTGACCGGGTCGGCCTCAAGTTTCTGCAAGAGTTCTGCAGGAGTTCCTATAATGGCCTCTTCATAGAGCTTGGTGAGTTCGCGGGCAAGCGTAACTTTGCGGTTTGGCGTGAGTTCCCGCAGCCCGCGCAGGAGCTTCTCAATGCGGTGCGGCGACTCATACAATACGACCGTGTGCGGACTCGCCGCGATGTAGCGCAGCGCCGTCGCCCGGCCTTTTTTATGCGGCAAAAAACCAAGGAAGAGAAAGTCGTCCGCGGATATGCCGGCAATGGAGAGCGCCGCGGTTACGGCCGAGGGGCCGGGTATGGTCTCTATTTTTGCCTCGGGCGCCTGCTGCCGAACGAACGCCACCGGTCGCCCGCCCGGATCGCTGATACCCGGCGTGCCCGCGTCGGGGATGTAGGCGATGTGCTCGCCGCGCCCCAGGCGCTCTACCACCTCCGGTGCCCGCTCTTTCTCCTTAAACGCGTCGAGTCGCCGCACCGGAGTTTCTATATCAAAATTAGAGAGCAGCCGCATCGCAACGCGCGTGTCCTCGGCATAGACCATGTCCGCTTCTTTAAGCGTGCGCAACGCACGCAGAGTGATGTCCTCGAGGTTGCCGATGGGCGTCGCCACGACAGAAAGCTTACCGAGCATGGAGCTACCCTAGCATATTTCTCTAAAAACCTGTATACAAAGGTGAGCTAGCTCTTCTCACACAAATCACACAAAGGGAGAACTGCATGTGCGGCATATTCGGCGTTTATAACGCAAAAAAAGCAGCCGAGTTGACTGTCATCGGTCTCCACGGCAATCAACACCGGGCTATAGACTACGCAGGCATTGTGACCTCAGACGGCCGTAATTTGCATCGCGAACGCGGCCCAGGTCTTGCGCGGCAGGTGTTCGACAAAGAGACGCTTAACCGCTTGCACGGCATGCATGCGGTTGGGCATATCCGCTACCCAACCGTCACGGACGATGCGCACCGAGACAACATCCAACCGCTTCTCGGGGTCTACGGCCGAGGGCAGATCGCGTTGGCGCATAACGGTAACCTTACCAACAGGTCGGAGCTTGAACCGCTGCTGAAAACCCCGATACTGGCTACCTCAATCGAATCGGAACTCATCCTCCGGCTGCTTGAGGAACGCCAGACTGGAGATATTGTCGTAGACCTTACGCATATCTTCTCACTCCTGAAAGGTAGTTACTGCCTCGGCATCCTTCTGCCCGACCGGCTGATAGCCGTGCGGGACAGGAGCGGCAGTCATCCGCTCTCAATCGGCATTCAGAACGGAAGCTACTTTGTTTCCTCTGAGACTGTAGCGTTCGGAGGACTCGACGCAAGTTTTGTCCGTGATGTCGACGCTGGTGAAATGGTAGTCATCGATCACGAAGGCATGCATCCGCATCGGTTTGCGGACCGGGCGGAAAAAAAGTGCCGGTTCGAAGGCAACTACTTTTCACACCCATCAAGCACTGTGTTCGGGGAGCCGGTAGCGGAGTACCGCCGGATTCTTGGACGCGCGCTTGAGGAATACTGTCCCGCACACGGCGCCGACATCGTGACTCCTGTGCCGGACAGCTCCATCTTTATCGCGCAAGGCTATGCGGAAAGTAACCGTTCCGGCAGGTATAATCCAGTGATTGTCCGTAGCCACTATGTGGGGCGGACGTTCATTGCGGCGACGCAGGCCAAGCGGGACGAAGAGGTGGCGCAAAAGTTCTCCTTTACGCCTCCCGACATCATGGGCAAAAAAATCGTGGTCGTGGACGATTCTATCGTTCGTGGTACCACGCTCCCCATTATCGCTCATAAATTGAGGGAGTACGGCGCGAAGGAGATACATCTGCGCATCGGCAGTCCGCCCATAACGCATCCGTGCCTCTATGGCATCAATACGCCGGATAAAGAAAAGCTCATCTCGGCTCACTTTTCTCCGGCACAAATCTGTTGCACAATCGGTGCCGACAGTCTTGAGTTCTTGCCGCTTGAAGTACAGCGACAGATTTCGCCAAACCCGGAGAGTTTCTGCTTCGCCTGTATGGACGGCAAGTACTGGCATTAAGCATCACCGCCGTCTACCAAGACGGCGGCTTTTTTCTTTATTGTTTGAGTGCCTGCTCACCCGCCTTGTAAATATCACCTGCCCCCATGGTAAAGGAGACTGTGTCTGCATCAAGTGTAGAAAGAAGCTTTTCCGCTTCAGCAAAGTCTACGACAGGCTGTGCATGGCCTCCTTTAGCATTGACCGAGTTTGCAAGCATTTTGTTTGATACGCTCGGGTCGTGCGGCTCACGTGCGGCGTACACTGGCAATATATAGGATTTGTCAGAGGTCGCGAGCGCAGCGGCAAACTCATCAAATAAGTCGCGTGTCCGGCTGTAAAGGTGCGGATGGAAAAAGAGTACTATTTTTTTACCGGGGAACTTTTCCCGCGCGGCTGACACCGTGCGCGCGATGGCGGTCGGGTGGTGGGCGTAGTCGTCATAAAGCGTTGCACCTCCTGCCAATTCGCCTTTGTATTCAAACCGCCGCCAGGGGCCTTTGTACGATGCGAGTGAATGGTCCCATACTTCAGCGGGTACATCCGGTGCAATTAGTTTAGCCGCTGCTTTTGCCGCGCGCGCATTTTCTTTATTAAATTCGCCCGACACCAAGAGCTCCGGTACTTGCTCGTTTTTATACAATGACGCTTCTATTACAGTCCCGGCCTTACTCCGCGCTTCATCAAAGGCCGCCGTTAATTCGTCAATTGATTTGAAAAAGTCGGTATGGTCGAGCTCGATGTTAGTAATAACCAACACTTCCGGGCTAAAAGTCAAAAAATGATTGCGATACTCGCATGCTTCTACCACAAATAAATTACTCTTCCCTGCCTTGAAATTGCTCCCCCACTCGGTCACGATACTACCGACAACGACTGTCGGGTCAAGTCCGGCATCAATCAGCATCTTGCCGAGCATCGCGGTAGTGGTCGTTTTGCCGTGCGTGCCGGCAATGGCGATTGTGCGCTTGGTCTTTGCCACATCGCCAAGCGCTTCAAAATACGACTGTTGCGTGATACCGAGCGTCGTTGCCCGCACTCTCTCCTGGTTGTCTGCCGGCACCGCATCGCTGTATACTAATAGTTGCGCATCTGCAGGGACGTTTTCTGCCTTCTGCCCAATAACAACAGCAACACCTTTCTCCCCGAGCATAGAAGTGACGGGAGATTCCTCGCGGTCCGAGCCGGACACGCTGACACCTTCATGCGCATAGTACTGGGCAAGGGCGGACATACCTATCCCGCCGATTCCGACCATGTGTATCCTTGTTATTTTCATTTCAGTTGTTTTACCGCCGCGACAAATTGGTCGTTGCGGTCGTACTCGTTTTTAAATAATCCGAACGACGCGAACGCCGGACTCAATAATATAATATCGCCTGTTTGAGTATGTACCATAGCTGCCGCTATAGCTTCAGACATGGTTTTTACCTCTGTATAATTTTTGAGCAGTTTTTTTAACTTTTCCGTGCCGGTGCCCGGCAGGAGCACTATTGCACCAGCACGACGCACCATTTCCATTCCCAACTCATCAAGCGGGAGTGCTTTGTCGGCGCCACCGGCTATAAGTATTACAGGCTTATCAAATGCGCGCAGTGCGGCCATAGTCGCTTCGGGCGTAGTGGCATTATTGTCGTTATAAAAGGCGACGCCTTTTATTTCGGCAATCTTTTGTAGCCGCCCTTCGACCGGCTCAAACGATTCGAGGCCTTTTTCAGTGTCCGTCTCGGAGAGTCCGAGCGCGCGCAAAGCCGCCGCCGCCAGTGCGGCGTTTTCTTTATTATGTTCGCCGATAAGCTGCAATTTCCAGTCATGAGGCAGAGGCGGCGGCACTACCGGAGCGACCGGCGGATTTGCTTTTTGAATACGATGTAAGACCTCCGAACCTGTAATAAGTTTGTCGCCGCTTTTCTGATTGAGAAAGATATTGGCTTTATCCCAAAAATACGCCTCAGCATCCCCCTTGTAATAGTTGAGATGGTCTGACATCAGGTTGGTAAAAACAGCGACATGAGGGCTTATTTTAAAATCCCCAAAACCCTGCAGTTGCCACGAGTCGAGCTCTAAAACAGCAACATCTCCTTTTTTAACCTCGGGCAACAGAGCGAGCGTCGAGACCCCGCGCACGTTGCCGCCCAAGTGCACACTTTTGCCGGCGATCCTGAGGGTGTGGGCTATAAGATGACTAACTGTTGATTTGCCCCGCGTTCCGGTAATCCCCACAACCGTTGCGCTCGCCTCCTGCGCAAACTTCGCAAAAAGAGCGGTCGACATATACACAGGCACCCCGCTTTTGTGCGCCTCGGCAATGTACGGAGAGTCAAGCGGGACGCCGGCGGCCTTAATAACCATGTCGGTGTTCTTAAAATCTTCTTCCTTGTGTCCTCCGAGCGCGTAGCGAATATTCGAAAATGCTTTGAGCCGCTTAAGTGAAGGCGCCAACTCGGCCTCGCTTTTTGTGTCGGTTACTACGAGCTCTTTGCACAGAGGCGCCAAAAACTCCGCGTCCCCCACCCCGCGCCCAAGAAGCCCCAAGCCCATCAGGGTTACGCGTTTGCCGGCAAAGAAGTCTGTATATGCCACCATTGCTCCATCATGCGATACTAAGTGCATGTACGTCAAAGTGCGGGTAATAGCGGGAGCCAAAAAAGAAACACTGCAGGAAGCCTCGGCCGGACATTTTAAAATCTCGGTCAAAGAGCCCGCCGAGCGAAATTTAGCTAACCGAAGAGTGGTTGAGCTTGTGGCCGCGCGCTACAAAATCCAGCCTAAACAGGTACGCATCATCAGCGGGCACACGAGCCCGTCTAAAATACTTTCTATTCCTGACTAACTTGGTGCCGGAGAGAGGACTCGAACCTCCATGCCCTTGCGAGCGCTACGACCTGAACGTAGTGTGTCTACCAATTGCACCACTCCAGCGTGATATTACATTACACCAAAATAGGCTTTTAGTGCAGCTTTTTTCAAAGAAAAAACCGGCACATGTTATGCCGGTTTTGCCATCATAAGCTGGCGTATGTTGACGATGCCCCACTTCACTACGCGTCCTTGTGGGTTGCGGAGAAAGGCCACGATCGAACCTTCGCAGGGACCGCGCACCTCAGTAGTTAAAGCCTGGAACGTTCCATCCCGATATTCGTGGCATTCATTGAGATGGATGAAGACATCCTCCTCTCCGGCGGGCGCTTCAAGAAACCCAAAGCGCCTGTCTTGGTGGAATGCCACTACTTTCGCCGTTTTGATGCAGCCCGTGTCCACCAAGAGTTTCTGGGTTGGTACGCCCAAGAGCGCCCACCAGTAAGCACGGCTAGCGACCTTCTTGTCCAAAATATATAAGACATCTTGGCCAGGTAGAGGAGTCGGTTTTGATTCGTCCATGTGATACCGGCGAAATTCTCCGTTTTCATACACAGCCATGCCGGACTTGTGGATGAATATCCGCCCCTCTAACCAACCGAGATTCTCCCTGTGATCGTAAGTTCGTATCCTTCCTACTAACACATGTCCCTCCTCTGATAGAACTCCCGAACTAGACTATAGAACTCGGTAGGCTTTTGGTCAACTTACTTGGCGTCTTTGGTGCCCAGTCTCGGTCTGGAACCATACCTAGCAAGGCCACATAAGGACCATTTTGGTGATTTTTATATAGCCGACTTAGGTCTCTCGGTCAGATTTTTCAATATTTGACAGGGTACTCATTTATAAGGTATTGTCGAGAAAGAATGCTGGTCTTAGGAGGAGTTACGCAAAATGACTACCACCCTGATACTGACACAGTTAGCCCTTACAACCGCTGCAGGAATTCTGCGAGGAATGTCTTGCCACAACGAAAAGAAAAATGCCGCTTGGCGATGGGACTGGAAAGCTACCTTCGCTACTCTATTGGTTGCCACGATCCAGTGCCAATACGCGGTTGCCGAAGGAGGCGTAACACTTTGGTTTCTGTTGTCTGGGGTAGGCATCCCCGTCTACATGATCGTCTTTATCGCCACATTGGTGATATTGCATGACAATGACCAGGATGGATGGCGTAAAAAGTTAAAAAGATGGCAGGAAAAAGCAGCCACCTTTGGCAAATCGCTTCTTCCGCCGACGCCAGTTCCTGTTCCAGTTCGCAGGTAGGGTCTCACCCAAGCCCGTCACGAAGCAATTCGTGACGGGTATTTTATTATGGTCAGGCGTTCACTGTGCGCCGTCGCGCAAACGCCTCGCGACCCCGGCTCGCCGTCCCGCCAGTGCAAAACATCGCACCACAGAGAGTACTTCCATTTTCTAAGAGGAGTACCTCTAAGAAAATTAGGTCGCTCCGGCTCGCACCTTGTGGTCACAAATAACTTTTTGCCGTCGCAAAAAGTTTTCGCGACCCCGGCTCGGTATTTTGCCATTGCAAAATATACCTGCGCCCCGCACAGCGCAGAAAATCCCGCTCAAGCGGGATTATTCTGTCGTCTGTGCGCGCTCTAGGGATCGAACCTAGGACCTTTCGAGTATCAGTCGAATGCTCTACCAACTGAGCTAAGCGCGCTTTCGCGCGTCAAAAAGATAGTACCAGAGAAAACCAGAGATTGCACTCGATATTAGGTCTAAAAAAACGCCGGCTCTCAACTGGAGAGTCGGCGTCCAACACGTGTGCGCTTAGGCCACTTTGGCGTAATCAGCGAGGATCTGAAACCGCTCATATTCGTGGAGCGTTTCGATTCGTCCACGTTCTCGCGAGACAAGCGGCAGGACTCGCGCCTTGAACCGTCGCTCCCATATGCGCAGCAGTTTCTCCTTTTTGACTTCAGGTGGCACTGCTGCTACCACCCCCACCATATTGCAGGTATGGATGGTTACTTCTATGAGCTTGTGATTCTCTGGATTTGTATGGATCGCAATATGCGACTCCATAATAATCGCCGTGTAGCTTATCCCCTCTCCGCCTCCCTGGAAGAGGTAAAAATGGGACTTGCCCTTTACCAGTGTAAACCCAGCATCCCGAACATCCTTGTTGAGACTTTTGTGCGTGGTGGCAGCAAGAGCCGCCGTATCGCACTCAAAGAAGTCCCATGCAGAGTCGGAGCTGCCTGTGTGACGTATATCGTTCATTCTCCACTCCCGTATTGAACAGTTGAACAAAGTTCTTGCGATAGTATAAGGTCTACTGCCGAGATTGCAACAGTGTTGGAGGATTTTTGCAAAAAACCGGTTATCCACATATTTGGAATTCGGGGTAAAAAAACCCTTGCGTCCTGCGCCACAGGCATTATTATTAATAGTCTAATTTTCAGGAGTCTGTGCGGTCAGCCTTCCGCGGAGAGTGGGAGACCCGGCACGGCAAAATTATATAAACCAACTTAAACATGTACAAAAGAAATGGAGCATACAACAGAGCGTCGTGTGGTTTATCATAGCGACGCACTTGACGCCATAGCGAGCGATGAGGCAATTCGCCGTGATTACGAGGAGCAGGACGCGTGGGGCCTACTCACCTCAATAGACCTCCACGGGTGCGACCCGGCGCTTATACGCAACGCCGAGGAGGTTAGGCGGCATGTAAAGGAGCTCTGCGACCTTATCGGGATGAAACGCTTCGGCGAGACGGTGGTAGTCAACTTTGGCGAGGACGAACGCGTGGCTGGCTTCTCTATGACTCAACTCATCGAAACGTCACTTATTTCAGGTCACTACGCTAACCAAAGCAATACGGTGTATCTCGACATCTTTTCCTGCAAGTACTACACGCCAGTGGAAGCAGCCGAGTTCACTAAAAAATTCTTCAAGGCAAAAGACTACAGCCTCACTTATACGCTACGCAAGTAAGTCTCCCTTCCTTGCGACAAAAACATGCCCCCGGCTTTGCGGCCGGGGGGAGGTTGTCGTCGTAAAAATGGTTAAGAGCGCGCTCCCGGTCTCTTGGGGTGGAAACGGAGTATCCGCCACTTGAATTCGGCGTGCTTGGGGCGACGAGTGGCCGTCATGCGCTTCTCCTTCTGCTGGGGTAGGAACTGAAGAACTGACAAATTCTTTACTACTTTTGACTGTACTCCCTCGCCCATCCGAGCGCAACCCCTTTCTGTGCACGGCAAAAACGCCCTATACCCGAGTGGCTAGTGGCTAAAAACTGTTTTTGAAACACACCTTTCTCTTGTTCCGCTCGAGCCTGCTCTGTACTGCTGTACTCTGACAACATACATACCGAGGCCATCGAGAGTCATAACGTATTGACCAAACCGAGTGCAATTTAGAGTTAGCACTATCACTCCATCTGTCTTGCGACAGAGATCGCCAATTCAGTTTCCGCACTCGTACGAGATGCAGAAACGCATTTCATTTGAATTGTTCCACGAGCAGCTTCCGCTACCCGTGCCTTGTTACGACTTACTCCCTGTCACCGAACTTGCCGTGACACCACCGAAATGATGCTTCAGGCACTCCCGGCTCCCTTGAGTTGACGGGCGAATGCGATTTTTGGAACATTTCGCGTTCCCACGTAGCGAGCGGATTTCCCGCACTACGCGAGTCCAACAGTTTTTT
>ORMF011471990.1_pt1 | contig 21019 bp, 19 predicted proteins | sample 1779871 | NCBI WGS metagenome assembly ORMF01 (sample SAMEA104232316, study PRJEB22302) | groundwater metagenome | biome: forest; feature: aquifer; material: groundwater | place: USA | collected 2011-08-07 | depth 5.4 m | reverse complement strand
TGTAGGCCTGTTCTCCTTGTTTAACCTTTTCACGGATACGCTCAAAAACGGAGACGCGCTTGTTCTTTTGAATCCAATAAGTCTTGATGGGTTGCCGCCCGGCCGGCAGTTCTTTCATGGACGAGACTTCGAGATCCCCGTAAACCGTGAGGGCAAGGGTTCTTGGAATGGGGGTGGCCGTCATGACTAGTTGATGCGGCCGCGGATCCGCATTGAGCAGCTGGCATCGCTGATAAACACCGAATTTGTGTTGTTCATCGGTCACCACAACCGCAAGCGAGGCGAAACGGACGTTCTCCTGCAGCAAGGCATGAGTGCCAACAAGGATTGAAACCTTCCCCTGTTTTAATTCCGCCAATAAACGTTCGCGGACAGGGGTCGGAGTGCTTGCGGTCAAAAGGCGAACGCTGACATCAAAGGGCATTAAAATTTTTTCGAGGGTTCGAAAATGCTGCTCTGCGAGAATTTCGGTAGGAACGAGAAATGCGGCCTGTTTTTCATTTTTTGCCGCGATAAGAAAAGCGAGAGCCGCAACCACGGTCTTCCCCGATCCGACATCGCCTTGAAGTAAACGGTTCATGGGGCTTGCTTGGGCAAGATCGGCTGCGACTTCAGCAAAAGATGTTTTCTGACTTGGCGTCAGAGAAAACGGCAACGATTTTTGAAATTCTCTCGACCAGTGCTCGCCCCGGGCCAACGGATAAGCACGGTACTTGCTTCTCATCTGTTCCATTTTTTTCAGCAGCGCAATTTCAAAAATAAGGAATTCGTCGAAAACGATCCGCCGACGGGCCAAATCCCTTTGCTCGAACGATTCTGGAAAATGCATCTCTTGGACGGCCTGCCCCAAATTCATTAAATTCTTTTTTTGACGAAATATTTCCGGCAAAAAATCCGAGATTGATTTGTCCAGCTGTGTATTGAGGACTTCTCTTAAAGTAGAACGAAGAGATCTTTGAAATAGGCCTTCCGTCAGAGGATAGATGGGAGTGATCCGCCCCGTATGAACAGCTTCTTCGTCGGCATCGACAAACTCATATTCTGGAGAATTGATCTGAAGGCGATTTTGATAAAGTTCGACTTTCCCGAAAAGAATGACCTCTTGTCCAACCACGAATTGGTTTTTCAAATAGGGTTGGTTGAACCAGATACCGTGCAGGACGCCGGTGCGATCGCCTATTGTCACTTGGAGAATGGAAAAACGTCTTATGGGTTTTAAGGCAACACTTAGGATCTCGCCACGCAATGTGACCGATTCATTAATGACAACGTCAGAAATGGCGCGGAATTGACTGCGGTCTTCGTAGCGACGTGGGAAAAAGTAAAGTAAATCGCGGACAGAGGTGATGCCAAGACGCTCAAGGGCAAGGGCGCGTTTAGGGCCCACGCCTTTCAAATAACGGACACTTGAGGTTGCCGAAGATGTAGAGGAAGTCATCGCGAAAGAGGACGGCCGGCGTCAGAAAAAATCCACTCAACCTTCCCTCGCCATTCGCCACCTTTCGGGATTTCTATTTGCCAGTGAGGGAAGATGCAGAGACCTTGATGCATCAATTGGTAATCCTTTTCGGTCTGGGCAAGCGTCTCGATCGGGTACTGCCAATAATTGAAGGGCTTGTCTGAACGGATTTCGACGTTTCCCCGCGACCAATTGTCCTGGACCGTAAAGGTTTGAAGACGCTGCTGGTTTTCCATCTTCTCGAAGAAAGTAAAATTCCATTCCTGGCCGAAAAGAAAGCGAAGCGATGAGCCGGAAATATTCTGCAGCGATATTTCCGTGATTACCGTAGCTCGATCGGAAAGCACAACCCTTTTTTGTAAACGGATCTGCCCGCCCTGCGCAAACATCACCTCTCGCTCCAATAAGATTCCATCTTTTAATTTTTTAAATTCGTAAACTTCCGCGACGGTTGGGGCAAGGATCTTAAGTTTACCTTTGCGGTAATCCTCAAAACTCATTTGCGGATCAAAAATCCAATCCAGCATCGAACCTCGATCATAGTTGTCGAAGGCCAGACGCTCCATAACTTGTGGCGGCACCGTTCGTGCCAGATCATGAATACTGGCCGTTCCGGCGCCGGATTCGCCATGCCCCACTTTAATTTTGGAATGATAAGCCTCTTCTCTCCGCGTGACCGTATCCAGGACATTTAGACGCAGCGGCTTGACGTCCAGCTCAGAAAGTCTGCCTCCTTGATGCGGGATGATGAATAATTTTAAAAGCGGATTTTCCAAAATGCATTCGAGTTGGCCGTCCTGGTTGATGTCAATCTGCTCCCAGTGAAGCGCGCCGGATTTAAAGTTTCTGTTCGCCTCTGATGAAATCACGTCGGCTTCGATCAAATTTTCATAGGTGGAGCGACGCAAATGATGAAGGTAGAGCCCGCCAAAAACACCGTGCCAATAAGGACAGTTGCACTCGCCCTTCCAAAGTGCAGATTCAGCTTCCTTTTTCTTCCGGGCGTTCTGAATTTTCTCAACCCGGCGGCTTGTGTACTGCATCCTTTGGCGCATCCATCTTACCTCCGGATATTTGTTCATGAAATTTTTAAAATAGCCGGAATGAAGGAAGGGTTCCGCTTCGCGCCACAAACCTGAATTTTCAAGGTTGCGACGGACCTCATAAAATCGTTTTCCCTTTTTTAACGAAAGCGACCACTCGAGCATTTCCTCGTAAGAAGCCGTGGGGAGATAGATGTGCCCGCGCGGCCTCTCTTCCGCGATGACCTCGGAAAATGTTTTGAGCCGGAGCCAGGACTTGTTTTCTTCAAGCGCTGCGGCGAACCGTTCAAGCCATCCATCCTTATAAACCCATTGATACGTTCCGGGCCACATTCCGAATTTTTCGCCGTCATCGGCAAACGTAATAACGGTTTTTTGCCCCCCCGCTTTCTTTTTCAAAAATTCGAGGGTCTCATGCGGTTCTTTAAAGGGAACGAGATAGCGAAGTTCCTTTTGGATGGGGAAAACATAGAGAAGCCTCCCCTCTTCTTCGGTAACATAAAAATCGCGGATATCTTCTTCCGCCATACCCGCCATCGAGAAGTGGGTATCATCGGTGACGGTGTAAAGAAGGTCCGCATCTGCGGCCAACCGCGGCAACTTGGGTTCCCAGACACGTTCTGCGAGCCAAAATCCGCGCGGGGTTTTCTTGAAACGTTTCTGCAGGTAATCATTCATACGCAGGAGCTGGCCAACCGCATCGCGTTCCGGAATGATCGAGAGGATAGGCTCATAGTAGCCTCCGCCAATCATCTCGATCTGGTTACGATATGCAAGTCTCGCCAAACGGGTAAGGAAATTCGGGCGGTGGGCTTCCAGCCAATCAAACAGACAGCCGCTGTAATGAAGTGAGACTCTGAAGGAGGGATGACTTTCGAGAAAATCAAGAAAGGGCTCATAGCAGCGATTGAGCGCTTCCTGAAAAACGTTGTCAAAATTTCCTACAGGCTGATGTTGATGAAAGGCGAGGATGAAACTAACGTGAGGTTCGGCGGGTGATGCGGTCATAACGCATCTAGAGACTACTTCGCATCCTTCTTCTCAGGAGCTTCTGAAGTGGGCATCGTTCCGGCTACGGCTGCGTTGGTCTTCGCTGCTTCCGGCGCGGCCGCTTTTTCTTGTTTTATCTTCTCAAGTGCCTTTTTGATTTGATCCATGTCCAGCGGCGCGGCGCGGCGGGGACCTTCCAACAAACTACGGCTTTTTTGGGCCTCGAGGAAATCCAGGGTAATGCATGTCAGAAGAAAGCAAATGGCCGCAACCGAGGTGGCCTTCGTCAAAAAATCGGCAGCTCGCGTTCCGAAAAGGGAATCCACATTACCGCTGCCAAAAGTCGGTCCGGTCAATCCCTGCCCCCTGCCGGCCTGCAATAAAATCACGAGAATTAAAATGAAACAGACGATGACGTGAAGGACAACGAGAACGATGGTCATTTTTTTGCCTCGGCTTGAGATGAGGTGACGCAATGAAGAACAATTTGAGCGAACGATTCCGCCTTGAGCGATGCCCCGCCGACCAGCGCGCCGTCGACATTGGGCTTTCGCATCAGGGCCTCGATATTATCGGGCTTAACACTGCCACCGTAAAGGATAGAAATTCGCGAGCCGCTGTCTTCGCCGTACTTTTCGTTGAGAAGCCGGCGTGCATAAGAATGCATTTGTTCTGCCTGTTCCGGCGATGCTGTCTTGCCCGTCCCAATTGCCCAGACCGGCTCATACGCAATGACAACTTTCACAATATCTTCTTTGGAAATGTCCTTTAATGAATTCTCAAACTGACTTTTCACGACTTCAAAGAATTGGCGGGCCTCTCTTTGTTCAAGCGTTTCTCCGATGCAGACGATCGGAACGAGGCTGTATTTGAGAGCGGTCTTCACTTTCTGATTGATGAAGGCGTCGGTCTCATGAAAATAAAGCCGCCGTTCGGAATGACCCAGGATGACATATCGGCAACCGACATCTTTCAGCATTACGGGTGAAATTTCACCGGTAAAAGCCCCTTCGGTTTCAGGATGCATATTTTGGGCCCCTAATTCGACCGGGCCGCCGTCTTCAAGGACTCTGGAAATTGCAGCCAGCGCGGTAAAGGGCGGGCAAACGACAATCTCACAGTCGGTCACCTTATAGACACCTGCTTTGATCGTCTGAACAAGATTGACGCCTTCCTGGATGGTCTTAAACATTTTCCAGTTTCCTACAATTAATGGTTTTCTCATCGATGATTCCTCTGTACTCGTTAGGAGGCGCGGCCGGCGACAGCCTTGTTGGCCAAAGCAGCAACGCCAGGGAGCACCCGTCCCTCTAAATATTCAAGTGAGGCGCCGCCACCGGTTGAAACATGGGTCATTTTATCTTCCAAACCAAAAGCGGCCACGGCTGCGGCTGTATCCCCACCGCCAATGATGGTTGTGGCACCGCGAAGCTTGGATAAACAATCGGCAAGCGCGCGTGTTCCTTGATCAAAGGGGGGCATTTCAAAAACCCCGACCGGACCATTCCAAAGAATGGTTTTTGCCTTATTCAAGATACTTTTAAACCGCTCCGCCGTTTTGGGGCCGATATCCAGCCCCATCCATCCCTCCGGAATTTCAGCCACGATTTTGGACGCTACACCTTTCTCCAACTTCTCGGCAACCACGTGATCTTCAGGAAGAATTAAGGGAACATTTTTGCTTTGTGACTTAGCCAGCGCCTCTTTCGCTGCCGTCTCGCCCTGTTTGTCAAGGCGTGAGACTCCAATGGGGATTCCTTTCACTTTTAAAAAAGTATAAGCCATCGCCCCACCGATTAAAATCGTGTCCGCCTTGTCCAAGAGATTCGAAATGAGTTTGATTTTATCAGAAACTTTTGATCCCCCGAGAAGGGTGACAAAAGGCCGGTCGGGATTTGTGACGGCCTTCTCAAAATATTCAATTTCTTTTGCCAAAAGGAATCCCGCCGCGCTGGGAAGGAATTGGGCGACGCCGACGGTTGAAGCATGTGCCCGGTGTGCCGCCCCAAAGGCATCGTTGACGTAAATATCGGCCAGAGAAGCCAACTGTTTTGCAAAAGAGAGATCGTTTTTTTCTTCCTCGGCATGAAAGCGAAGGTTTTCAAGAAGCAGCGCCTCTCCATTTTGTAATTTGTTGACACGGTTTTGAACCGCAGGTCCCACACAATCTTCGGCGAGATCAATTTTCTTATGAAGAAGTTTCGACAAACGCTCGGCGACGGGGCGAAGGCTGAATCGGAGATCGCGTTTTCCGTCGGGACGACCCAAGTGGCTCATGAGAATAACCTTTGCATTTTGGCCGAGACAGTAGCGGAGGGGCGCAAGCGATTTGACAATGCGGGCATCATCCGTGATTTCTTGCTTTGCATTCAGGGGGACGTTAAAGTCCACGCGGATCAGAACACGCTTGCCTTTGATATCGAGATCTCGTAGGGTCTGTTGCTGCATGGACTTGGGGCGGGTCGTAACGGAACCGGTAAAGAAGCCTAGACCAAAACTTTTTGAGGGTTAGATTTATCGGTATTTTTTAGCTTGTTGGCAATAAAAACCGTCAAATCGACGCAACGATTGGAATAACCCCACTCGTTGTCGTACCAGGAAACAATTTTAAAGAAACGTTTTTCGCCCTTTAAATTGTTCTCAAGGGTGGCCAGAGAATCGTAAATGGAGGAGTGGCTGTCATGGATAAAATCGGTCGAAACCACCTCTTCATTGGCATACCCCAAAAAACCTTTGAGATAAGTCTCCGAAGCCTTTTTTAACAAAGCATCGATCTCTTCGATGGAAGTGTCTTTCACGCTTCTGAAGGTTAAATCCACCACGGAAACATCCGGCGTCGGAACCCGGAAGGCCATACCCGTCAGTTTTCCTTTCACAGCGGGAAGAACTTCTCCCACAGCTTTTGCCGCGCCTGTGGTGGAAGGAATAATGTTAATGGCAGCCGCGCGGCCGCCGCGCCAGTCCTTTTTCGAAGGTCCGTCTACCGTCTTTTGGGTTGCGGTATAAGAGTGAATCGTCGTCATGAGACCCGTTTCGATCCCAATGCCTTCTTTTAGGATGACATAAACCAAAGGCGCCAAACAATTCGTTGTGCAACTGGCATTGGAGATGATGTGATGCTTGTCGGCGTCGTATTCCGCTTCGTTGACCCCCATGACAAGAGTTTTAACATCGCCTTTTGCGGGGGCGGAAATGATGACTTTTTTGGCGCCTGCCTGCAAATGGCCAGAGGCTTTTTCACTCTCCGTGAAAAGCCCTGTGGATTCGATCACAAGATCGATATTTAAAGCTTTCCAAGGTAGCTCAGCGGGAGTTCTGGTCGCGGCAACGCATTTAATTTTATGGCCATTGACGATTAAGATATCGGCTTCTGCTTTGGAGGGGTCGCTTTTCGCTGTAGCAAGGTTATGTTTAAATTTCCCATGGATGGAATCGTACTTGAGTTGGTAGGCAAAATAATTAGCGTCGGTTGTGACGTCGACGACCGCCACGACATCAATTTTTTTACCCAACAGCCCCTGGTCGCAGATGGCTTGAAAAACCATCCTTCCGATACGGCCAAAACCGTTGATTCCAACACGTATGGACATCTTGTACATCCTCCTAGAGAGTTAGAAAAGCCGGCATGATGGGATTTTGCAGGCAGTTAAAAAGAGTAAACGGATTATAGTCAGAATTGCTTCACTGTCAAGGATTTAGGCTCTGAAAAGGAACCCCGGCGATAACCTTTTTCCCCGCGCAAATTCGGCCCCGGACATCCCCTTCTTCCCTGCCGGCAGGACGCGCTCCACCCGAAGAATTCCTTTGCCCGTTTGAAGGCGCAAAACATCTCGATCAACCCCAAGCAATTCTCCGGGTCTGCCGCTAACTGAAGAGGTATCTTCTACGGATACTTTTAAGATTTGCAGCATACTTTTTTCGGCATGCGTATAGGCGGTGGGCCAAGGCTGAAGTCCCCGAACCTGATTAGCAATGTCTCGAGCTGCGCGCGACCAATCAATGGCCCCGTCTTGTTTTTTAAGTTTTCTCGCATAGGTAGCCAGTTTTGAATCTTGCGGGATTCTTTGCAGTTTGTTCTTTTCAGCAGCCTCTAGGGCTTGATGCAGCGCCCGGGAAGAAATTTCCGCCAGTCTTTGGCGGAGCTCGGCGGCATCGATAGAGTCATCCAGGGGTACGCAAATTTGATGGAAGATGTCGCCCGCATCAAGGTCGCGAGTCACTTCGGCAATGCTTATCCCCGTTTCTTTATCGCCGTTTAGAATCGGCCAGTTGATCGGGGCCGCGCCGCGGTACTTCGGCAATAACGAAGGGTGAACATTCAGGGATGCCCGTGAAGGGATGCTAAGCCAAGTTTCAGGAATAATTTTTCCGTAAGATGAGACCACAAATAATTCGGGTTTTAATTTTTTTACCCTTTCAATCAGGGCCGGATCCTTCAGTTTATCGGGGGCCTCGACCAGCAGGTGGTTTTCCTCGCAAAATTGCCGGATGGGATTGGCGGCAAGCTTGAGTCCCCGGCCCTTTTTCTGATCGGGCGTCGGGATCACAAGCTGCATCTTATTTTTCTCAAGGCAAGTACGAAGGGCGGAAAGCGAGAACTCAGAAGAACCAAAGAAAATGATCGTCATCGGTAGGAAGATTACAACCGCTGGTACTGGGCCAGAGCCGCCTGGCGTTTGTCGAAATCAAGCCGGTCGATTAGCAAAACACCGTCCAAGTGGTCCACTTCATGTTGGATGATGCGGGCAAAGAAATCTTTGATTTCCTTATCCTGAAGTTTTCCCTGGCGGTCCTGATAACGCACGCGGATCTGTTTGGCGCGATAAATCTCGCCCGAGATATTAGGAAGGCTGAGGCAACCCTCCGAACCAAGCTCCCGTCCGTGGGATTCATAAATCTCGGGGTTGACGATGACGAATTCCTCTCCGGGCTTCATGCTCGGTGAAGCAATCAGAATGCGTTTTGAAATCCCCACTTGAGGAGCCGCGAGGCCAACGCCGTCTTCAAGATACATGGTTTCGATCATGTCATCGAAGAGTTTTTGATCTTTCGGACCAAAGGTTTCGTGCCGCACGGATTTTTTATTCAAGACTGGGTCGGGATAAACCCGAATTTTGAGCAGTGCCATTCGACCTCCAAAAAAATTATAACATAAGGAAGACTTGGCTTTTAAAGGATATTTACCGGATCCACATCCATAGCCATCGCCACTTGGGAGGGGCGTTTGAGCCTGGAAACGATCTCCTGAATGCGCCTTCCCAGACCCTGCTCATCTTTCCTTTTAATCATGACATGCCACCGGTAATGGCCGCGAAGCCGGTAAAATGGGAGCGGCGCAGGTCCTATCATTTCCAAGTCTAGATTTTCTTTCAGGGCGTCCCGCAGGACCCGCGCAAAGAGATAACTTTTCTTTTCATCACGTGACCGGACGATGAAATTGATCAAACTAGAATAGGGCGGGTAACCGTGTTCGATGCGAGCCGCCATTTCATATCGGTAGAAATTAAGGTAATCATGTTCGCGCGCAAACCGTACGCTGGGATGTTCTGGCGAGTAGGTTTGAATCAAAACACGACCCGGTATTTGGCCGCGTCCGGCCCGGCCGGCCACTTGGGTCAAAAGCTGGAAAGTCCTTTCTGAGGAACGAAAATCCGGAAGCATCAAACCGACGTCCGCCAGAACAACTCCGACCAAAGTGACGTGCGGAAAATCAAAACCCTTCGCAATCATTTGCGTGCCAATCAAGATGTCGATTCTCTGTTCGCGAAATTCTTTCAAAATCGCTTCGTGCGAGCCTCTTTTTTTCACACTGTCCGCATCCATGCGGGCGACGCGGGCGGTCGGAAAGAGCCGCGCGACCTCACTTTCAACTTTTTCCGTTCCGAAACCGGCAAACCGCAAAAGCGGGGCCCGGCAGTGAGAACATGCTACCGGGACCGGTTTTCGGTAATTGCAGTAATGGCAAAGGAGGATTTCATCATCCTGATGAAAAATAAGCGACACCTGGCAAGCGATGCACGTCTCAATCTGACTGCATTGGGGGCAAAGAATTTGCGTGGAAAATCCGCGCCGGTTTAATAAGAGAAGCGTGCCTTGTTTCGTCCTCAGATTATTCTGAATTTCAGAAACCAGTGCCGGAGTCAGAATGGCGCCTCGCCTGCCCTGTGAGGGGGCGTTCTTCAAATCAATCAGCGTCACCGCGGGCATGGCCTTTTCATCAATCCGGGTTGTAAGATCAACGCGGTCATAGTTGCCTTGTTCCGTTTGATACATCGTCTCAAGCGAAGGCGTCGCCGTTCCCATGACAAAAACAGCCCCTTCATGATGAGCCCGCCACCTGGCGGCTTCACGGGCATGATAACGGGGGCTGGTTTCTTGTTTGTAGGATCCTTCGTGCTCTTCGTCCATTAAAATAAGGCCCAATTTTTTCGCCGGCGAAAAAATTGCCGAGCGCGGACCCAGGACAACATGCCGTCTTCCCCGTTCAAGCCTCTTCCAAGCCAGGAAACGGTCGCGGTCGGTCATTTTGCTGTGAAGGATTTCGAGCTCGTTTCCGAAGTGACTCGCAAAAAAATGCCGCAATTGTTCCGTGAGGGCAATCTCGGGAACAAGGCAGATGGCCGACAAGCCCTTTTGGAGAACTTGTCGAATGGCCCGGATATAGATTTCGCTTTTACCGCTTCCCGTCACTCCAAAAAGGAGAATCGGTTTTGGATGTTTTGTCCGAAATGCGCGATCAATCGCCTCGAGCGCTTTTTTTTGATCAAGAGACAACGTCAAATCGAGTTTCTCTTTCGAATTTGAAGATACCGGTTCCTCGGCCGGCAATTCGACGCTCTTGCCGTACTTCACCCATTTTGGTAAAGCATTTTCGATCGCTTCCCCCCAGCTCGATCCGTAATAATCGCTGATCCAGTGCGCAAGCTGCAAAATTTCAGACGAGATCAGTGGCTGCTCATCCAAAATTTCCGTAATGGCTTTCAGACCGCCGGGATCGGGAATGGATTTGACGTCGACCAGGTAGGCAATCATTTCCCGGTTACGAAAAGGGATCCGCACGCGAACCCCGATTTTTGCTTTCGACTCCATTTCTTGCGGTATGCGATAAGAAAAAGGCCCGGGGACGGGAATGGGAACGGCAATTTCTGCAACGCGTAAGATGGAAGGTTTTGCCGGCGGGTCAATGAGGAGCGTGCCCTGCTTCATTCGCCCTCAAGTTCCTTTTTGATCATCTTCATGTCCTCCCAAACTTTGCGCTTTTCGCCGGGATTGCGCAAAAGGTACGCGGGGTGAAACGTACAAAGCACTTTAGCGGCGCCGAATTCGTGAAAGCGGCCGCGGAGTTGAGAAATAGGTATGCCCGTACGCAAAAGGGTCTGCGCGGCAAACGTTCCCAACGCACAAATAATTTTAGGTTGAATGAGCTCAATTTGTTTGTTCAGGTAAGGCTGGCAGTTGAGTATTTCATCGGGCTGCGGCTGGCGGTTCTGCGGCGGACGGCATTTTAGGACATTGCAGATGAAAACCTGCTGGCGGGTAAGGCCGATGGATTCGATGATTTTTGTCAGAAGCTGGCCGGCGCGGCCGACAAAAGGCAGGCCCTGAAGATCTTCATCGCGTCCCGGCGCCTCTCCGACAAACATCAGCTGCGCTTTGACATTCCCGGCTCCAAAAACAACGCTTTTTCGGGTCGCAGCAAGTTCGTTGCAGAGAGTGCACGCTAAAACTTTTTCCCGCAATGCAAGCAGCTCGGCCTTCGCGCCTGTAGATAACCTGGAGGCGTTGTCTGTCGCGGAAGGTTTTTTTGGCAGATAAATCTCGTCGATACCGTCTTCTTGGAGCATCTTCAAGAAAAGTTTGGGATCCGGCTTGGAATCGTGGGTCATGGCTTTGAGTATTTCAGGACAAAATCTACCAAGTCTTCCGTAGCGTTGGGCCGGGCGAGCGCCTGAATGGTCTGGCGTTTAGCGGCAAGCATTTCCGGATGGTCGAAAATAGCCTTTAAAATAAGCTGGATTTGTTCGGGCTCTTCCATAAAAAATGCGGCGTTTCTTTCTTTTAATAGGCGGGCATTATGGGTCTCCTGCCCGGGGATCGGACGAAGCACCACCATGGGCACGCCTTTGGCGAGGCTTTCGGCAGTGGTCGACCCGCCGGATTTTGCAATCATCAAATCGCTTGCCTCCATTAACTCATGCATAAAATCAATAAATCCGAAAATTTTAACAGGAAAATCGTATTTTATTTTTTCCAAAGCCTGCTTAAGCCCGGCATTATTGCCACAGACCACAAAGCATTGGACCCTATCTTTGAATTGTCCCAGCGCGTGGACAATTGCCGCCTGCGGCCCAAGACCAAAACTGCCGCTGGTGAGAAGAATCGTGAAACGGCTTTCGTCGAAGCCCCATTTTTTCAAGATTGCGTGCCGCTCTCCCGAAGGTTTGAAATGGGGGTCGACCGGGATCCCGCCCGCTACAATCGAATTTTCCGCCACGCCCCTTTCGATTAGTGTCCGCTTGCCTTCCTCGCTCATCACCCAATAAAAATCGGTCCCGGGATTGATCCAAAAACGGTGCGGAAAAAAATCTGTAACCACCACCCCAAGCTTTGACCGGATCCTACCCTCCCGTTTGGCGCGGGCTAAAACCTCGGCTGAAAAAAAATGGGTACAGAGGATAAAATCCGGAGATTCTTTTTCGACATATGACAACAATCTGCTACTTTCCAGCCGGTTACAAAAACTGCGAAACGGCTGGACCCAGCGATAAACGGCACGGCAATCGGCGGCGTCATAAAACCATCCCCAGAGGCCAGGTAAGTATTTCACGGAATAAAAATAGACTGCCGGATAAGTGTTCCGAAAGAGCGGGGTCGATGAATCGAGAGCATCGACGACGCTCACCTGAGCCGGTTCAAAACCGCGGGCGACGAATCCCCGGCCGATCACTTCTGCGATTTTCTGGTGGCCGTAGCCTGCTTTCGCGTGAAAGATCAAGACTTTCATTTGATGAGGACTGTTGCGGCCTCTGAAAGATCGTTCACGATGCGGTCGGGAGCAAAACGACCCGTCAATTTAGGCTCATCCAAACGGCCATGACCGGTGCGGACAAAAATTGTGTGAAGCCCAAAACGTTTCCCGGCCTCCACATCCGTGGCCTTATCCCCGATAAAAAAAGTCTCTGAAGGGTCATACTGGATCCCTTCAACCGCCTGACGAAAGAGACCGGTCTCTGGCTTGCGGCAGGCGCAGCCCGCCTGCTTACCGTGCAAACAATAATGAGTGGACCGAATTCTGATATTTTTTTTTTCAAAGACCGAAAGCATTTTTTGGTGAATATCCCATAGCGCCGACTCGGGATAGACGCCATCGCCAACGCCTGCCTGATTGGAAATCAAGATGATTTCAAAACCCGCATCAGAAATTTTTTTAAGAGCCTCGAGGGCGCCTTTTTCAAACTGGAATTCTTTCCACGATTTGACGTAGTCGCCAATCGGATCGACATTGATGACGCCATCGCGGTCAATAAACACAATGCGGTTCATGAGGCACGGTAAAAAGATAAAATTGCTTCACAAACACGGGACACTTCCGCTTCTTTCATTTCAGGAAAGATCGGCAGGCTTAAAATTTCCCGGCAAAGGGTCTCAGTCACAGGCAAATGAATTGAGTTGTTGGAGTATGCCCGGTAAAACGGCTGTTTATGAACCGGACGGGAATAATAAAGGGCTGTCGGAATGCCGCGTTTTGCCAGGTGGCTCCTGAGCGTATCCCGTTTTCCTCCGGGGACTCGGACGCAATAGACTTGATAAACATGACGGGCCCGCTCCCGCTCAACCGGTAAAATCAGAGGTGTCCGGGATAAACGACGGTGATAGGCTTGCGCGATAGACCGCCGCTTTTGGATGAATCGTTCAAGATGTCTAAGCTTTACATTCAGGATAGCTGCTTGAAGAGAATCCAGCCGGCTCGTAAATCCCAAGCCAACGTGCTCATTTTTAAGATTGCGGCCGGAATTTCTCAAACGTTTTATTTTTTCAATGAACCCGCTTTGTTGGGTGACTGCCATTCCGCCATCGCCCATTGCCCCGAGATTTTTAGTGGGATAAAAACTGAAACAACCAATATCTCCCAACGCACCTGCTTTTTTTCCATCCCATTCCGCGCCGTGAGCCTGGCAGACGTCTTCAACAATTTTCAATCGGTGTTTTCTTGCAAGGGTACGGAGTTCATCCATCTCGGCGCATTGACCGTACAAATGGACCGGTAAGAGAACGCGGGTACGGCGGCTGATGCGTTTCTCAATCCCTTTAGGATCAAGAGTGAAAGTTTCCGGATGAACGTCCACAAAAACGGGCCGGGCCCTAACATGAAGTACGGCAAACGCCGTTGCCACAAACGTAAATGACGGGAGAATGACTTCGTCTCCTTCTCCCACGCCGAGGGCTTGAAGCGAAAAAATCAAAGCGTCGGTGCCCGAGCCAAGACCTGCGCCATGACGGACCCCAATATAAGAAGCGAATGCCTTTTCAAACGATTTAACTTCTTTCCCCAGGATGTAATCGCCGTCTTTATGGACTGCTGCCAACGCCCGGTCGAACTCCCGCCGCAGGCCGCGGTACTGACGGCTCAAATCAAAAAAAGGGATCATTTTTGTTTTTTTATTTCGCGGTATTTTGCGTAAGCAAATAATTGATAAAGGCCGTGAAACACCGACATCAAATACCCCATGAACCCGTGGCGCCAGCCGTCCTTGATAAAATAATTTTTGAGAAAACGGTCGACCGTTCTGCGGAGCGCCCCGCCCAAGGTCACCTTTCGGCCGTCCTCCACCCATTTTTTGGCCTCAAGGGTGGTTTCGCGATTGAATTTTCCGATCCATTGCTCGAGGGTTTGGCAGGAGTAATGAAGGATGTCCCCTTTTAACATGCCGCACGAACCTTCATAAATCGCGCGAGGGTGAACGCCGGCCTCTTCGTAGCGGAATTTTCCGTTCTGAAAAAGACGCGTCTTGCCCGCCGGATAATAACCGGCCCCTTGGATCCATTCCTTTCCAATAAATGTTTTGATTGGGATGGCATAACAAACGTGGAAATTTTTTCCATTCGAACAAACATTCCGAATTTCTTGGGCAAGCTCGGGGGTAACACGCTCGTCCGCATCCAGACTCAAAACCCAGGGTTGCGTTGCCTTGGAGTAGGCAAAGTTCCTCTGCCGGCCTTCAATATCCATGGCACGTTGATAAATCTTGTCGGTGTAACGGCGGGCGAGCTCGACCGTCCGGTCGGTACTCATGTCATCAAGAATGACGATTTCACTGGCCCAAGCGGCGCTCTTGAGACAGTCTTCGAGCCTTTTTTCCTCGTTCTTCGCGATGATGACAATCGAAACAGGAGCTTTGTCCATGATCAATAAGCGTTTTTGAAAGCAAAAAAAGTCATGAATAAAATCTCGATATCAAAAAGGAGCGACCAGTTTTCCATGTAATAGAGATCATATTTGATGCGTTCCTGGATGGTGTTGCCGCGCGAGGTATTGCCGCGAAAACCGTTGACCTGGGCCCAGCCGGTGAGTCCGGACTTGACCTTGTGGCGCGCCAGGTCACGCGGAATGGCCTCCCGGAACGGAGCTACAAAATGCGGGCGCTCTGGCCGGGGACCCACCAAACTCATATCGCCTTTTAAAACATTCAAAAACTGAGGCAATTCATCGATGTTCCACCGCCGTAAGAAATTTCCAACCCGGGTGCGGCGGGCATCATTCGGCTTTGCCCAAACCGGCCCCGTTTCTTTCTCGGCATTGATCTTCATCGTTCTGAATTTATAGAGCGTAAAAATTTTTCCATCGCGGCCGACGCGTTCCTGTTTGTAAAAAATCGGGCCTCGGTCATCCATTAAAATCAAAAACAAGGCCAGGAGCCAAATCGGAGTTGTAAAGACTAGCAAAAATAAGGAAACAAGGATATCGAAGATTCGTTTGACTGACCGATTCCAAAAGTCATCCAGAGGAAGTGGCCGAAAGCCCAGAAGCGGCACACTGCTGATGTATTCGACATCCACGTTGCGTGTCATGAGACCGTAAAAGTCGGCGCCGACCTTGAAATCAATCCATTTATCTTCACAGGATACGACAAGATCGGTAATTTGCTCGCGGGGCATGATCGGGTCAAGAAGGACGACCACATCCGGAGCAAGCCGTTCGATAAAGGTTCTCCAGTCATCGGAAGCACCGATGATCTTCACGCCTTCCACATGTTTGCCGATAAGGGATTCCTCTCTCGCCAACACCCCTATCACTTCCTGGCCGTAATGCGGATTATTTTTAGCCCATTGAATGATGCTCCGGGCATTGCGATTGCCCCCGATCAAGAGGACCTTTGTCAGTTCTTTTTTTTGAAGCTTCAATTCGTATTCCCACTGAATGAGGACATAGCGCGCGGCACTGACAAAACAAATGGTGAAAACCCAGAGCGTCACCAGGTAGACACGAGAATAAGAAAGGCCGCGATAAAGAAAAGTTACGGCCATTAGAATAATGACGGAGAAACTCACGGCCTTGATGACGATAAAAATTTCTTCGATACGGCGGATATGCCGCGAGGTCTGGTAAAGGCCGTAGGCTTTAAAGAAATAAAGAAAAACCGGGATGATGACCAAAAGGGCCTGCGCATATTCAAAAAAACCGGGCTGGTGATGCACTGGAATCAGGCCGGAAAAAAACCGAAAATGATAAGCAAGAATAAAACTGCCCGAGATGGCAAAGACATCGGAGACCAGAGTAAGAAATACAAATTGAAATTGCCGTTTAATTTTGGGCATAAGCAGGTTTGATCTCTTGCTGACGTTGAATAAGTGAGCGAATCTCTTCCTTGAATCGTTCCTTCCCAAAACGTGTTACAGACTGTGAAATTTGCTTCGAATTGAAATTCTTTTTTTCGAAAGTCAAAACGGCTTCACGCACCGCTTCCGGTGATTGAGAATAAAAAAATGTATCTGTCTGCACGGTTTCAAGCGCTCCCCCCCTGGCAAAGGCAATGACCGGTGCCCCGCAGGCTTGGGCCTCCACCGGGACAATCCCGAAATCTTCTTCGGTCGGAAAGATTAAAGCCTTTGCCCCCGAATAAAGTTTGCGCAATTCATGACCTGTCACGTGGCCAAAGAAAGAAATTCGCTCACTTTTTCGCAGCGCCTTGTATGCGGAGTCGAGCGGACCCGAACCGACAATCCACAAAGCGCGGTCAAGCGTGTTAAAGGCTTCAATTACAAGGTCAATTTTCTTATAAGGAACGAAGGCAGAGACAACGAGATAATAATCCCGCGAGGCGGCCCCCAACTTAAAAAAATGATCGTCAAAAGGAGGACAAATCACGATGGCATCGCGGCCGTAAAATTCATGGATCCTTTTTTTGACGTTCTCCGAGTTAGCGATAAATTGATCGACGCGGAAGTTTGTTTTGAGGTCCCACTGGCGGAGCTGGCCAAGCATGAACCTGATCAGGGGCCGCAGAACCCACGGAAACTTTGAAAAATACTCGCTCTCAAAACCCCAAAGATAACGCATCGGTGCATGGCAATAGCAAAGATGCCTGGCCCCAGCCGGGATCGCAATCCCCTTCGCGACGCAATGGGAACTCGAGATGACAAGATTTGTGTCGCGATCAATCATGATCGTTTTGATGACCCAGGGCAAAAAGGGAAGAAGCCAGCGATAATAATTTTGGATGCCGGGGAGATGTTGAAGAAACGATGCCTTAATCTTCATCTTTTGGAAAACAGGGTTGATCGACTTGCGGTCGTAAAAAAGCGTATAGATCGTGGCATCCGGAAATACTTCGGCCATGGCCTCGAGAACTTTCTCGCCACCGCGCATATGAAAAAGCCAATCATGAACCAGGGCGATCTTCATGGTTGGGTAAGTACCCGTTCGTAAATTTCCGCCGTCTGCCGAGCCGCCTCGTCCCACCGAAAGCGGCGGACCTGCTGCCGGCCCTTCTGGCTTAGTTGTTCGCGAATAGCGGCAAATTTTTCCACACGGACGATGGCCTCCATAATTTCGCGATCAGAACAGGAATTCACAAGCAACGCCGCCTCCCCCACCACTTCTGGAATCGAGGCCGAACGCGCCGCAATCACCGGCGTCCCGCAAGCCATCGCCTCAAGCAGCGTCAGACCAAACCCTTCATAAAGGGAAAGATGGACCAGGGCCAACGCGCCGCTATAAAGCGCCGGCAAATCGGCACCGTCAACATAAGGAATATGGATAAGACCCTTTTCGTTTTTCAATTGCGCAAGGGTTTCAAAACCGGGCGGGTAACGCTTATCTTTTTTTCCCACTAACACCAACGGGCTTTCCACCAATTCTTGCTGAGTCAGCCGTTTAAAAATTCGGATAAGCGTATGGACATTTTTGTGAGGCTTCAACGATCCAACGTAAAGAAAATATTGTTCTGGCAATCCGTATTTGGATTTAACCTGTTGAATCGCATCCTCGTCTTCGATTGGCCGGAATTTCTCTTCTACCCCTTCATAAACCACAGAAATTTTTTCCGGGTCCGCATCAAACTCGTGAACCAGGTCGTCCCGCGTCTTGCCCGAGACCGCAATAATGTGGTCGGCACTCCCAATCGCACGACGAAGCATCTGCCCCGCATAAAAAACCTGTAGGCGCGTAAAAAATTCCTTCCGAAAAATCCAATGAATGAGATCATGAATCGTAACAACGAGTTTCGCCCGGCCTTTCACCAACGGAACATTGTAATGTGGAGAATGCCAGAGACGGCAATGCCTTACACGGAAAGGATATTCAAATTGTTCTTGGAGAGAATAAATGCCGGATCGAAAAGGATAGAAAGGAAACTCCATCAATTCCTCGCTGGTTTTTTTATTTCCGTAAAGGGAAATATCGAGCTCTTTCGCGATTCCCATTTTCACAAAACTGGCAAAGAGACCGCGCAGGTAGGTTCCAATGCCGGTATGGCAGACCATCCGGGCATCGATTCCGATGTTATGCTTCATTTTGACGGTATTCCAATTTCTTTTTTGAGAGAACGGCCTGGAGAATTTCCAGCACGCGGTCAGCACCAATCTTTTCCATGCAATCGTGATGACCGAGCGGACATACTCGCGCTTCGCAGGGCGAGCAAGGAACGGAGTGTTGAACCGTATGCAACCGGTGGGTCCAGGGATGCCAAGTGCGGATATCGTTGGTGCCACTTGCGATCAAGATGAGTTCAAGGTTCTGGGCTGCCGCAATGTGGGCCGGGCCGGAATCGTTTCCAACAAAAACGTCACAATGGTCGAACAGAATGGGCAAATCCTGCAAGTCTGTCCGGCCGCGCAAATCTACAATATGATTGTGACTATCAATGGATAAAAGTTTTTTCTCTCGCTCGGTGCCGATGAGGAAGACGCGGCCCATATTTCCGGCAGCCATTTGAGAAATAAGTTTCTGGAACCGGTCGGCGGGCCATCTCTTCGACGAATAATTGGCGCCCGGATGCACGGCAATTCGGGGGAGATTTGACCCATGGATCAGCTCAGGAAAACGATTTTCGAAGTTTGACTTTTGTGAAGACGAATATTCGAACCGGTTTGAACGGTCGAGCCTCGATTCAACTTTAAGTGGCGAGAGCAGCTGCAGATTTAATTCCACTTGATGCAGTCGGCGCGAGAAGCGCCCCTCATGCGTAAGAAGAAACCCTCCCCCGGTGATCCCGTAACCCAGGCGGTGTGGGATTCCGGCGGCCGCCATCAAGGCAATATTCCTCAAATCTCCCCGGAAATCGATGGCCAGGTCATACTTTCGCAAACGCAATAATCGCAAAATAGAAAACCACCCACCCTTGAAAACAATGACGGTGTGGATCCCGGGGATGAACGAAAAAAGAGGGGCCGTCTCGGAAGAAACAAGCGCATCCATCTCTGCCTGCGGAAAACGTTCCTGAATCGCTTTCAGCGCCGGACGTGTCATCACAACATCACCGATTTGATCGAGGCGAATGACGAGGATTTTTTTTACGGATTCGATATTTGCAGGCGGGTGCCTAAATGGGAGTGTCAGCCATGCACCCACGAAATCAAAAAAAGCAGCGGCAATGCGTTTTAATCCATGACGATAAACGTAACGTGCGGAATCGAATGGCAAAAGGGTTTCCTCAGCTTAAAAGAGTGTATAAATGAAAGGGGCCACAGCAGAGCCCTGGGTTAAGACAAGCAAGGTTCCGATCAACATAAGCATGATGACAATCGGTGCGAGCCACCATTTTTTTCTCACTCTCAAAAAATCCCAAAACTCTTTAAGAATCGCAATTTTCCCCATCGGGTCTTCCCTTAGAATTGCCTTTCATAATCCGCCGCGGCAAAAGTGTGTTTTGTTTTGGCTATCCAAAAACTGCCTCGTCCATCCCGGAAGGTATGATCGAGAAAACGTTTCCCGGCGAGACGGGCGACAAGAGCAACGGGCATGAGAACCGAGTAAAAAAGAACCGTCAGGATGACCCGCGTCATTACCCAGCCCAGGCAAAGCGCAAAAAACATCCAGGCTTTGTAAATGGGGCGAAGCCCTGAAGGAAAAAAATAGCTTAAGGCCGGAAAAACTCCGGCTGCAAATAAATAAGCCACGACCACGTTTCCGTGTCTCCAAAAATGAAAACCTTCCAGCAGAAGAAACAAGATACCAAAAGTAATACCGAAAGAACGCAGGTCTTTCTTCCCCGTCGAAATCTGTGAAAACTCTTCTTTGAGGTTCATGGTTTAATCCAGCTCATATTCGCGCAGCCAGTCGAGATCCTTGTCGAGCGGCTTTTGTGCTTCTTTGCGAATCAGGCAGTTGCCGAGCAAAAGATAATCCATATTCGTCCGCATAAAACACCGGTAGGCATCTTGCGGTGTGCAGACAATCGGTTCGCCGCGCACATTGAAGGAAGTATTAATAATCACGGGGCAATCGTATTTTTCATCGAACCTTTTGATCATGCGGTAGTACAAGGGATTGCCGTTATCCGATACCGTTTGAAGACGGGCGGAGTAATCGACGTGCGTGACGGCGGGAATTTTGGAACGGACAAGTTTTAGCCGGTCCATGCCGGAAAGATGGGTTTCTTCCTCCGCGACGGGGGTGCGGACCGACTCCCGGACATCGGCAACCAGCTGCATGTAAGGGCTTTCACCCTCCAGATCGAAGTAATCTTTGGTTTTTTCTTGCAGAACTGAGGGAGCAAAGGGACGGAAACTTTCTCGAAATTTAATTTTAAGGTTCATGATCTCCTGCATTTTGGGTGAACGTGCGTCCCCAAGGATCGAACGGCTGCCCAAAGCTCTCGGGCCGAACTCCATGCGCCCGTTAAACCAGCCGACCACGTTTTGTGCGGCGATCAAATCTGCGATGCGTTCGGGAATTTCCTGTTCGCTCAACCGGTTAAAGGAAATGCCCTCGGCGGTCAAGTAAGCCTCAATTTCGTTCTGGGTATAATCGGGTCCGAGCAGTGTGCCTCCCAAGGCATCATGCATCCCGTCGGTGCGGCGGGGGTGG
>ORMF010273057.1_pt1 | contig 21023 bp, 22 predicted proteins | sample 1779871 | NCBI WGS metagenome assembly ORMF01 (sample SAMEA104232316, study PRJEB22302) | groundwater metagenome | biome: forest; feature: aquifer; material: groundwater | place: USA | collected 2011-08-07 | depth 5.4 m | reverse complement strand
TGTGCAATTGAGAATGGGCCATATGCAGTATGAGGTGAAAGATGAAAACCCCATACTATGACACATTCTCAATGGTACAACCACTGTGAAAGTTCACTTTTGATCTTTAAACAGTCCACTTTTCATTTTTAAATGACAGCCTACCCCCATTTCCTTGACACATCGGCATTTTTTCGCTAGTATTCCCATACAAATTGAATTCCACAGATCATCGGTCATCTCTGTACTAAAGGTCGTCAGAGACCATAAATCCGGTGTTAGGAATACCCACTTTCCCGTTGGGGAAGTGATGTATGCGCTGTGGTGTAATCCCACAGTTTTTTTATGCCCGCCTAAATTTTTGCAATAGGAATTCTGAATTTTAGGCGAGAGCATATAAATTAAATTACTTTTTGCAGTGAATAAAAAACATTGCAAAAACTTAGGCGGGTATGCCAAAAACAAGAGTACAAAAAGAAGAGATCATGACCGAACTACGCGATTGCTTTGCTCGCGCCAAGTCGGTGATCGTGAGCTCCTATGGAGCCATGACTGTCGCGCAATCACAATTGTTGCGAAAAGCGCTCGCGGCTGAAGACTCACAGTACTTTACCGTGAAGAAGACCCTTGTGGATGTTCTGGCAAAAGAGCGTCCAGAGTTGGGGATCCAACCGAGAGAGTGGACTGGGAGCATTGGTTTGGTCTTCGGGTTTGGCGACGAAATTGCACCTGCTAAAGTTCTGGCGGGGTTCCGCAAGAAAAATGATGTCATTGAAGCCATTGGCGCCATATTTGAAGGCCGATGGATTGGTCGTCAAGAAGTGGTTGCCTTAAGCACCATGCCGACCAAGCAGCAATTACGCGGCCAGATCGTTGGCCTTTTGAACGCTCCGATTCAGGGGTTGGTGAGAGCGCTCAATGCGGTGCCCCGCAACTTGGTCGGAGTGGTGGATGCAATTAGTAAAAAATAAGTAAATTCAGTAAATCCAGCAAGACCAGTAAATCCAGTTCAACGTCAGCGATCGTCGCTGGCTTTACTGGATTCACTGACTTCACTGGATTTACTTCGCAACGTATGTCCGACGAAATGCAACAAGTCGAAGTCCCCGAGAAGTTCAAGTCTTTGGTTGACTCCATTGAAAAACTTTCTGTGTTGGAATGCGCAGAACTCGTGAAGATTCTTGAAAAGAAATTTGGTGTGTCGGCTGCCGCCCCCATGATGATGGCTGCCGCCCCAGCTGCTGGCGCTGCTGCCGAAGCGGTAGAAGAGAAGACCTCTTTCAACGTGGAGTTGACGGAAGCGGGTCCTAACAAGATCAATGTGATTAAGGCGGTGCGCGAGCTTACAGAAAAAGGACTCAAAGATGCCAAGGATTTGGTTGACGGCGCCCCCAAGATGATTAAAGAAGGCGTTTCGAAAGAAGAAGCGGAGACCATGAAAAAGAAGCTCGAAGATGCAGGGGGGAAAGTGACGTTGAAGTAAACTCGAAGAATACAACGAACAAAAAACTGACCCAATGGGTCAGTTTTTTGGTTCTCGACAAGCTCGAACAATATTCGAAATTTTTTCAAAATGCCGGCAGTTTAAACTGTTGAATTCGTCCATCAGCCAGGACAGTGACGATTTTGGCCTTGCCATCAATCACCGCATCCTTGAGGTTTTTCCAGGAGCTGTGGATCAGCTGGGCACGGACCCGACCCCCGTTTTCTTTGTTGTCTTCGCCTTTATTGACAATAATAATCCTATTATGATTGTCCACGAGTAGGAGGGTGGGCGAATGTGCGGCCAGGCGAAAACTTTGGAGTGATGCTAATGGGGGTTCTACGCTAAACAAGAAGGGTTCCTGCGCTCCACGGTAATATTTATACACGGATGAACCCGTTGCCAGATAGACCGAACCATCCACTGCCATAAATAGGGGGTTGGTGGGCACTGAGGCATCGCCAGAAGTCAGCCATGGCTCGGGTTTTGTCCATCCAGAGCCAGACGGCGCAAGGCGGATAATCGTCGTGGCGAGTGCATCGACCGCATACAGACGGTTATTGTATGTGGTACGAGCGTTGCCCACTTGGCTGGGGATCGTGACGGTTGTGAGTGAAGTTTTTTGTCCCACCGCTACTCTATGAACTTTATTGCCATCGTGAATCAGCACGACCCCGCTGGAGGGCATCTCCACAGAGCGAATCGATTGGATGGCTGTTGGGGGGAGGGGCACAGACCGGGGGGTGGGTTTGGCTTTCAATGCCGCATGATCAAATACGCCGACTGCCGTGGGGGACACTGTCAGGAGTACTTGTTGATTTAACGCAAGGCGTTGCGCTCCCGCAGGGGCAGCGATGTCCACTATTGGGGTTCCGAGTTCGATTTCGTGGCGTAGTTGCTTAGCGACACTATCCAATTCTGTCACAATCTTTTGATGTGATTGGTCAGCGTTTCGGTCTGGGAGATCTTTCAGAAGCGCGCGCGCTTCTTCGAGTAGTCGTTTGGCATCGCGATCATTGCCATAAATGAGTCCGGCGCGCGCTTGAACCGCCTTTTGTTCAATTTCGGCGGCGCGGTTGCGTTGGGCTTGTTGGACACGTTCGTATTGAAATCGGGTGACCATCGTGGCGACCAATAATATCGCCAACACCATCACAGCGGAAATTCCCTTCAATGTTCGGTTTGTTGAGGTGGCATTGGTTATACTGCCAACCATGTGTGTCCAGCGGGCAAACGGTTCAGTTCGGAGAATTTCGCCCAACGCGTCTTGTTGGGTACTGGCCCCGATCATGACCGTCACCCCCAAGGCAATCAACAGAAAAAACGTCCGCATGGCCGACCAGATCATTGCGAGGATCCGCAGTGTGCCCCCGGCAATGCTCGTAAATGCTTTGACAAGCCATCGCCCCAGTGAGGGTAAACGCACCGAAGATTCCCGCATTTTTTGCAGCGCTTTGACGAGATTTTTACCACTCCATCGTGCTCCCAACCATAGCCCATGAATAGTGGTGCGCATTAATGGTGTCACAGAGACAACGACGGAGCGAGTGAGGGAAGCCACATCCGGCTCTTCATCACCTTCTTCATCTTGGTCTTCTGTTATTTCCTCTTCTGTTTCAGGGTCCAAACCCAATATCAACAACGCGGAAGCTTCTTGGCGAAGTTCTTTTTGTCTTCCCAAGCTGTAGAGCGTTTCGACCAACTCTTCGGTGCTTTTGGCCGTGTCGATGAGGTGGATCACGGTGTCTTGACTCCACATATCGAAGAATGTGCTGTTCGCCAATACCAACGTCTCACCACCTTGTAATGATCCCGTAATCACGGAAGAAAAAAATTGATCTCGACCCGACTTGTCGCTGATGCGTTCCATGCGTTCTTCCTCTTCATCGGTTGGATCGAAGCGTTTCAAAAACCACACTGCTTGTGTCTGATGTGAAGAAAAAAGCACGCCATCGGTATGAATAATGCCCAATAGAATATCAAATTCTGAATCTTCGGACTCGGGAATGCCGAATCGCTCAGGGTTTTCAAATGACGTATTAAGTTCTTGCAGCATTTCTTCAAAACGAATTTCCCGGTCTGTTCCTTGTGCGTTGTTCACCCGTCGGGTGATACTCGATGGGTAATAGAGTTTCGTGAAGAGATCACATAGTGTTGAGGTTGCTGTATCGGGGTTTGTGGTGTCGTCCGGTAGGCGGATGAGAGCAACGAGCGTTCCCCACAATTCTTCTTGTTTGGCAGAAACCGGAGCAACCCACACGCGGTGGGTTCGATTGTGTTTGCGAGCAGGATATTCAAAAGGCAAGAAATACGGAGTGATCATGCGGATTGACGGTAGTGTTAATAATGTCTATAGTATAGCGCATCTATGCTCCACTCAACAGATGTTCATCCACAGGCTGTTATTGCTATTGATTCGGTGAATAATCGGGTCATTTTAGAAATGAAGAATAGAAATGGGATTGAACACACCGAATACTATAAGCTCCGCAGCCAATCGTTTGTGGGAGTGATTGATGCGTTGCTGAAAGTCATTCCGGGGAGCCCATGGCGACGCCGGAATCCGATCGGATCCTGGACAAGCCAGGATGACGGGCCATCGATTGAGGTCGGCGTCTATCCTGGTCCGGGACCGTTTACGAGAGTCCGTACAGGGGTACTGGTTGCGCATTGGCTGGCCCGGGAACGCTTTGGAGGCGTTAGAGTTGCTCAGATTCCCTTGAAGGCCTTCGAGAAGCCGCTATTACCGGCGTGGAAGAAGTTTACAATTCAAAAGGAGCCAAAGGTCGTGTACGGGAAAGAGCCCCACATTACGATCAAACCAACAAACTAAAGAATACAGCAATAAAGAAATCGCCTTTCCGGCGGTTTTTTTCGTATTTGACAATTTAGTTTGATTCGGGCGTAATTTTCAGCCAGAGGCTGATCCGCCTTTGGCGGAGGAATCGTATTTCATGATTGACAATGTGGATAATTTAGAGTATAATTGGGGTACAGTGGTTTCAAGTGGGGAAAAGTGGGGATAACTCAAGACAACGTGTATGTTCATTGGGGAATACTATCATGCGGTCGACGAAAAGGGCCGCATTGCCGTACCCAAAAAATATCATAAAGATTTTTCAAAAGGCGCAGTGGTCACGCGTGGCATCGATCAGTGCCTTTTTTTATTCCCCAAAAAAGAGTGGGAAACCCTTGCCGCAAAGCTTGCTGCTCTTCCTCTGGCACAGGCCAATCCGCGCGCTTTTTCCCGTTTAATGTTGGCCGGAGCAATGGACATGGACCTGGATGGGCAGGGGAGAATTATTGTTCCGGAATATCTTCGAGAGTATGCAAAACTCAATAAACAAGTCGTGGTGGCGGGGCTGTATTCTCGGTTAGAGATTTGGGATGAGCAGAACTGGGCCAATTATAAACATCAAAGTGAGGCAAACAGCGTTGATATTGCAGAACAGTTAAATTCGCTGGGTGTGTAGGATGTGAATGTTCATCATCCCGTTCTTTTAAACGAAGTGATAAACATGTTGGCGTGCGCTCCAGGCCGGACGGTGGTTGACGGTACCGTGGGCGCTGGAGGACACGCCAAAAAGATCCTTGAGGCGCTTCAGCCCGGTGGGAGGTTGATTGGGATCGATCGCGACCCCGAACAGCTGAGACGCGCCCAAGAGTTATTTCGGGATGTTCGCAGTGGTGTCATGCTTGTCCACGACTCCTACGAACATCTTCCCGAAGTGCTCCGCCGTCTCCACGTCTTGCATGTGGACGGAGTCCTCTTGGATCTTGGTGTTGCCCGTCAACAGTTGGATGATACTACACGGGGGATTGGGATTCATCCAGAGGCACGATTAGATCTCCGTTTTAACCCTGAAGATGATCGGCCGACCGCCGCTGCGTTGCTGGCAACAGCATCATTCGAAAAGCTTGAAGATATCTTCCGTCGATTTGGTGAAATCGAGCGGCCCAAGGCATTGGCCCGTGCTGTTATTAGAGCACGTGAGCAGCATCCCATCGAGACCATTACCGATCTTGAGCATGTTGCCACCCCGATCATGGGTCACCGTCGCACACATCATCCCCTCACACTGGTGCTTCAGGCGTTACGAATTGCCGTCAATGATGAACTCGGAGCCCTGCAACGACTCCTTCCACAATTGCTTGATTTCTTGTCACCCACAGGCCGGATCGGGATCCTCACGTATCATTCGCTCGAAGATCGCATCGTCAAACAATTTTTTGTTCAAGAATCAAAAGCCTGTCTCTGTCCGCCGGAAATTCCCGTATGTCGATGTGACCATCACCAACGGCTTCAGATTATCAATAAGAAACCTATTATTCCAACCATCGAAGAGATTCAACAATTTCCGACCGCTCGCAGCGCAAAACTCCGTGCCGCCCAACGTTGGACAATATCCCCGATATGACGATTCATTCGACCCATTCACTACACCGCACTCAGTATAGCGCGCAAGACGTAGAGCGTTGCCATCGCAGATCGCCCATGATTGCGGTGCGGCGTTGGCCGATGGTGAATGTGGTTCTTTTTACCAGTTTAGTGTTGCTGGGCATTCTCTACCTATTAGCGGTGAATGATTTATCAACGAAGGTGTATGAAGTTCGTTCTCTGCGTAATCGTCTTTCGAGCGTCACCGAAGAAACAAATCAGATAAAACGCGAAACGATCCAAGGACAATCACGCAGTGAATTAACTCAGGCGATTCAGGCATACCAATTTGTGAGCGAGGGTTCACTAGAATACGCTCATCAATCTACCGTGGCGTTCGAAACGCATGGACGCCCCTAACGAGGCTCTTTTCACGCCAATCAGAGCGTATGGTTGCTGATCGTCATCATCGTGCATACCAGCTTCCTTCCATTGATCGAGTAGCTGTTGTTCGATATATTTTTTGGTTTTTTGCCGCTGTGATGATCGTCCGATTGGGGGTGTTGCAAATTCTTCAGCATGCGAGTGTCGTCGAGGTTATTGATCAGCGGCAAAAACTCCAAAGCGTTCTTCCTCAGCGTGGAGAGATCAGCATCCTGAACGAGCACGGGACGCAAGAAGTCCCCATCGCATTTGCACAAACAATCGCCACCATCTTCGCCGTGCCGGAAGAAATTACACAGGACAAGAAAGAAGAGATTGCAAAGCAGATTAGTGAAATTCTCACACTTGATACGAACGAGACAGTAGAAAAATTATCACGCACCGGTACACAGTTTGTTCCGTTGGCACGCAGAGTACTCCCCGAAGTTGTTGATCGTATTGAACAGAACCAATGGAAGGGAATATATTTTGATCGCACTCCGGGGCGCGTGACGGTTGATGGGACGCTCATGGGGCAAATTGCGGGTTTTGTTCGAGCGGATGAGTCACGCCTGACAGGGCAATATGGGATTGAAGAATATTATAATAAAGAACTCTCAGGACACAGTGGATGGGAGCACTTGTTACGCGATGGAAATGGTCGACTCATCCCGCTGCCGGGTGGGACGAGTGAAAAAGCACAAGACGGGCTGAACATTGTGCTGACGATTGACCGGAGTATTCAATACCAAACCTGCATGGCCTTACAGCGAGGAGTTGAAGCCCATCAAGCCGTGGGGGGGAGTGCTATTGTTATCAACCCTCAAACAGGTGAGATTCGAGCGCTCTGCAATGTCCCTAGTTTTGATCCTAATAATTACGCCAGCGTAAAAAATCCTCGTGATTACAACAATGCGACCATTGTGGATGCCTATGAGCCGGGGTCGGTGATGAAGGTGTTTACAATGGCCGGGGGTCTTGAACACGCTCTGGTGACTACTGAGACAACCTTTGTAGATTCAGGGTCGGTCACATTTGGTCCCCATACAATTCACAATGCGGCCAATAAAACATACGGACAGCAGAGCATGGTGGGGGTCCTCAAAGAGTCGATTAACACCGGGGCGGTATTCGTGGCGCAAAAGTTGGGGAAGGATTTGTTCAAGGAGTTTATTGAGGGCATGAAATTCGGAGTTGCCACTGGCGTTGAGCTTCCTTATGAGCATGCGGGAAACCTGCGTTCGCTGAATGAAAATGGATTTATCTATACTGCGACGGCATCGTTTGGGCAAGGGATCACGGTAACTGTACTGCAATTAGCGCAAGCGCTTTCGGCAATTGCCAATGGGGGAACATTGATTTCGCCTACGATCATCAAAGAGTTTCGCACACCCAGTGGGTTGGTGTTGTCCCGTCCCATCCAGAAACGGACCACCGTGATGTCTGCGACAACCAGCACATTAATTGGGGGAATGATGGTGCAAGTGGTTGAAGAAGGACATTCCAAAGGAGCGGCAGTGCCGGGGTATTACATTGCCGGTAAAACAGGAACGGCCCAAATCGCCGCCCAAGGAGCACGTGGGTATTCCGGAGCATACAATCATACGTTCATTGGGTTTGGTCCTATTGAAAATCCAAAGTTTACCATTGTTGTACGGATTGTGAACCCGAAAGCGTTGTATGCGGAATCGACTGCCGTTCCCGTTGCCGGGGAAATTGAAAAATTCTTAATATCGTATGATCGGATTCCGCCGACGAGAACGATTGGACAATAAACAAAATATATGAGAAACATTCTTCGTAAAATCCTTCGCGAATTTGCTCGGACGATTATTTCGATTTATAAACCGCATGTCATTGCGATTACCGGGAGTGTTGGTAAAACTTCTACAAAGCAGGCGATCGCCGCAGTGCTGACGGACACATCTGGGCAGGGTCAGATACGGGTTGCGCAAGGGAGTTTTAACACGGATTGGGGAGTGCCGGTGACCATCATTGGGGGTGAGTATCCGGGCGGGTCGCTTTGGCGATGGTGCGTACTCATTGTTCGGGCGATTCGGTTGATTGTTTGGCGCGATCCGCAGTATCCATCTACACTGGTACTAGAAATGGGCGCGGATCGGCGCGGAGATATTCACCGCTTAGTGACCATGGCTCCACCCACGGTCGGTGTGGTTACGGCTATTTCGCCCGCACACCTCGAGCACTTTGGCACCATCGAAACGATCGCTCGGGAAAAATTGCGCCTTCTTCAGGCGCTTCCCAAACACGGGGCGGCGATTGTCGGCGGAGATATTGTGCGCGCATGGACCGTGAGCGAATGGACGCATGCACCAATCACAACCGTGGGCGACAACGAAACCGATGGAGTATGGTACAGTGACGTTCACTATCGTGCTTCGAGCATAAACAACCAAGCGCGGGGGACCTCGTTCAAATTGCACTGGAGGGGAAGTGTTATCCCGTGTTTTTTAATTGATGTGGTTGGAGAAGCGGTGGTGCAAGCCGCGTGTTTTGCAGCCGCCGTTGGCATTGCGGAGAAAGTTCCATTATTGGATATTGCTCAACGGTTGAGTCATACGCGTTTCCCAACGGGCCGCATGCATATCGTTGAGGCTATTCGTCATAGTGTGGTCATTGATGATACATATAACGCTTCTCCCAACGCCATGCGCTGGGCATTGGAGGTGTTAGAGAAGCTCGGTAAGGCGGAAGGCCGCACGAGTTGGGCCGTACTTGGGGATATGGCGGAACTCGGTGGGCAAACCGAAGAATTTCATCGGGATATCGGGCGGATGGTGGCCCAATTACGGCCTGCGCGGTTGGTGACCGTTGGGTCTAATGCGCGGTGGATTGCGATCCAGGCCATTGAATCCGGATATCCCGTTGAGCAAACTCATAGGACCACCGATGCCTGGGAAGCAGGCCGGATGGTGCAACAAGATATGCGCGAAGGGGACCTGGTGCTAGTGAAAGGCTCTCAAGTCATGCGCATGGAACGTGTGGTCAAGGAGATTATGGCGCACCCATTAGAAGCAGCAATAACCCTGGTGCGGCAGGAGTGGTGGTGGAGATAAATTAGTGTTTAAAGCAGCGCACACCGGTAAAGACCATGGCGATGCCGAGCTCATTGCATGCGGTGATGACTTCCGCATCTTTCACAGATCCACCCGGTTGAATAATCGCTTTGATTCCGGCTGGCGCAATGCGTTCAATACTATCGCGGAACGGGAAGAAGGCATCAGAAGCTAATACTGCGTTGGTGGTTTTGTGACCGCCTTTTTTAATTGCCATTTCGACGGCATCGACGCGGGAGACTTGACCGGCTCCGACCCCCACCGTGCAATGGTTGGCGGTAATGAGAATGCCGTTGGACTTCATGTGTTTGAGGACTTTCCAGGCGAAGAGGAGTTCTTCGATCTGTTCGTCTGTCGGTACAAGAGTGGTGACAATTTTTAGTGCTTCTTTCGTCAGAATGTGCGTGTCGGATTGTTGGAGTAGAAGGCCGCCATCGATGTGCCGGAATTCTTGGTGCGGGATGAGTGGCGTGACGGCTCCGACTTCAAGCACTCGGAGATTTGGTTTTTTTGCCAGGAACGCTAACGCTTCGGCATCGAACGATGGAGCCAATACAATTTCAGCAAACACGCTGGCAATTTTTTCTGCAATCGCTTTGTTGCACGGGCGGTTGAGGGCAATTACTCCACCAAAAGAGGAAAGTGCGTCCGCGTTGTACGCCCGTTCGAATGCTACAGAAATATCAGCGTCAGTGGCGGCGCCACACGGGTTGGCGTGCTTTACTACCACGCAAGCTGGGTCAGAAAATTCGCGTACTGTTGCGAGCGCTGCATCGGCATCATTCATGTTGTTGTAGGAAAGCTACTTGCCTTAGAGAATTTTAGCGTTGAGGATATTGAGTTGCGTGTTGGTGGGTTCTTTATACACCGCACCAAGTTGATGAGGGTTTTCGCCATAGCGCACGTCAAAAGCTTTGTTGTATGAGAGTGTGAATGTTTCCGGAAATACTGCTGTCGGGTCTGCTTGGTCGCGGTGCAGAAGATAGTTGCTAATAATCGAATCGTACTGTGCGGTGTGGCTGAAGGCTTTGGTCGCTAAGCTTAGGCGGCTTTGGGCATCCACGCCACCGGAGTGAATTTTTTCAATCATCATCGGGTAATCGTTGGGGTCTACGACCACAGCGACCCAATCATTATTTTTCGCAGCAGCCCGAATCATGGTGGGCCCGCCAATGTCAATTTGTTCAATTGCCTCAGCCAAAGTGACCCCGGGCTTTTGAATGGTCTGAGAAAAGGGGTAGAGATTTACGACCACGAGATCAATCCACTGAATATTGTGTGCCTGGGCCTCGGCTGCGTGCACATCGCGTTTGCCGAGGATTCCTCCGTGAACCATCGGATGTAGGGTTTTTAGCCGACCTTCCATCATTTCGGGGAATCCGGTGAACTGGGAAATTTCGGTTGCTACTATGCCGGCCTCAGCAAGGACTTTTGCAGTGCCTCCCGTGGAGATAATCTCGACTCCTGCGGTTGAAAGTTCACCGGCAAACTCAACAATTCCGGTTTTGTCGGAAACGGAAATAAGCGCGCGTTTAATGTTGACTATATCCGGCATAGAAATCAGTTAAAAAATATACTTAGAGTTAGTCATTGCGAAGGAGGCCATGCCGACTGTGGCAATCCACGACTGTCATTCTGGCGAGCTCATGGCGAGACCGGAATCCGATCGGATCCTGGCTAAGACCAGGATGACGGTTAATTTACTTTATCTCTAAGATGCTCCGTGTAATTCCATGTTCTGTTTCAAGATCATGAGCCTCTTGCATTAATTTCTCGTTTCTAGTTTTCATTATTTGTGGGAGAAAATCACGATGCAAATACTCTTGATCACTCGGTTGTATGAATACAGAGAGACTTCGTAATGTCTTGAGTTTATGCGGATCCGGGTCTGATTGCAAGGTTGTTCGGAGAGCAGTATTTCGTTGCGCCAGACCGCCCGTGATGTGAAGGAGGGCAAAATACTGCGCTTTATCATACAACGACAGTGGCTTTTGCGGATCTGACTGTGTACGGTTTTCTTCGATACGATTCAGCGCAAACGACAGTTGTTGATCAAAGATTTCGTTCTTGTGAGGGTCAACAATAAATTGAGCAATGTGGCTGGCGATTTCATTATCAACGACGCTCATCATACCATCATCCCGTTCATTATGCGTAAATTCATGGACCATGACAGCAGTAAGATGTTTTTGGTATTTTGCGATGGCAACGGAATCATTTTCTCTGAGCGCGGCAATGAGTGGCCGTACTTCTTCAATGCTTCCACGTATCCCAAGAAAGTTTCCACCTTCAAAACCAAACCCCTTACTGCCTTCCATCACTAAACCACGAGGGGTGTCGGTTGATTTCCATGGATAAAAATTCATCGCTTCATTAAAGCACTTCATGAGTATGGCATTTGCCCGATCCAGGAGTTTGGGGTCTGCTTGGAATTCTTTCCAATCATTTTTGGAAATATTTGTATAGACCGGTAGTTGAAATGCAAAAGGATCGTGGTTTTCAGGATCGCGATGGGCCGTATATATCCAGACCACATGATTCAATTTCTCTTTTCCATCCTCGGATGTCCTGAATAGGAATACTCCGTCAGGGTTCGTTGCGACGACATTGCTCACGGCTTCTTGTCCGATGGGTAAGGAAGAATAGTGTTCAAAGTATTGTTGGTATGCTGGGTCATCGGGCTTTACGGCAGCGACTCGTCGCTTTGGTCCCATTGATTCGTCAGGAGATGCTTGTTGGGGGAATTCTAGGGGATGGGCCATACCATTTGTTTACAATGTAGGACTGACAGATTTGTCGTCTCGTGTCATTCCCGCCCTAATCGGGAATCCAGACTGTGGTAAAATATCTTTTTCTTTTTTAGAACGTTTCTTCTTCTTCTCCAGCTCCTCCGTAACAATTTTCCAAAATGTTTTTGAGGAACCATGTTCCATCCAGAGAAGTTTAGCAATTTTTTTCTGGCTATCGTCTAATTTTTTTTCGTCCAGGGCAGTTAGATAGCGACGTTTCATAAACCGTGGAAGGTCGAACCAGTATCGCACTATAACCTCGACCGGAAGTGTTTGGACGCTTCCAATAGTTCCGCGACAGTTTGGCGATCCACAATGGCATTCCATTTTCCACTTTGGATTTACTTCGAGTGTGGAGTAATCCACAGTGATTTGTTGGCCTTCCCGGATGGGACGGGTTGTTTGGAACTGGTATCCGTCTTCTGTTCTTACGGTATTTGGTTCGCAGGAATGATTCAAATATCGGAGAGGGTTGTCCCAGTCAGGGTTCAACCATTGGTCCATCCACATCTGTTCGTCGTTCCCTTTGGAGAAGACGCAAATCGCATTGGGTGCTGATTGATTGGGGAAACAGGCGCATTCTTCACCCGTATCAGGATTGAAACAACTGTCCGCTTTTTCGTTGATGCGATATTGGTCTCCGTGGGAACAGAAAACAATCTCACCATGCTTGATTTCTACTTTTGCAAAGAGGCCTTGTCCCACTTCTTTTATATTCGTCTGTTTGACTTCGATATGGTTGGTTTGTAGCGCACCGCCACGATTGATGAGTTGATCTCGTTGTTCGTTCCATGTCTTTTCGATCGGATGCCGCACGAGCCGTGTGCGGCCAAAATAGATTTGATCAAAAGCTCCGACTTCTGGCGATGGGAAGGTTTCTGGCGATGGCATACTATTTGTTAAACGATTGAAGCGCTTCAATAAACGCTTCGCCTTCGAGTTTTTGCACTTTTGCTTTAAGGGTATCAGCGGTGTCGGTGGGTTCCACGGCGCATCTTTTTTGGAGGATGATTTTTCCTGTGTCGACTCCTTCGTCGACTTCATGAATAGTACAGCCGGTTTCGGTTTCGCCCGCATCCAACACGGCTTGGTGCACATTCAAATCCATACCCCCTGCATGTTTTGGTAGGAGCGACGGATGCACGTTCCAGATTTTGCCTTTCCACTCATGTACAAACTCTCGGGATAGAATTTTCATCCAGCCGATCAGCAAGATTAAGTCCGGCGTATACTGCTTGAGCGTTGTCGAAAGCTGTTGGTCGTACTCAACACGACTCCAGCCGTTTTGGTCTAAAAAGACAGCGTTCAAATTGTGGTTCTTCGCACGTTCCAGAATATAGGCATCTTCTTTGTTACTGACCACAACTTGAATAGAAGCCGCGAGGGTTCCGGCGTTGATGGCATCAATAATAGCCTGGAGGTCGGTCCCGCGAGTGGAGCCGAGAACAGCGAGTTTGACAAACTTTTGACTCATAGAATAGCTATTCTCTGGATAATACCAATGTGGGCAGAGTATCAAACTTTTTAGGGTTTGTAAAAAAATGTGACTCCGCCCCTCACTACCGATGATTTCGGTACGGGAGTAGCGGAGTCAGACGCCATCGTAGGCGTTTACGCCGATCTCTTGATGAAATCGCTGATGTCCTTCTGCGGGAAGGAGCTGAGTGCAGGGAATCGCACACCGATGCAGTCCTCCAGTGTGCTCAGTTTTTCGGCACACTGGGTCTTGCGCAGGAGCTCGGTCAGCTCTGCCCCCGAGACGTTGATGGGTTCCGGGATTGCGGACGTGATTGTGCTCTTGACCGACATCAGGTAGTAGGTGTCTTTCATCGAGATGCCGATTACTTGCCATTCCGGTTTTTCGTTCCTCGCCATAGTGATCGTCCTCCTAGTCCCAGGGCGGAGATGTACACTCCGCCGCCATTGTTTGAAGGTGCCGGTATTCATATTCACAGTGGTGCTTGAGGATCGTACAGCCGCCAGCCGTCGTGGAAGTTCCGCCCGAACGTGAGAAGTGGCTGCTTTGTCTCCAGAATCCGAATCATCTCGCCCCAGTCGATTACGATTCGGCACCATTCGTTCGGTTTGGTCCTGACCATGGCCAGGAGGATGCTCTTCCCGTTTTCGGGTTGTACCTTCTGGAAACCTTGGGGCCCTTCGATCGCGATCTGCTCAACTTTGAGGTTCAGACCGAAGAGACCGTTCATATTGCACACCCAGGTGTCCAGCGAACCCGAGAGTTTGAGGGCGCTATTGCAGAGGACGCTGTAGTTGCCGCGGAACCGGTCGCGGCTGATGAAGGCGTCGACGCAGACGACGAAGTGCGGCGGGATTCTGTTGGCCTCGAGTTGGTCCAGTAGGTGGGGCCATGCGGGGTCGCCTTCGGTTCGAAGGATGTGAGTGAGTGGGGTGTGGATGTGCACTGCACTCCCGCCTTTCCGTAGACCTTGGTAGAAATCATCCATGCAACCAACGTGCTCCATTTGCCGCTCCATTTGGTGGATGACCCCTCCAAAGTGGACGAGATCGAAGTTTCGTTCGCCCAGCCCGTTCTTCCAGAACTGGGGCTGGAGTTGGCACGCATCTGTGTTCAGGATGCGGATTTTCCCGCGGATTTCCGACGGCATCTTGATGCCTTGGTCGAGAATTCGTTCGATCGTCCAGTCGTGGGGGAGGAGCCCCACATGCTTCAGCCGGGCGAGCCCCATCTCGATGTGCTTGCGGTCGGTGAGATCGGTATTCGGCAGATCGGGTTGGTTGCGGCAGACGCGATTGAGTTCTTCAATCGAGACATACTGTCCACTCTGCAACCGCTCGAGAATACCGCAGATGGCCGGCGAAGCATCCACGAGCTGCATGGCTTGCACCTTCGGATGCATGGCGAGCAGCCAATCGATTGGACCCGACCCGATCGAGGCGACACGGACGCCGTACTTTCTTCGCATGCCGTTGACAATGGCGACTAGTGCGGGGTCGTTTCGTGCAAACCACGTCATGGTTCCGCAGTACATCTGACCGATTTTGGTCATTGTTTTTCCCCTTCATCCATCTAAAAAGAAAAAGTGCTGTCGTTGCGACAGCATAGTAGTACCACAGTTTGAGTGTTTGGTCAACCGTTTCTGAGTTGTTGCATCATATCAATGCGTTTCTGAATGAGTTGTTGTGTTCCAATATCTTTGCGGTGAAACAGTGGGCCTTGGATTTTTTGGATTTCTGTCTCGGCGATTTTTTCCGCTTCGGTGATGGTATCGGCAATGCCGACCACAGCGATGGTCCGAGAACCGGTCTCGATGAGTTGACTGTCGACTTGGTCCACTGCGGCAAAATAATAAGAATCCGGAAACGTTCTGGATTGCTTCGCTTTACTCGCAATGACGGGAACGGAAATCGTTCGCCCTTTCACTGGGTGATCTGGGTATCCTTCAGGAACCGCATATTTACACACCGTTGCTTTGTGGTCGAATTGGGCATGATCTTTTGTAAGGGTTCCTTTTACAATCGCTTGGCACAATTCCACGAAATCGCTCTCAAGAATTGCTAAAATATTCATGCACTCTGGGTCGCCAAAGCGGGCGTTGTATTCGATGAGCTTTACGCCGCCCTTGGTGGCCATAAATCCTCCATAGAGGATTCCTTTGTATCCAACCCCGAATTCTTTTTGGATTGCCACAGCAGTCGCTTCGTTGATTGCTTGAGCATCTTTTATATCTTTTTCAGTCAGAAAGGGGAGTGAGTGGTTCGCGTCCGAGTAACTGCCCATGCCGCCAGTATTGGGTCCTTCGTCATTTTCAAACGCGCGTTTATGGTCTTGGACGACGGGCATATGCGCAAGGTGTACGCCATCAGAAAAGCTCATGAGTGAAAATTCTTGGCCCACAAGCTTTTCTTCAATGAGTACAGTGCCATCGCGTTCGATACATTCTTTAGCATAGGCAACACCTTCGTCGATCGTGGCTAAGTGATCGCCACTGACTTTCACGCCCTTCCCGCTCATGAGACCATCGGCTTTGATAACGTACCCGCTCCCGGCAGACAGAGATTTGAGATAGAGATGGAGACCTTCTTCAGAGGAAAATGATTGAAATTTGGGCATTCCGGGGACATTGTATTTGGTCAACAAATTTCGTGTGAAGGATTTACTTGTTTCCAGTTGCGCCAGTTGTTTGGTGGGGCCAACACAGCCGATGCCGATGGCTTGGAGTGCATCGACCACTCCGGTTTCGAGCGGAGCTTCTGGGCCGATAATAGCAAGAGTGAACCCGTTCTCTTTTGCGTACTCGCTCACAACACCGGGGTCGGTGATGTTCCCGACGGTGTACCCTGCTGTTAATTCTTGAATCCCGGGGTTATTACTAGATCCAACACAAAAGAGATCGACAGTGTGTTTCGATCTCTTGAACGCTTTAGCAATCGCGTGTTCTCGAGCTCCCGAGCCAACGATTAAAATGTTCATAACAAAATTTTGTCATTCTCGGGCTTGACCCGAGAATCCAGACATAAAAAGCGCGGGTTTCATTTTTTTCTGGATTCCCGATCAGGTCGGGAATGACACTATAATTTACCCACATGCTCTGCCTTGTTCCCGTTCTTCCTCCAGCTTACTCATTTTATCTAAATCGACATCGCCGGTCACATACCACCCGTCCAGGTATGGCATGCTTGGCCGGTCGATGTGATGTTCACCTTTGCGCGTGACCGCTTCCACGAGATCGGGAATTTCTTGATACAGGAGAATATCAGCACCGATGTATTCTCGAATTTCTTCCACTGTTTTATTTGCAGCAATAAGTTCTCCGCGTGTTGGAATATCAATACCATAAAAATCTGGAAATTTCACGGGTGGACAAGTGGTGGCAAAGTACACCTTTTTAGCGCCAGCGCTGCGGACTAATCGTACTACTTCTTTGCATGTGGTTCCTCGCACAATAGAATCATCGACCAAGAGCACATCTTTGCCTTCTAGTTCAAATCGTTGCGGAGAAAGTTTGTGCAGCACCGATCGTTTGCGTTGTGCTTGCCCGGGCATGATGAATGTACGGCCAATAAATTGATTTTTATAGAGTCCATCGGTATAGCGCACGCGCAGAGAGCTGGCCATCGAAAGCGCCGCAGTGGTAGAGGTGAAGGGGACAGGCACTACGACGTCGGGGCGGACATCAGGATATTTTTCTTTCCAGCGTTTTGCGAGATTTTGTCCCATACGGAGCCTCGCGCGATACACGCTGACGTTGTTCATGATGGCATCGGGGCGGGCTAAATACACATATTCAAAAATATCTGGCGTGAACAATTCTTTCCGAAGGCGTTTGCGTTGCATTTGTCCATTAGTGTCTATAAAGACCACTTCTCCTGGTTGCACATCGTTCAAGAGTGTAAACCCGAGTGGATAGTGCATGGCGTTTTCAGAGGAGAACACATATTCCGGGACTCCTTGGGAGTTTTTGCGCTCACCAATAACTAAGGGTCGGATGCCGTGCGGGTCGCGAAATGCAATCATACCCTTATCCGCAATGATTCCAATCACGGAGTATCCGCCGCGGACGCGCGCGTAGACTGATTCAACGGCATCACAAATGGAATCAAAAAGAGTTGCAGTTTCCGGAAGTTCGTGGAGCTTGGACGCAAACACGTTCATGATCACTTCTAGGTCGGACTGTGAGTTGCAATGGTATCGATCTTTCTGGGCGAGTTCTTTTTTAATTTCATGATAGTTGGTGAGGTTGCCATTGTGCACCATGGCGATGCCATAGGGAGAGGTGGTAAAAAATGGTTGGGCATTTTCCGGGTCAAATGCGGAGCCGTTCGTGGAGTACCTTGTGTGGCCCAAGCCCATAGAGCCTTTGAGCCGCGCCATGTTGTTTTGGTCAAAGATATCGCGCACCAAACCCGAACCTTTTTTAAGATGGAATTGACCGTTATAGGTAAGAATCCCCGCCGCGTCTTGCCCGCGGTGCTGGAGATGCATGAGACCATCGTAGAGTTCGTTGGCGACGGGTTGTTGAGAGGTGATGCCGATGATGCCGCACATACAAGGGTATAGGGTTTAGCGTTTAGGGTTTAGTCACGAGCGAAGATGCGAGTCCAGTATAATTCATTGGTGTCAGCTTGAGCAAGCGATTCTCTTCTTCCTTTGGCAACTTCAATGTTAGAATAAATTTTTTTAAACTCTCTTTCATGATCGTTTCGCCGCGGGTCAATTCTTTTAGCATTTCGTACGGTTTTTCAAATCCTTTTACCCGTAACAGAGTTTGGATCGGCTCGGCCAATACTTCCCAATGCGCATCAAGTTCTCTAGAAAGATTTTCCGGGTGTATGGTAATGCGCCCCATAGCAGTAAGAATGCTTTGGAGTGCGAGGAGGCTGTATCCAAGACCAACTCCTTGGTTGCGGAGCACGGTGCTGTCGGTGAGGTCGCGTTGCATCCGCGAGATGGGGAGTTTTTCGGCTAGGTGTTGCAAAACGGCATTGGCTAACCCGCAGTTGCCTTCGGCGTTTTCAAAAAAGATGGGGTTGATTTTGTGCGGCATGGCACTGGAGCCCACTTCACCTTCTTTGCGTTGCTGGGCTAAAATCCCGCGCGAAATATACATCCACATGTCGCGGCAGAAGTCGATGAGGATCGTGTTGATGCGACTCACTGTATGATATTCTTCGGCTATCGAATCATGTGGTTCAATTTGCGTGGTCACCAGGTTGGCTTCCAGTCCAAGGGATTCAATGAATTTTTTTGAAAAGGCCTTCCAATTTATTTTTGGCAGTGCCACTGAATGCGCGCCCCAGGTTCCAGTGGCACCAGAAAATTTTCCGAGTAATGTGTGGCTGTGTAGTTGTTTTTCTTGCCGCTTCAGGCGCTCCACAAACACCATGAATTCTTTTCCCACTGTGGTCGGAGTTGCACTTTGGCCGTGGGTGAGCGAGAGCATGGGTTGACTCCGATTGTCCCAGGCAAAGGCGTGGAGTTTGTTGATCACGGTCTGGAGGACTGGTTCGTAGACCGTTTCCATGGCGTCTTTCCACATTAATGTATACGAGAGATTGTTGACATCTTCACTGGTGAGGGCGAAGTGAATAAACTCTGCTAAGGGTTTCAGCGAGGTTTGCTCTATTTTTTCTTTGAGGAAATATTCAACCGCCTTGACGTCGTGCTTGGTGGTGGATTCAATCGCCTTGATGCGCTTGGCATCCTCGAGAGAAAATCGTTCATACCAACTCCGCAGGAGTGCGGCTTCTTTGGATTGAGGTGATTTGAGTGCAATAAAATACTCTATCTCGATTTTGACGCGGTAACGCATGAGCCCCATCTCAGAAAAAAAAGGAGCCAGCTCCTGGATTTTATCGCGATAGCGTCCGTCGAGGGGACTGAGAGATTCGAGAGGATCCATAGCGTAACCCCTCCTCGCCTCCCCTTTGCGCAAAGGGGAGGTTGGGTGGGGTTGAGGTTAGGGAGAGTTATGAAACAAGTTCAATGATCCGTTGAATAGCGAGAACTACATTACTCGGCTCCAATATCGCCATAGCCGGAACATTACTGGGCATTTGGAGTGTGGAGTGGATGTTAACGATCATATCTAGTTTATCACTAAACGGGGGGCAGGCGATAGTCACCTTTTTAGTATTTCCGGCCACAAACCCAGAAAGAGCATTCGACCGGCCCGCAATGGTCACGTAGATCACTTTCTTATCGTCGAACTGCGCTATTATTTCCATGAGTTTTTTGGCCTCTCGGTGTGCGGAGGCGACGTGCGTGGAATTGGCGATATTGGCCGCCGTCAGCCCATCGCTGATTTTTTTAGCATGTTCTTCATCTTTTGTGGAACCAAGGAGAATAACAACTTCCATAGAAATGTCGTTAAGAGAGATAATGAGTGACATTGCGGATAATACGTTGGTCAATGGGTTCTGTTGTGGACGGGAATTCAAATTGTTTACCCGTGATCATTTCGTAGAGTTGAATATAGCGTTTGGAAAGCTCGACCACGAGTTCTTCGGGGGCTGCCGGTAATTCCTTGTCCTTGTATGGATCACAATGTTCTTTGAACCAGAGTCGCAGAAATTCTTTGTCGATATTTTCTGGTTCTTTTCCTTCGGCGATTCTCTGTTCGAACGTTCCGGCAATCCAATACCGGCTGGAGTCAGGGGTATGAATTTCGTCGATGAGAAGAATATTGCCATCCGCGTCTTTTCCTAGTTCGTATTTGGTATCGACCAAAATTAATCCGTGTTCAGCCGCGACCTTTTGGCCGAATTGGAACAAGGCTAGGGCTTTGCTGCTGCAATAATCCCAATCCTGTTGAGTCATGAGGCCCCGCGCGACAATATCGGCGGGTGTAATGTTTTCATCATGCGCGTCACTCTTGGTACTCGGGGTGATAATCGGGGCAGAAAACGACTGATTTTTTTTCATGCCGTCCGGGAGGTGGTTTCCACAAAACTCGCGGATGCCTTTTTCATACGCGGTCCACACGGCGGTACTGGTGACCCCTGTCAGGTATCCCCGCACCACAAATTCAATAGGGAACACGGTGCATTTTTTTGCGACCATGACATTGGGGTCGGGGAATGCGATGGTATGATTCGGGATGATGTCGGTTGTTCGTTCAAACCAAAATTGCGAGACTTGGTTCAAGACCTGGCCCTTGAAGGGCACTGCGGCCAAGATGCGATCGAACGCACTCTGCCGATCGGTTGCAACCATCAGCAGTTTGTCGCCCATGTCGTAGACATCGCGGACCTTGCCGACTTTCTTCGTGCCCTGAAGCAGGCCGGTTTTCGTCTGGCAGTTGTTCAGGTTTTGTTTGATAATATTCGAGTAATCCATAATGAGTTCGTCGTCATTCCGGCTTGATCACCGCCAGAGCGGGACCCCGCACGCTGCGGTGGTCGGAATCCGATCG
>ORMF011261862.1_pt1 | contig 21047 bp, 20 predicted proteins | sample 1779871 | NCBI WGS metagenome assembly ORMF01 (sample SAMEA104232316, study PRJEB22302) | groundwater metagenome | biome: forest; feature: aquifer; material: groundwater | place: USA | collected 2011-08-07 | depth 5.4 m | reverse complement strand
TCCAGCCTTGAGATGGATTGTGGCAGCCAGGAAGGCAACGCCGTAGCGGGAAGTGTCGAGGAATCGAAGATCTTCCGGCCGCTCCCAGGCCCAAAGGAAAACGCGCGGAGCGCCCGGGAGCGTCTGATCCGGAGCCGCGCCGCAACCGTAGAGCAGGCACGCCAGCAGAATCAATCGGGCGGCGGGTTTATTTGCCCTTGGCAGCCGCTTTGGACTCTTTCGCCAACTCTTCTTTGGCACGATTGACCATGAACCAGAGGTACAACGCAAAGGCCAGCGCGGTCAGCTTGCACACCGCAATGATGAACAGCCCATCGAGGGTAAACGCCTGGTGGGTGACCAGCAGCCAGCCGATGGTTCCGAGGCAAAACACGATCACCAACAGGCTTCCGATGAATAAGATTCCACGATCTGACATAAGCTCTGATTTTATGCTGAAGCGGGCGCTGCCGCAACCTAGCCCCGGGTCAGGCGGACCCGGTGACCGGCGTTTGGGCCGCTCCGCGGTTTGATATTGTTATTCCAGGAGATTGCCATGAAGCATGCATGGAACGTACTGTTTGCGATGATCGCGCTGAGTGGATCCAGCGTTCTGATGGGACAGAATGGGAAAGCGAACTGGCAAGACCGTTTCCCCGTGGACAGAAAGACTCTGGGGACCAAGGGGCACAACCCCTACTTCCCGTTGACTCCGGGATACCAGTGGAGCTACCGGCACGGGAATGAGACTGAAGTGGTCACTGTGCTGAGCGAGACCAAGATGATCGATGGGGTGTAGAGCCGGGTGGTGGAGGATCGGGAAGAGAAGAACGGTCAACTGGTGGAGTTGACGCGCGACTACTATGCCATCGATGCGGCCACCAACGACGTCTACTACATGGGTGAGGAGGTGGACGCGTACAAGAACGGCAAGGTGGTGAGCCACGAAGGGTCGTGGCTGTCCGGGGTGAAGGGAGCGAGGTTCGGGCTGATGATTCCCGGCCAGCCAAAGGCCGGGCAGCGCTACTACCAGGAGCTTGCGCCGGGAGTGGCGATGGACCGGGTGGAGATCCAATCGCTGTCAGAAAAAGTCACCACTCCGGCCGGCGCTTTCGATAATTGCATGAAGGTTGAGGAGACGACGCCGCTGGAAAAAGGGGTGAAGGACTACAAGTGGTACGTGGCGGGTGTCGGACCGGTGAAAGACGGGCAGATGTTGCTGGTGGCGCACGGACGGAAATAGATCCGCTAGGGCGAGCCGGCGGGCTGGTTGTTTTGCGCCTTGCGGTAGCGTTCCGTCTTGGCATTGGACTGGTTCCAATGGGGGGCGGTCTCGGCGTCGGCCATCATGAGCAGTCCGAGGGCGGTGGCGCGCAGCACCTTCTCCATGTTGGCGTAGTCGATCTTTTGCCATTCATCGCCGAGGCCGTGGTAGTCGGGGAAGTCATAGGCGACGCTGAGGGTGTGCGCGGGGACTCCGACTTCCGCCAGAGCGATGTTGTCGCTTGCGCCGAAGTATTGGTCTGAGTTCTGTCCGTCCTTCCAAATGCGGACACCGGTCTGGCCGCCGGCCGCCACCATTACGGAGGAGACGGAGGAGAAGTCAAAGCCGGTCAGGTTGGCGGAATTGAGATGGGGACCTTCGGTGGAATCGGTACGGCCGATCTGTTCCAGGCTGAGCGCGGCCACGGTTTTCGAAAGGGGAAAGATGGGGTTCTGGGCGTAGTAGCGCGAGCCGAGGATTCCCTTTTCCTCGCCGAAGAAGGTGGCAAAAACGATGCTGCGCCTGGGGCGGTGCGGGAGGCCGGCGAGAGCGGAAGCGATTTCGACCACGGAGATCGTGCCGCTGCCATCGTCATTGGCGCCGTTGAAAATGCGATCGCCGGGACCAGGCGGGAGCTTGCCGATGTGGTCATAGTGAGCGTTGAGCATCACGTAGGATTCGCGGAGCGAGGGGTCGCTGCCGCGCAGCAGGGCAACCACATTGCGGAGTTTCACCGGCTTCACTTCGGGACCGGGGAGCCGGGCCGACACTAATGCCTCTTTGCTCAGCCCGGCCGGGAGGGCGGTCAACATTTTCACGGCTTCCGGGTCGCGCACTATGGCCATTTCAAAGCCGGCGGGGGCGGGGATGGATGGTGGGGGCTTGGCGTAGGGTCTTGCGCGGACAAGCACGGGCTGAATGGATCCGGCGGGATCGGCGAGAATGACGAGCTTGGGTTTGAGCTTCTGCATCGCAGTGCGGAACTGGGCTGTCCATCTTGCTTGCGTCCGGCGTTCCTCGATACCGGACGGGGCATCGGGCGGGGCCACCAGGACGACCATGCGTCCTTCCAGATCATCGGCGGTGAGCTTGGCGAGGGCATCCGATCCAAACGATATTTTCCAGGGCGGGCCCATGCCGTCGAGTTGGCGGCTGATGTATAGGTCGACCGGAACGTTCACTTCCGGTTTCCCCATTTGGAGGCCGACGACTGCTCCGGAGGCCTGGCTGATCACGAACCAGTTGGCGGTTTGAAAGAAGCCGTCGTCTCCGGCGGGCTCGAGGCCCGCGCGGAGAAACTGTGAAGCGATATATTGCGCGGCGATGTCGAGGCCGCGGGAGGGGGTGTCGCGCCCTTCGAGCAGGTCCGAAGCCAGGAAGGATAAATGTCCGCGCAGGGAATCGGCCCGGATGCTGTTCAAGGACGCCTGCCAGTCGAGCGGTACCTGGGCGTGCGCCGCGAGGGCGGACCAAAGGAGAAGAGTGGCACGATTCATGGGATGCGTTTGGCCGGCATGTCGCGGCCCCCTTGATGGAGAATGATTTCGTTCACGCTGCCTGCGCTGTCTTTCACGAAAGTGATTTTGGCTTCCACCACTTTGAGGAAGAATTTGGTTTCCGATTCGGGAAAGATTTCGAACCGGGGCTGCCCGGTGGCCTGGGCAAACAACTGATCCGCTTCGCGGGTGACGGTGAGAATGAAATTCGGCGCGAGCTGGTATTTGCCGGCGTAGGCGTCGTAGAGTTTGGGATCGAGGCTGATGGCCACGTTGGGCTTGGGGAATTCGTAGGGCATGTCGAACAGAATTGCGGCCAAGTCACCGGCGACCGCGGCGGGATTGGCCGCCATGTGATTGGACAGGACCACGACGAGGGCCTTGTCCTGGGGATAGCGGCTGATGGCGGTGACAAAGCCATTGATGCCGCCACCGTGGGAGATTCTGGGCCGGTTGAGATGCTGGTCTATCATCCAGCCGTAACCGTAGTTGTTCTTGACAGGAATGAACATGCGGGCGATGGTTTCCGGCTTGGCGAGTTTGTCTGAATTGAGCGCCTGGTCCCAGCGGAACATGTCTTCGACAGTGGAATATAGGTCGCCGCCGCCGATGGGGATGGACATGTCGTGATAGGGGGCGTTTTCGAGCTTGCCGTTCCTTTCGGCGTAGCCGGAGGCGCGGTGCTTCAGGATGGCCTCGTAGGTATCATGGCCGCTATCCTTCATGCCGGCGGGGTCAAAGATGTTGCGCTGCATGTATGTTTCATAGGAGAGGCCGGAGGCTTTCTCGAAGATCAAAGCGAGCAGGATGTAGCCGGAGTTGCTGTAGCTCCATTTGGATCCTGGTTCAAAGTCGAGCGGCTTGTCGCGGAACTTTTCCATGGTCTTTGCCGGACGGGAGGGGAGCATCCACTGTTTGGAATAGTCGGGGGAGCTAGTGAAATTCCAGATGCCGGAAGTATGGGAGAGGAGGTGGTGGATGGTGATGGGCTTCCAGGCGTCAGGGCAATTCTCCAGATACTGGCAGATGGGATCGGTCACCTTGAGTTTCCCGCGTTCCTCCAGCTGCATGATGGCCATGGAGACAAACTGCTTGGTGATGGAGCCGAGGCGGAACTTAGTTTGAGGTGTGTTGGGAACGTCGAGTTCGAGGTTCGCCGAACCGTAGCCCTTAGTGACCAGGACCTTGCCGTCCCGGGCGATGAGGATGGAGCCCATGAACTTGCCCAGTTGGACGCGGGCCTGCATGTACTCGCCGACCTTTGAGTTGATGTCCTGTGCCTGGCAAAGGGCGGCGGCGAGCAGGAGAACCAGGAGTCTCATAGCAACCAGTTTATCCTTTCAATCGCAATAAGAACCAACCGAGACCGGTGACTAGGAGAACGGCGGATGCAGCGCGTGCGGGCCGGAAGGAATGGAGTGCGCGGGCAAGCAGATTCCAGAGCCAGGCGAGGAGCACGAGGAGGGTCAGCTCGGCGGCGACGACACCGGAGAGGACATAGGCTGGCTGGTATCCGGTGCCGGCGAGAAAGAGGGCAAAATACAGACCGTGGAGCAGGCCCAAGACCCCGACAACGAGCCAGCGCTGTCCCGCCTCGGGCAGCATCAACGTCTCCACGGCGAGGTAGGCAATGGCGAGGGCGGCGGCCGATTCGACAAAGCGGGGGGCGGGCTGCCAGGTGAGTCCGGGCACCAGGAGCGCGGAAACAATTTCGCCGGCCGCGAACATCGCCGCGAGGATGATCAGCTCTTTTCGTGTGCGAGCGGCGATGACGAGGGCGGCAAGGAACAGCAATTGGGCGAGGCCACCGGCAGCGCGGAGAGCGCCGGCAGTGGTCTGTTGCAGGACGGTCTCAAAGAACGTGGGCGGGCGAAAGCGCATGGAAGCGGAAGGGAAAGAGAGGTCGAGGACGACCTGGTCCGAGCGATCTCCCATCACGGCTCGCAGGAGATGCACATGGTTGGGAACGGTGACGGTGTGGAAGCTGGAGCGGACATCGAGCGCGTCCACGGGAGCTGGAAAGACGTAGTCGGCCTCGCACTGGAGGGCGCTCTCATCCTGCAACTTGCGGCAATTACTCCGCCGCAGGGCGGCCTTCACTCCACCCGAGGAGAACTCTATGCTTTGGAGCAGGGTTCGCTCCGGATTGACGACATGAGCCACCTCGTACCAGGGCATGCGCAGCTGGTAGTGGAGGCTTGCGCCGTCCAGCCGCGCCTCGCCGGTACTGATGCTGACCATGTGAGCGGCGGCGGGCAGAGACAGGGATAAAAAGAGGATCGACCGTTTCATGGGGCCAGATCGATTCTTGCGCGAATGGCGAAATTACCGTTGGTTTGCCCGTCGACGGAACCGACGGGGGCGAAAGTGAGGCCGTTGCGGCCGAGGTAGGACCGGTTTTGCGGAACGGAGCTAGTGTCGATGGCGAGGGGGCGGATCCCCTCGTTATTGCTGACGACGAATCCGACGAGGAAGTCTCCGGACTGAATGGTCACAGCGGGCACAATGTATTCGGTGAAACGGTTGCGAACGACCAGCCTGGCATTGGTGGTTCGCAACAGCACCTGACCGAGGATGGGGCTCCCGTCCGGGTTGACGGCGGTGATGACAGTAAAGTTCTCGCCGGCCGGCAGGCCGTCGTCCAACGGGAAGAAGATCTGTACGGCGCGCAAGGTGGCCGGATAGCGGGGCGGAGTGAGCCGGTTGAGGAAATAGGCATCGCCGCCGGAATAATTGACGGAGCTTTCAAAGGTTCCATCGTCCACTTGCAGCACCGCACCCTGCGGGGTGGCCGCGGTACCAGCGCCGGAGGCGACGATGGCGAGAGTGGGGACCACCGGATCATTGGTGGTCACACCCAAGGTGACGGTCAGGGCTCCGGTTGCGACGGGGGAGAATCGAATGGTAACGGGCTGCTGTGCGCCCGGCTGCAGCGAGATTGGGAATGAGGGGGCGACAGCGCGGAAGGCCGCATTGGTGGACAAGACGGAATCGACGCGCAGCGGGGCGGCGCCGGAATTCCTGACGTTGAGCGGCAGTTCCTTACTTTGGCCGACGCTGACATCGCCAAATGAGAGGCTGGCGGGGTTGACGTCGACGGCGGGCTGGCCCACCGGCGCGACGGCAACGGCGGAAACGAGGATCTGCACGATGCCGCGTTGCGGATCGTTCGTGGCCATGGACAAGAGTCCGGATTGCGCCCCTGGGGAGGCCGCGGCAAAGCGAATCGTGACCAGCGCCTGCGCGCCCGGGGCGACGGTAAGGGAAGACGGGGTGGCCAGAAACACGACGTTGCTCACGGTGAGCCCGGCCACATGCAAGGGGACGTTCCCGCCATTGACCACAAACAAGGTGAGGTTTTTGGGCTGGCCCACGGTTACAGTACCGAAGTCGAGAGTGGCGGGCGAGAACTGGAGGACCGGGGCTTGCGGGACGGTGGCCTCGCCGCGCAGGGGGACGGATAGAGACAAGTGGTCCGGATCATTGGTGGACAAAAGGAGGGAGGCTGTCTTTGTTCCGCCGGCTGTCGGGCGGAAGCGAACGGAGAGGGATTGTTGGCCTCCAGCCGGAACGAGGGGCAACAGCGTGGTGGCCAGAGTGAACTGCGAATCCGAGAAGGAGGCCGACAACAGGTTCAAGTCGCCTGGACCGAGGTTTCGCAGTTGCAGATCGGCCTGGCTGGATTGTCCAACGGCCGTAAATCCGAAATCGAGTGAGGCTGGAGCAAATGCGGCATCGGGTTCCGGGCGCAGGACGCCTTTGCCGTCCAGGATGACTTCGATGGGACTGGCGGAGCCGTTGTTTTCGATTTGCAGCCGGGATTGTGTGAGCCCCGGATCGATGGGGGTGAAGCGGAGTTTCAAGAAATCTTCGCCACCGGCGGGGATGCGGATGGGCGGGGAGGGAAACTCGACGGCAAAAGCGGAATTGCCGGTGGGCAGGCGAACGATCTGGGCGAGCGTGTTGCCGGTGCTGCGCACGGTCAGCTCACGGGCACTGCTGGCGCCCACGACAACCTTGCCGAAGGACAGTTGTTGCGCGGCAGAGGACAGCAAGGGGCTCTGCTCAATGGTGATTGGACCGACGATGGTTTCTCCCTGATTCCAGCCATCGGAGGTGATCAGGCGAAATAGAACGGAGGCGCCGTTGAGATCGGCGGTGTTGACGGTGAGGGAGGTTTCGGTCCAATCCAGCTCGAGCGGGGTCCAGCGGGATCCGCCATCGGCCGAGTAGAGCAGGGCGTAGGTGAGGGGGCGGCCACCTTCGAGGGTGGCGGACCAGGCGACCTCGTGCGCGCCGGACTGCCACAGCGTGCCTGGTTGGGGCGTCGAAATGTTGACGACCGGAGTACCGAAGGCGGCCTCCCAAGAGGCGAGCCGGCTTTCTTCGCGCGATAGAACCAGTTGTCGCGATCCGGCGGGCCTGGGAACGACGAGGGTGAAACTGTCTTCGTCCAACGACTGGCCGTCATCGTCGTCGATGAAGTCCGGGGTGAAACAGTAGCGCCTGGTTGCGGTGCCGCCGGAGAACTGGAGGCAATGGCTTCCGGATTCGGCGGCATCGGTAGCGGAGGAGGCAGCGGCCTTGAAGATGGGGAGAAGGGTACCCGCGCTGCCGTCGCGGCGGACGGTGCCGCTGACCATGACGAAGTCTCCATCGGTCTCCATGTCCACCGGGGCGGCGGGCTCGCTGAGGGAGGGGTGAGGCTGGGGTCGCAGCCGGCCGGCGCGGAGGCGCGCGAAGCTGTCGGGCGAGATCCAGGCGCCAGAGGGACCACTCATCCAGCACTGACTCATCATGTCCACCACGGGAGAGATGCCGGAGGGACTGCGCAGCAAGCGGAGTCCGACATCGATACCGGTTTCCTGGATGGTACTGGTGAGGTAAGGCCACAGGCTCACGGCATCCACTGCACCGCAGCTATCGGAGAGATTGGGGTGCTGCAAGCCAAGGTTGTGGCCGATTTGGTGGGCCAAGAGGAAGCCGGCCTTGGGGACTCCCAGTGAGCGGATAGATTCCTGCCCAAAGGCCACCCGTCCTGACCTGCCGTTGGCGCCCAGACGCCGCATGTCGGCGCGCCCAACCGGGGGCCGATCGCCGGAGTCGCCAGCAGGGGCCGGCACCGGAGGGAGCCAGGCGAACAACTGATCGTATTGCATGCCGCCCTGGCGCGCGAGAACATCCCAGCGCCGCAGCTTTTGGAGGAAACGATGAGTGGTGGACCGGCGCAGCGGCTCGCGGAATGTTGCGGTGCCGAGGTAGTCGAACCGGACGGCGGCCGGTGGCAGGGGAAAGACGGCGGGAAGGGTCTGGTGCAGATCGCCGAAGCGGCTTGCGCCGGCACAGGTTCGTTCGACACCAGGCGGCTGGAGACAGAAGCGGAGCCAGGCAATCTGAAACTGTTCCGGAAGCGGTGGGGTGGTGGAAACAGCTACGCGCTCCACCAGCGTGTTGTTATCGATGCGGGCCTCGCGTCCCGGGGGGAGGCTCAACTCGGCCTGCAGTTCCAGGGCATCGTTCTGGATCCAATCGGCGGGGATCTCGAAATTCAGAGAGTCCTCCAGCCGGTTCCGGTCCGGGATCCTGGGAACAGTAATGGGGCCTGAGGCGCGCTCGCCTCCGCCGACGCGCCGCAGCAGGCCAGACACCATCGGCAGAGGATTCCGTCTACGGTCATCCAGCCGGGCAAACACACGCGCGATGGCGGGTTTTCCGGCGACGAGGGGAACAGGGTTGCCGGCGCCTTGCACCACTTGGGTGACTTCGATCCGGTCCACGGCGATATCGGTCAACAGTTCGGCTGTGATGGCGATGGATTTTGCTGGGGCACCAGCGCTGGAACTCACCTCGATCGTGCCTGTGTAGGGACGGCCCGATTCGAAACGTTCCGTATTGATGCGGACCTCAATGGTGGTGGAAGTGTTCTGTCCCAGGGAACCAGACGCCGGGCTCACGGTCAACCAGTTGCCGGCCTCATCCGGGACGGGGATGGCGCGGGCGACCCAATCCAAGCTGCCGCCTCCAGTGTTGCTGATGCGCAAGGATTGAGAGGCGGGATTGCCGGATGGAGCGGTGAAACTCAAGGCGGAGGGCTCCGTTGCGAGGGCCGGAGGAATAGCGGGCCGCAAGCGGTAGATGGATAGAACGACGAACTTGACCTCGTCCAGCTCGACATTGCGCTTCAGCTTGATGGTGAGGTTGGATTCAATGGTGAAGGAGGTGAGGCCGCCGGGCAGCCGGTTCAAAGCGCATTCGGACGATACGGTGGTCTGATAGCTGGGATTGGCCACGGGCATGGTGGCGTTGACTTCGTGGTATCCACACCGGTTGCGCGCGGCGATGCCATCATCGACGGCCGATGAGATGGTGGTTTCGACAACGGATCGAGCCGCTGTGCGCCAGATCAGCGACGCGGTTGCCTGGAGGGAGGGCCGTATGGTGGTGGGGTCCTCGAGCCGGAAGAGATCGCCTTCGGTCACGACAATCAGGGGGCCGGCTGGGAAGTTGACGGAGAGCTGGGCAGCGGCCTGGAGCGAGTTTTCACAGGGAAAGACCGGGACCAGTTGCAGGGGAAATGTGGCGGCGGCTGACGGGCTCTCGGCCACGGCGGTGTTCGAAAAACTGTTGCAAAGGGTGGAGGAGGCGCTTTCACGCATGCGCAGTTCATGGTGGTCGAAAACGGCCTCGAATCGTTGCGCCAGGGCGAGCGGCGCCGCGGCGAAAAGGAGAAGAGCAGCCAGCCGGGAGCCGGCAGGGAAGGAACCAAAGTTAGAAAAGTGCACCTTATTCTACTCTAACGCCTATTCGGCAGGTTCTGTATACTCTGGGTATGGTCATCACAGGGGCCGCGCGGCGGCCAACCCTCTGCGCGCATTTGCCGGGACGTTGCGTGCCTTCGGAATGAGCGAGTTATTGCGAATCACCGTGCTGGGATCAGGTACCAGCGTTGGGGTACCGATCATCGGCTGTGAGTGCGCGGTGTGCCGGAGTGAAGACTGGAGAGACAACCGGCTGCGGCCATCGGTGCTGGTGCGCTACGGCGGCCACAGTGTGCTTGTGGATACGACGCCGGACTTCCGGCAGCAGGCGCTGCGGGCGGGGATTGAACGGGTGGATGCGATTCTGTACACGCACTGGCACGCCGATCACATCATGGGGCTGGATGACGTGCGGCCCTTCAACTTCCGGCAGAAGGGCTCGATTCCGATTTATGGATCGGAGGAGACATTGCGGTCTATCCGGAATTGTTTCGGGTATGCGTTTCAGGCAACGTCGACACAACTGGCGATTCCGAAGCTGGAGGCACGGAGCGTGAATGGGTCGAGCCTGGACTTGTTCGGCATGCAGGTGATTCCGATTCCGCTGCTGCACGGGCAGGATTCGATTTACGGATACCGGTTCGGGCCGGTGGCGTATCTGACCGATCACAGCGAAATTCCTGAGGCATCGCTGGCGATGCTGGAAGGCTTGGAGGTACTGTTTCTGGATGCGCTGCGGCACAAGCCGCATCCGACGCACTCGACGGTGGAGAGGTCCTTGCAGACTGTGGAGCAGCTGCGCCCGGTACGCACCTACTTCACGCACATCTGCCACGATCTTGGGCATGAGCGGACCGAGCAGCGCTTGCCGGAGCACGTGCGTCTGGCCTATGACGGGTTGGACATACAGGTAGTGATGCCTGACCTCGCGCCGGAGTGACTCGAGACATGCGCGTGTATCACAGCTTGGGTGAGGCGGCGGGGAGTTTTGGGCCATCGGTGGTGAGCATCGGCAACTTCGACGGGGTGCATTTGGGTCATCAGCAACTGCTGCGGCTGGTGGGGGCAATGAGCATCCGATTGCAGGCCAAGCCCTCGATCATCACGTTCGATCCGCATCCGGCGGCGGTGCTGGCCCGCGAACATGCCCCGAAACTGTTGACGACGATTGAGCAGCGGCTGCGGATTCTGGAAACAGGCGGGGTGGAGCAGGCGCTGGTATTGAAGTTCGACCGCGAATTCTCGCTGCAATCGGCGGAGCAGTTTGTGGAGAGCGTACTGATGCGGGCGGCGGGAGTGCGCGGAGTTGTGGTGGGGGAGAATTTCCGGTTTGGGAACCGGCAGATGGGCAATACGGCATTGCTGCGAGAGGTTGGGGCGCGTGGCGGATTCGAAGTGGAGGTGGCGGCCGGGGTACAGGAGCGACGCCGGATGGTGTCGAGCACCGAGGTACGGCGGCAGGTGCAGGCCGGGCACGTGGCGCTGGCGGCGCGGTTTCTGGGAAGATTCTACCGGCTGGAGGGACGCGTGGTTCAGGGGCATGGCGTGGGATCCAAGCAGACTGTACCGACGCTGAATCTGGCCACCGAAGGCGAGGGGCTGCCGGCGCGCGGAGTGTATGTGACGCGGACGGTGGATCTGGGGTCCAGGCGACGCTGGAACTCGGTGACGAACGTGGGATTCCGCCCGACCTTTGGCGGCGATGAGGAATTGAGCATCGAGACCTTTGTGTTATCCGGGTTAGAGGGGGCCCAGCCGGAACGAATCGCGGTGGAGTTCCTGCACCGGTTGCGCGAGGAGCGGCGGTTTGCTGATCCCGCGGCGCTGAAGGCGCAGATCATGAGAGATGTATCGCGAGCGCAGGCATACCAGCGGCGGCTGTCAGCGATAGAATCAAAGTAATGTTCCCCATACAACGAATGCGGCGGCTGCGCCGGTCTGAAGCGGTGCGGCGGCTGGTGCGTGAGACGCATCTGGAGCCGTCGGGCATGGTATTGCCCTTGTTTGTGTGCCCTGGAGAAGGGGTCAAGCGGGAGATCGGGTCGATGCCCGGGAATTTTCAGATGTCGGTGGACGAGATTGTAAAGGAGTGCGAGATTGTCCACGGTTTGGGATTGGGCGGGGTGATTCTGTTCGGCATTCCCGAATCGAAGGATGAGGACGCCACGGGGGCCTACGACGCCGATGGAATTGTGCAACGGGCGATCCGGGCGATCAAGAGGGCTGTGCCTGAATTGCTGGTGATCACCGACGTTTGTAACTGCGAATATACCAGCCACGGGCACTGCGGCAAGGTGGTGCAGGGTGATGTGGAGAACGATGAGACGCTGGAATGGCTGGCCGCCGGGGCATTGTCGCACGCGCTGGCCGGGGCCGATGTAGTGGCTCCATCGGACATGATGGACGGCCGGGTGGGGGCGATCCGGAAGCGGTTGGATGAGAACGGCTTTGTGCGGACGCCGATTTTGTCCTATGCGGCGAAGTTCGCGTCGGCGTTTTATGGACCGTTCCGGGAAGCGGCGGAGTCCGCGCCGCAGTTCGGGGACCGGCGGACGTATCAAATGGATCCGGCGAACGGGCGCGAGGCGATGCGGGAGATCGAACTGGATCTGGAAGAGGGGGCGGACATGATTCTGATCAAGCCGGCAATGCCTTATCTCGACCTGATCCGGCAGGCGCGGGACCGGTTTGATGTGCCGGTTGGCGCCTACCAGGTGAGCGGCGAGTTCAGCATGATCATGGCGGCGGCGCGGAACGGATGGATCGATCAGGAGCGGGCGATGGTGGAGTCACTCACATCGATCCGGCGCGCGGGGGCGAGCATCATCCTGACCTACTTCGCCAAGGACATGGCTAGGCTGCTCGGCTAAGCTGAGCCAGCTCGATCACGAGCGCATCGAGGGCGATGTTCTTCTGAATATTGCGGCGGAGCAACTGCACCAGGTCATCAGTGCGGGTGACGGCGGCGCGAAGCCATTCAAAACTCAAGCGGGGCGCCAGAGAGGCGAGCCATTCCTGCAGGTCGATGTTGCGGATTTCGGCAATGCCTTCGCGGACGTGCAGGAGATCTTCGAGCAGCAGGAGGAGCACTTTGAGATACGGCTCCAACTTCTCGGAGCGCGCAAGGGCGAGTTTTTCCGATTGCTGGGCCCACTGGTGAAACGGGGCGATGCCGGCGGCGGCTTCGAGGAAAGCGCACATAGCGGCGCGGCGGCGATCGTAGAGTTCCAAGTCCACCGATAGGGCAATGCCGGGGCTGCCGGAGGCGAGGGCAATGCGGCGGTCCACTTGATCCAAGGTCCGTGTGGCGGCAAAGGCTCGCATCTCAGCGGGAGACAGCGGCACGAGGCGGACGGGAACGGACCGGGAGCGGATGGTGGGGAGAAGATCGTAAGGATTCTCAGCGGTGAGCAGCAGGATGAGATAAGGAGGGGGTTCCTCGAGTATCTTGAGAAGCGAGTTGGCGGCCTGTTCATTGGCGCGGTCAATGCCGTCAATCAGGAAAACGCGATGTGATCCGGCGAGGGGCGCGAATTGGGCGCGGTCTTTGAGCAGGCGGGTCTGTTGGATGGAGATCTGACGCAGGGGGCCGTCCGGGGCGAAGGTGACAAAATCGGAATGCGTGGCCAGGAGGAACGGATCCTCGGCGCGTTTTTCGGAGGGAAGTTTTTCGCGTTCGGCCAGCAGCGACACGTTGTGCGGGAGGCTGAGGTCATCCTGCTCAATGCGGGCAGCGCCACCGAGCAGGCGGGCGGCGAATCGGCGGGCAAGGGTCGCCTTGCCAACGCCTTCCTTGCCATCGAGCAGAATAGTCTGCGGGATACGGGTGCGCTCGATCATTTCGGCGAGCGTAGCGGCGGCGGCCTGATTGCCGTGGAAGTTTTCAAACACGCAGGGGCTCCAACAACGGGGCAACCAGCCGCCAGATGGATTCTTCCACCGCGGCGGCGCCGCCACTGGCGTCGATGACGCGGACGCGGTGCGGCTCACGGGCGGCCAGTTCCAGATAGCCGCGGCGAACGGCGCGGTGAAATTCTACGGACTGATCGTCCATGCGCGATTCGGCCGGGCCGTTCTGATCCTGGTTCCTGGCGCGGGCGCGGGAGAGGCTGGTTTCGAGATCAATGTCGAGATAGATGGTGATGTCCGGCTGCAGCGCGCCGCACGCCACCTTGTGGAGAGCCTCCACGACGTCCCGGCCAAGGCCGCGGCCGGCGCCTTGATAGACGAGCGTGGAGTCAGTGAACCGGTCACAAACCACTACCTGGCCGGAGGCGAGGGCGGGCCTGATCCACTGGGCGACGTTTTGGGCGCGCGAGGCGAAATAGAGCAGGAGTTCGGCGGTGGGGGCAAGCTCCTGATTGGCGGGGGCGAGCAGGATGCGGCGAATCTGCATGCCGATGGAGGTGCCGCCGGGCTCGGAGGTTTCGAGAACCTGGAAACCTTCCTGGCGCAAGCGGGCCAGCAGGCGGCGGATCTGCGTGGTTTTACCGCTCCCGTCGTTGCCTTCAAAGGTGAGAAACAGTCCTCGCTTAGTCGTAGACATAGTGCAGGACTTTCTTCAGATCATCCCAGGCTTCGCGTTTAGCGTTCTGGTTGTAGGGCCGGAGCAAGTAGGACGGGTGAAACGTCACGATGACCGGGATGTCGCGCCACTTGTGCCAATTGCCGCGCAGCTTCATGACGCCGTCCTTGGTGCCGAGCAGGGCCTTGGCCGCGGTGGAACCGAGGGCGCAGATGGCTTTGGGCCGGATGACCATCAGCTGCCGGAAGAGGAATTGGCCACAGGTCTGCATCTCATCCGGTTCCGGGGTTCGATTTTCGGGAGGCCGGCATTTGACGACGTTGCAGATGTAGACATCCGAGCGAGTGACCGGGATGCCCTCTTTTTTGGCGGTGCCGTCGATCATCTGCGTGAGGAGCTGTCCGGCGCGGCCGACAAAGGGGAGGCCTTGTGCGTCTTCATCGGCTCCAGGTCCTTCACCCACAAAGACGAGAGGCGATGCGGGGTTGCCGGAACCGAACACGATCTTGTTCCGGCCGGTGTGGAGGCGGCAACGGGTACATTCGCCCATGTCCTCACGGATGAGGTCAAGGGTGTCACTATTCGGGGCGATAGAAGGAAGAACGGGCAGCGGATCAGCGAGTTTTTTCGGCATGGCGGGGTCAGGGACGGCGGTTTGGGCCGGGGAGAGATAGAGTTCGGTGATGCCCAGGTCGCGGTAAAAGGAGAGGACCTGCCGCAGCGCGGGATTGCTCATGAGGAGGCGTAGAGCGCAAGGCGCAGTTTCTGCAGTTGATCGAGGATGCGGCCGGCGATGGCGCGCTTGGAGGCGCGGGGAAGGTGGATGGTTTCACCTGTGCGCAGCAGGAGGGTCACCTCGTTTTCATCGGAGTTGAAGCCGGTCCCTTCCTGATTCACCAGATTGCCCACCACCATGTCACAGTTCTTGGTTTCCATTTTGCGGCGGGCCTCCGCCACCATGTTGGTGGTTTCCGCGGCAAAGCCGATGAGAAGGCGGTTGCCTTTCCGGCGGCCCAGTTCGGCGAGAATGTCGGGGGTCGGCGCGAGCTCCAGTGAAAGCCTGGCGGCCGTCTTTTTCAATTTCTGGCGGGACGGGTTTTCGAGATGGTAGTCGGCCACGGCGGCGGACTTGATGATGATGGTGGACGGTTCCAAGTGCTGCAGGACGGCTTCTCGCATTTGGGCGGCCGATTCCACCGGGACCAGTTGCACGCCGTCGGGCACCGGCAGTTGCACGGGTCCGGAAACGAGAATCACGCGGGCGCCGCGCGCGGAGGCGGAGGCAGCCAGCGCATAACCCATCTTGCCGCTGGAGCGGTTGGAGATGAAGCGGACCGGGTCCAGCGCCTCGCGCGTAGGACCGGCGGTGATGAGGATGGTTTCGCCCTCGAGGTCTCTGGTCACGGCGGCGCGCGAGAACACGGCTTCGGCGATTTGCGCCGGCTCGGCCATACGGCCGGGGCCGACCATGCCGCAGGCAAGCGGCCCATCGCCGGGGGCCACGATGGAGTGGCCGCGGCTCTCGAGGACTTTGTAATTATCCTGAGTGGCTGGATGTAGCCACATGTTGGTGTTCATGGCCGGGGCCAGGACCACAGGTCCGGTGAATGCCAGATAGAGGGTGGTCAGGAAGTCGCCGGCAAGCCCGTGGGAGAACTGTGCCATGAGATCAGCGGTGGCGGGGGCGACGACCAGAATGTCGTGTTCCTGGGCGACGCGGATATGCTCAATGGAACTGGAGAGAGTGTCCTCGTCGCTGGCCGAGGCAAAGAGGTTCGTGATGACTTTGCGTCCGGTGAGCGCGGCAAAAGTGAGCGGGGTGATGAAGCGCTGGGCGGAATCGGTCATGACGACCTGGACCTGAGCGCCGCCGGCGGTGAGGGCGCGCACGAGTTCCGCCGACTTGTAAGCGGCAATCCCGCCGCCGACACCGAGAACCACTCTCATCGGCTTCCTCTCCTCTCCTGGCCTGCCGGGGCCTATTCGGCCAAGGCTTCGGCAGCGGCAGCCTGCTCCATCTCCTGGATCGGGTCTGTGTACTTGATCAGGCCGCGGCGCACCTCTTCCATGGAAGTCACGGTGGGCTTTTTGGAGGTGGTGGGGAGAAAGGAGCGGGCCCCGGCCTGCAACTGGCGCGCGCGCTTGGCGGCGACAATGATGAACCGGTAAGTGCTCAATTCCGGATCATCCGGAATGGCGTGCTGCATATTTCTGATAATAGATTCGCTCATGAGAACGGAAAACTCCTAATCGATCATTTCTCGAGATCCATCCCGAAACTACTGAGGATGGGCCGGATTTTCTCTTCCATTCGGATCCGGCGAACCCGCTCGGCGTCCACGATGGAGCGCAACTGCCGGACCGAATCTTCTACGGCATGGTTGACCAGGACGTAATCATACCGTTGATAATTCCGAATCTCTTCGGCAGCCTCGTGGAGACGGCGTTCAATCACCTGGTCACTGTCCTCGGACCTGGCCCGGAGCCTGCTTTCCAGGATTTCACGAGAGGGGGCCAGAACGAAAATGGATACTGCGTCCGGAATCTTCTTCTTTAATTGTCGCTCACCCTGGACATCGATGTCGAGCACGAGGTCATGCCCGTTCTGGCGAGCCAGGTCGAGATGGCTGCGATGGGTCCCGTAATAGTTGCCAAACACTTGAGCCCATTCGAGAAACTCGTCCGACTCCAAGCGCCGCTCAAACTCCTCACGGGAGATGAAGTGGTAGTTTTGACCGTCCACCTCCGTGCCGCGGCGCTGGCGGGTGGTGTGGGAAATGGAGAAGATGAGGCGCGGATCGGACTTGATCAGCCGGTCCACGAGCGTGGATTTGCCGGAGCCGGATGGGGCCGAGATGATGAAGACTGTGGTCATTCCAGGTTAAGGGACTGCTCGCGTATTTTTTCGATTTCCGATTTTACGGCCAGCCCTAATTCTGACAATCCACGGCCAGTTTCGCCAGTGCCATTGCATTTGGACAGGATGGTATTGACCTCGCGGTGCATTTCCTGGAGCAGGAATTCGAGCTTTTTGCCCAGTTCCCCGCCTGCGTCGAGCATCTCCACCATGCGCGTGGTGTGGATCTTGAGACGCGTGGTCTCCTCGCCGATATCGCTGCGGTCGGCCAGCAGTGCGGCCTCCTGGGCCAGACGCGCCGGGTCCATCGAAGTTCCCAACAGATCCGCGAGCTTGTCGCGCAGGCGCTGCTGCAGGGCGGGGAGAATGCCGTCGCGAAGGGCTCCAATCCTTGCGGCGGAGGCGAGAATGCTTTGGGCGTGTGAGCCAAGCACGGCCGCGGTCTCGGCGCCTTCCTGGACGCGGTGCGCGTTGAAGATCTTGAGGGCTTCCTCCAACGCATCGAGGACGGCGGCCTCCACTTCCGGAGGAAGCTCCTCGACGGCGGTGTCGCCGAACATGCCGGGCATGCGCAGGGCGGCGTTGAGATCCGGCGGCGTTTGCAGGCCATATTCACGGCTGGCGGAGCGGAACGCTTCCAACCAAGCCTCCAGCATGGGGCGGTTGAAACCGGCGGCGTCCGAGCCTTTGTTGCGATTCCAAAACAGGCGGATGTCGATGTGGCCGCGGATGATCTCCTGGGAAATTCGCTTTCGCAGGGCGCTTTCCTGCGGCTCAAAATCGGCGGCCATGTGGAAATGGAGGTCCAGGCCGCGATGGTTGACGCCGCGCAGGCTAAAGACGATTTCGCCGGACGGGGTGATGCGGCGGACGCGGGCAAAGCCGGTCATGCTGCGGATGGGTTTCGAGGATGTAGCGCTCATGGGTTTGTCAAAGGATCCGGTTCCAGGAATTGCAGTTGGTGGAGGTAGTGGTAAGCACCGCCCTGTTGGAGGAGCTGCTCATGGGTGCCGGTTTCGCGGATGCGCCCGGCTTCCACGACGATAATCTGGTTGGCGCGGCGAATCGTGGAGAGGCGGTGCGCGATGACGAATACGGTGCGCCCCTGCATCAAGTTGGCGAGCGCGCCCTGGACGAGACGTTCGGATTCGGAATCGAGGTGCGAGGTGGCCTCGTCGAGAATGAGGATGGGGGAATTGCGCAAAAGGGCGCGGGCGATGGCGATGCGCTGGCGCTGCCCGCCGCTCAGTTTTGCGCCGCGCTCGCCGATCATGGTGTCGTAGCCGCGCGGCAGGCTGAGAATAAACTCCTCGGCCATGGCGTTGCGGGCGGCCTGCCGGACTTCCTCATCGGTGGCTTCGCGGCGGCCGTAGCGGATGTTGCTGGCGACGGTTTCATTGAACAGGAACGTGTCCTGGGCCACGACGCTCACCAGCGAGCGCAGGCTGGCGATTTGGATATGGCGGATGTCGTGATTGTCGATGCGGATCTGGCCGCTGGTGACGTCGTAGAAGCGCAGCAGGAGCGAGGCGAGAGTGGACTTTCCGCCGCCGCTGGCGCCCACCAGCGCGGCCACTTCTCCGGCGCGCAGGTGGAGGGAAATGTCGTGAAGATGGAATCCATCGGGCGACTGCGGGTAGTGGAATCCGACGTGGTCAAAGATGATGGAGTCCTGGAAGGCGGATAGCGCAACCGCATCCCGGTGGTCCTTGACGCTCCCCTCGCGATCCAGATACTCGAACACTTTTTGCGATGCTCCGAGGGCTTGCTGGAAGATGTTGTGAATGCCTGTGAGGCGCTTGACGGGCTCGTAGAGCATCAAGAGGGCGACGATGAAGCTGGAAAATTCGCCGGTGGTCATTGCTCCGGCCTTGATTTGGTTGCGGGCGTAGGTCAGCAGGGCAACGATGGTGAGCGCGCCGAAGAATTCGATGAGTGGGGAAGCAATCGACTGCTGGGCGACGTAACGGAGGCTGCTGCGCATCAGGCGGAGGGAGGCGTTGTGAAAGCGGAGAGATTCGTGGCGCTCGGCGTGAAAGGCCTTTACCACGGTGTGACCGCTGAGGGTCTCCTGGAGAATCTGGCTGAGTTCGGCGGCGTCGTCCTGGGCGCGGCGGGTGGCCTTGCGAATCTTTTTCCCGATCCGCACGGTGGGGATTAGGACGAGCGGGAGCGAGGCGAGGCTGACCAGGGCGAGTTTCCAGTCGGTTTGAAAAACGACGTAGAGCAGGCCAAGGGCGGAGAAGGACTGCCGCAGCCAATCGGCAAGAATATGCGAGACGGCGACTTGAATCTTTTCGATGTCGCTCATGATGGAGGACATCAAGCGGCCGGTGGAGTGCATCTCGTAGAACTCCGTATCCATGCGGAGCACGCGTTGAAAGATGGCCTGCCGGAGGTCCGTCACGGCGCGGTAGCCGACGCGGTTGACCAGATAGTTGCCGGCGTACTCGGAGAGGCCCTTGATCACAAAGACGGAGACGATGCCGAAAGCGACCATGCTCCAGACGTTGTGGATGGCGGAGGGAACCAGATGGTGGAGGTAGAGATCGTGCTTGAGGACGGTAATCAGGAGGACCGGCTGATCGGCGGTGGCGGGGTCAAGAACGCGGTCAAAGACGGGCCGTATGAGCAGCGCGATCATGGCGTGCGCTCCGCCGGCGACGGCCATCAGGAATACGGAGAGGGTAAGCGAAGGAATGTAGGGGCGGGTGTAGGCGAGCAGCCGCCGGAGCTCGGTCACGCTTTTACCCGCAGCCGGTCCAGCGCGGCCAGGACTTGTCCGGTACCGATGTTGGCGATCGAATCCGGAGCAACGAAGGTTTCGGCGACAGTTTTCCAGGGAGCCCAGACGACAGGGTCAGAGGATCCGAACAATACAAGCACCGGCAGGCCGAAGGCAGCGGCCATATGGGCGGGACCGCTATCGTTGCCGAGGAAAAGGGAGGCTCCGGCGAGCAGGCTCATCACCTGGCGCAGCGGCGCTCCGGTGATGCAGCGGTAGCTTGCGAAAGCGGAAAGATCCTGGCCGGCGGCGGCGATGAACACGGGGTCGATGCCAGCCTGCTGTTGCAGGTGCCGGGCCACTTCCAGGAATCGGCCGGCGGGCCAGGTTTTCTCCGGCGTCGAGGCCATGGGGTGAATGACGGCGTAGGGTCCGGCGGCTGGTGCCGCCGCCGCAAACAGAGAGGCGCGGGGAATCTCCTGGCGCGGTGCGCCGAGCCAGAAAATAGCGCTGGCGAGATGCTCGGCGGTGTGCACTTTGCGGTCCAGCCCGAGGATCTCCTGGGCGGTGGGAATGCGCAGGTTGTAGATCCATGCGCCGCGATGATGCGCGAAACCGGCGCGGCGCCGGGCTCTTGAGAAGGCCGTGAGCGCCATGCTGCGGGTTCCGCCGTGAAAGTTGATACAGAGGTGCGGAGAGAATTTCGTCACAGGTCCGGCGGCCGGCGGCAGGACGGTGTGGACGTTCGGGTTGCCGTGGAAGACATCCGCAAAGCACGGTTCCACGGCGACGGCGAGGGAGCAGTCCGGGCGGGCGCGTTTCAGAATTTCAATGGCGGGTGTGGAGAGGACGGAGTCCCCCAGCGAGCGCAGGCGCAGGATCAGAATGCGTGCACCGGGGGGAAGTTCGTCGAGAACGCTCATGATCCTCCAGCGCTTGGGACGGGCTAGAGTTCCTTACGCGCCTCATCCACCAGCATGACGGGGATGTCGTCGCGAATGGGATAGACGAGGCGGCAGGGCTGGCAACGGAGCCCGTTGTCGTCCTGCAGCAATTCCACGGGGGTCTTGCAGATGGGGCACACCAGAATTTCCAGGAGTTCTTTGCTGATAGCCATAAGCGGATTTCCAGTCTAGCAGTTTGGCCGGGGTTTTGCGCTTAGGCGGCGGCGTTGATTTCGGCGCGGGCGCGGGCAATCACGGCCAGGTATTGGCGGGCGCGCTCCTCGATCAGGTCGTAGCGATTCTCCGCGATGAGTTTGGCGTCCACCAGTTCGCCGCCGACAGCGACGGCGGATGCGCCGGCCTTGAGAAACTCACCGGCAGTTTCCAGGTTCACGCCGCCGGTGGGCACCATCTCGATTTGCGGGAAGGGTCCCTTGAGCGCCTTGATGTACTTGGGTCCACCGACATTGCCGCAAGGGAACACTTTCACGAAGTCGGC
>ORMF011282385.1_pt1 | contig 21048 bp, 13 predicted proteins | sample 1779871 | NCBI WGS metagenome assembly ORMF01 (sample SAMEA104232316, study PRJEB22302) | groundwater metagenome | biome: forest; feature: aquifer; material: groundwater | place: USA | collected 2011-08-07 | depth 5.4 m | reverse complement strand
GCTGTGGCGCACGAATTACACCAACGATTTCGGCGCGATCTTCATTGGCGAGAAAGGCAGCGCGCCCGGCGCGGCCCGCCACGGCAACAACGGCACTCCGCTCATCGACGGCGCGCACTTGATCGCCTGCGTGGGCGGGACGAACGGCGCGGGCGTCGTGTGTTTCGACAAGCAGACGGGCAAGGTGATCTGGAAATCGCAAAACGACCAGGCGGCCTACGCGCCGCCGGTGGTCGCGACGATCGCCGGCGTCAACCAAGTCGTCTGTTTCACCTGCGACGGCGTCCTCGGCTTGCGGCGCGACAATGGCGAGTTGCTCTGGCGCGTGCCGGTCAAGACTTCGTTCGCGCGGCACGTGACGAGCCCGATCATCCATGAGGACCTCGTGGTCGTCTCGTCGCACCAGGTCGGGCTGATCGGCACGAAGATCACGCGCGATGGCCCTGGCCTCAAAGCCGAGCGAGCTTGGCTGAGCAAAGAAGCGGCGATGAACTTCGCCAGCCCTGTCGCCGTAGGCAACCACCTCTACGGCCTCGGCCCGGCGAAGAACATCGTCTGCGTCGAGATTCCCACCGGCAAACTGCTCTGGTCGAAGGACGGCTACTTCACGACCTCCGCTGACAAAGCGCACGCCTCCTTCATCGTGATGGGCGCAAACATTCTCATGCTCACCGACGGTGGCCAGCTCGTGCTCTTCGCGGCGGACTCGAGCGCCCTCAAGGAAATCAGCCGCGCCCAGGTCTGCGGCCTGAATTGGTGTAGTCCCGCGTTTGCCGGCGGTCGGCTCTACGTGCGCGACGGGATAAAGGGCCCGGGTGATCTCCTGTGCGTCCGGTTGTTGGACTGAACGGCCTTGAGGGTCTGGCGCGGCGCGGCCCGCCGGTGGGTCTGAGCGCCCCAGTTCGCGCGGAGCGGAGCGAGCTGCGGAGCAGCCCAGCCCGCTGGCGACGGCGCTCAGGCGGCAGGCGGGGTCCCCAGTTGGATGCGGCTGTAGGCCAGAGGATCGAACGCCGACTTCATCGGCTCGATCGCGCCCTCGTGGCCGTTGAAATCGTTTTGCGACGTGGCTCCGGCTGCGGCCTCCACGGGCGAGACGGGCAGTGTGATCACCACCAAACCCGACGAACCCGAGGTGGCCAACTCGACGCGGCCGTGGTGGGCCTCGACGATTTTGCGGGCGACGGTGAGGCCCAAGCCCAAGCCGACGTTGCGCGTGGTGAAGAACGGATCGAGCGCCCGCTTGGCGGTCTCCGCCGTGAAGCCGGCGCCCGCGTCGTGGATTTCGATGCGCACCCAGGCCTTGCCCTGTTGATCGGTTTCCGGGTGGATCCAGGTTTGCACCTTGGACACGATGGGATTGGCCTGGAGCGCGTTTAACATCACTTCGGCCAGGGCGTGTTTCAACCCGGCGCGGTCGCCCGACAGGAGGACCGGGGCGCCGTTTTCCTGGCGCAACTCGGCGTTCTTTTCCGGGTAGTTGCTCTCCGCTTCGCGAAAGGCCTCCTCGACCAGTTGGTTCACGCGGATCGGCTCGACGCGGCCGACGGTGTCGCGTGAGAGGAACAACAATTGGTTGGATAAGCGGGCGATGCGCTTGACGGCGTCGGCCATCGCGGTGGAGAGCGAGGCGCGGAATTCCGGGTCGTCGAATTTCTGTTGCATCAACTGCTCGTGCGTCGAGAGCGGCACGAGGCAGTTGCCGATCTCGTGCGCCAGGCCCTCGGCCATGGTCTTGACGAGGCGCAGGCGGGAGGCCTCCAGTTCGAGCTGCTGGGCGTGTTCGAGCTGGCTGAAGTCCTCCACCATCAGCAGCGCCGCGTCCGCCGTGGCCGAAGCGTTTCGCTTGAACGGGGTGATCGCGGCGAGGAACACGGTGCCGGGCTTCTCGGGCGGCTCGTATTTGAAAGCTGGCTGGCTGACACCGTTCTTGAGCACTTCAAACACTTTTCCGCCCAAGGTCTGGGGCAGATCGCTGAACTCCAGTGGCACGTGGCGGCCCTCGCGCGGTGTGAAGAAGTTCTTTGCCGCGGGATTCGCGTGAAGGATCGACAAGTCGCGACTGACGACGACGCAGCCGCCGCTGAGTTGGCCGAGCACGTCGGCCATCATCGTGTGGCCGGCGGCGAGTTGATCGTGGAGCCAGCCGTTCTTGATCGCCAGCCCGAGTGCTTCCAACAGGTGAAAGACCAGGGCGAGTTCTTCGTAGCTGATTGGCTCGCCGGTGAGGCGCCCATCGAAGAGCGCGACGCCGACGAACGATTCGCGGTCCAAAATCGGCACCGCGACTTGCGTGCCCAGCAATTCAAACTCTTTGTGAATCTCCGCGTCGGCCAGCGCTTCGCCCGCGTCGTGCACGAGGATGCGCCCAAAGCGATGCACGAACCCGCCGATGCCGGCCTCCAGCGACAGCTCGAAGTGCTCAAGCAGATGCGGCGGCAGCCCGCTGGCGCAAGCCGCGCGCAGGCTGCGGTCCTCGGCCGCGGAGAACGCTTCGGTCAGGCTGCGCGGCGGTTTGCGGAGGAAGATGGCCGCGCGATTCACGCCGAGGAGCCGTCGGAGTAGGAGCAGGAAATCATTCAGCAGCGCCTCGGTGTCGAGGCTGTGGCTGAGGATGGCGGAGAACTCGCGCAAGACTTCGAGCGCCTGAACTTGCGCGCCGGCGGAGGCTGTCCCCGGCCGCGGGTAACCCTCCGCGCGCGCGGCCGGGCCAGGCCGGGCGCTGCGCCCGCCTTTCTCCCAGAGCCGGTCCAGCAGCACGTTGAGCAGTCGGCCGCGGATGGGTTTCGTCAGCACGTGCGCGACGCCGAGGAGATAGGCCTCTTCGTCCCACTCCCACTGCCGGGCGCCCGTGAAGACAAACAGCGGACAGTCGGGCATTTGCTGGCGGAGCTTTTCCAGCACGCGCGTTGGACGAATGGCGATATGCTCGGCGTCGAAGAAACACGCGTCGAACGCGCCCTGCCGCAGCATCGGCTCCGCGGACCAGATTTCCTCCTGCGACACGATGCGGTAGCGATCGGGATCCAGCACGGCGCGCACCGCGGCCGCGAGACCGGATTCTTTGGCTAGGACCAGGAGGGTTCTCATAGCGGCGCCCTCACCGGCGCGTGGGCGTTCTGGATTGGTCGGCTCGGCAAATCCACGGCCACAACTGTACCCCGATTCTGTTCACTTTCAATCTTTAGATTGCCCCCGTGGAGATGGACGATCTTGCGGGAAATGGCCAGCCCCAGGCCAAATCCGCGCCGTTCGTCGCCGTGGTCCTTGGTGGTGAAGTACGGCGTGAAGACGCGCTTGAGGTTTTCCTTGGGGATGCCTTCGCCGTGGTCGATCACCCGCAGCCGATACCAGTCGCGATGCGGTTCCGTGCGCGCAAGGACTTGCAGGTCGATCTCGACTTTCGCGCCCGGCGGCGAGGCGTCGATGGCGTTCGAGAGCAGGTTGCTGATCAAGCGCAGGATCAACACGGCATCCATGTGGATGGTGACCTCGGGCAACTCGTGGACGACGATCGTCATGCCCTCGTCCTGGCGCAGTTTGGTCTCTGCCAGCTCGACGCCTTTGCACACGAGCAAATCCAGCCGGTCGGCCTGGAACTGGGGCACCTGGTTCTGCGAGAAGAAGAGCGCCTCGTTGATGTAAGCCCGGACGGTATCGACGTTGCGCAAGGCAATCGGCAGCAACTCCGCGCCGGGATCGCTATGGTGGGTGGCCGAAGCGGCCAGTTGGAGGAAGGTCGAGATCGGCGTGATGAGGTTGTTCAGGTCGTGGGCGAGCCCGCGCGACATGCGGCCCATCAATTCCAACTCCTGCGACGCCCAGATTTGTTTCTTGAGGCGGATTTGGTTGAGGTTGAGGCTGAGGTTGGTGACGAGCGAGGTGAACAGGTGCAGATCGTGCGGTGTGTAAGGTTCGCCGCTGGTCTTGGCCCCGACCAGCAGCAGCCCGAACAGGTCGTCGCCGGAGAAGAACGGGAAGCAGAACTCCGCGGCGAACTTCTTCAATTGCTGGCGCACGGCGCGCTCGCGCGTCGTTTCGCCGGCCATCGCGTAGTCGTGATTGAGTGCCAGGTAGTCCATTTTTTTTTCCTGGAAGTGCTCGAACACCGGCGAGGTCGCGTGCAACTCGGGATACTGCGTCGGGTCCTGCTCGGGATACGCGCGGAACAACGAGAACACGCGCGTCGTCTCATCCAGCAGGATGATGTGATAGCTGCGCACTCGGACGGTCTTCAGCAGCAGTTCCTCGAAGTCGTTCAGCAGCCCGTCCGAGTCCGAATACCACGGCATCGACTCGGTGAAGCCGCGGATTTTATCGTGGTACTCGAAGCGGTCGCCAAGGATGCGCCGTTCGAGGGCATCGGAGCCGTCGCCAAACAGGCGCGGGAAAAAGACGGAGGCGATCAGCGAGCTGACCAACAACACGCCCAGGCTGCTGAAGAACGTGAACAACGTGAACTGATTGGGCGCGACCGCGGTCAGCAACAGGAGCAGGCACAGCCCGACGAGAAAGAAGAACATCAGCCGCACCAGGCGCGCGGCGAGGCGGCCGAGCGTGATGTGAATGTCGAGCAACTGATGCTGCAGCACGCTGTAGCACACCACGAGGCCGAACAGGATCGCCGCCAGGTTGCCCATCGGATAGAACGGGATCTGGGTCAGCGGATAGCGGTCCACGCCCAGGATCGGCAGCAGGTCGTTGGTGCCGCACAAGAGCAGGAGGCCGTAGGCCAGCAACAGGGAGCGCAAGCGCGTTTGATGCAGGCGTGGCAGAGCGCGCTGCTTGGTGTAGAGCATCGCCACAGTCGCCACGGCCACGGCCACGTACACGGCCAGATAAACCCAGAAGACCGGACCGGGAATGGAGTAATAACCCACGTGGATTCGGCGCACGTCGCGGACGAAGTGGCCGGTGAAGATGGTCGCGGCGAAGCCCAGATGCACCAGGTAGAGTGCCGGCAGGGACCGCCCGATGTTGATCTGGGCCATCAGCAGGCAGAGGTGGCAGATGCTGATCGGCAGAAGAACGACGCCGAGCCACAGGAAATGCGCCCAGAACCGCCCGGTCTCGGCATCCGGTGCGCGAAACATGTAAAACGCGCTCAGGTTCCAGAGGGTCAACGAGAAGCCCCACAACGCATAGGCGCGGTTGATCGCAGCGCGCAAGTCGCGCGTGAGGACAAAGAAGGTGAGGAAGAAGTGGAAGATCGCGGCCGTCAGCGAGACGAGTTCGTACGGTTTCATGCGTCTCCGGGTTCGTATCTTCCGAGGATCAGGCACGAATTCTTGCCGCCGAAGCCGCTGTTCAAGTTCATCGTGTAGCGCAGCGGGTAAGGACGCGCGCGGTTCGGCACGTAGTCCAGGTCGCACCGTTCGTCCGGCTCCTGCAAGTTGATCGTCGGTGGGATTTCCTGCCGCTCCAGCGCCAGCGCGCAGATGATCGTCTCCAGCGAGCCGGACGCGCCCATCAAGTGGCCGGTGACGGGCTTGGTCGAACTGACCGCGAGCCGGTAGGCGTGTTCGCCGAAAAACCGCTTGATCGCCAGCGTCTCGATCGGGTCGTTCGCGCGCGTGGCGCTCCCGTGCGCGTTGATGTAGTCGATTTCGCTCGGATGCAATCCGGCCCGGCGCATCGCTTTCTCCATCGCGCGGTAAACCCCGATGCCTTCCGGGTGCAAATCCACCGAGTGAAACGCTTCGCAACTGCGTCCGTGCGCGAGGACCTCGGCGTGAATCTTCGTCTTGCGCTCCAGGGCATGCGTCAACTCCTCCAAGACGAGGAACGCCGCGCCTTCGCCCAGCACGAAACCATCGCGCCGCCGATCAAACGGCCGCATCGCGCCCTTCGGATCGTCGTTCTGCCGCGTCATCACTTTGAGCGACGCGAAGCTCGCCCACAGCGGCTCGAGCAGATTCGCGTCGGCCCCGCCCGCGACCATCAGGTCCACCTCGTCCTGCTGGATCATGTTCATCGCGTAACCGATCGCGTCGTTGCTGGAGCAGCAGCCCGAACAGTAGGTGATGGCGTGCCCCTGGATGCCCAGCTCGAGCGCGATCATGCTGCTGCCTTCGCCACAGTAGCCGTTGACCACATTGATCGGATTGATCTGTTGCGGGTCACGATGAAACGTGTCGTGCGCCTTGAACAGACTGTCGAACCCGCTCACCGTCGTGCCTTCGGCGATGCCAATGCGGTCCGGTTCGAAGTGTTCGAGCCTGATCCCCGCGTCTTTCACCGCGAGTGACGCGGCGGCGATGCTGTACTTGATCGACTTGTCGTAACGGCGCGCCTTCTTCGAGTCGAGGTAGCGTTCGGGGTCGAAGTCGCGGATCTCCGCGGCGACTTTGTGCGGGAGGTCGCCCGGGTCGAATTGCGTGACCTTGTCGGCGGCGCTGAGGCCGTCGCGCACCGACCGCCAGAACGTTTCCACGTCCTGGCCGTTGGGCGCGATCACGCCCAGGCCCGTGATCACGATGCGACGTTGTGTGAGGGCTTGCCTCATGGGGAGCGCGGCCGTTTGTAAGGAAACAGCGCCGGCGTCTGCCGCTGGTACTCCCGGTAGGCAGCCCCAAATTTTTCCACCAGCGCCGTCTCCTCCACCTTCAATCGCCACACCAGCGTGGGCACAAAAATCAAGCTCGCCGCCGCCAGCGTGTAAAACGCATTCAGAATCAATCCACCGCCCAACAATTCGAGCATCATCGAAAAATAAGTCGGATGCCGCAGCCAGCGAAACGGGCCGCGCGTCACGAACTCGTGCTGCGCGCGAATCTCCACGTGCAAGCTCCAGAACTTTCCCAACGCCGAGATCGCCCAGCGTCGGATCGCGAACGAACTCAGCACGCACGCCCAACCCAGCACGAACGTCACCCACTGCAAACTCAGGTGCCGCCAGAAAAACTCCGCGATTCCCCCGCCGCACATCAGCGCGCCGGCCAACAAAAACAACCGCAGAGTGACGGTCTCGCGCACCGGCCCCGGGACTGTTTCGCGCCGCGTGCCAAGCTCTTTCAGCCTCACCAAAAAGATGAGGATGGCCGAACTAATCGGTATGGCCATGTCCGCAGACACCATATGTTGTGTTTTGTAACCTATTGCCTCGCCAGTTTCAACCTCTTTGCGCACGCCGGGCCGGCGGCCCCGAGGAGCCAGGTTTTGGCGGTCAGATTCCCGTCGCAAGATTTTGACTTGCGCGATGGCCCATCACAGCCTTAACTAGCGTCGATGAGTTTCGAAAACATCAGTGACAATCGGGCGCTCGGTCGCACGCGCAGGTCACAATCGCTGGGGGTGTCTTGAGTCGCCCTTTCTCTCCTCGTCATCCGGGTCCCTCTAATTCCGCCGTCAGGGTCAACGGGAAAATCCGTGCCCGCGAAGTCCGCGTCATCGCGGTGGACGGCCGCCAGCTTGGCGTCATCCCGCTGGCCGAAGCGATCAACATGGCCCGTGCGCAGAGCGTGGACCTGGTCGAAGTCGCCTCTACAGCCACGCCGCCGGTATGCAGGCTGATCGACTTCGGCAAATTCCGCTACGAGCAGGCGAAGAAAGAAAAAGAATCCCGCAAGCACCAACACGCGAACAAGGTCAAAGAAATCCAGCTCAGGCCCTCGATTGACCCGCACGACTTCGGCGTCAAGCTGGGGCGCGCCGTCGATTTCCTCTGCGAAGAAATGAAAGTCAAAATCGCGCTGCGGTTCCGCGGCCGCGAGATGGCGCATCAGGAGTTTGGCTTCCAGGTCGTGCGCCGATTCTTGGGCGAGGTCGCTCCTTACGGCCACGCCGATGCGGAGCCAAAGCTGATCGGCCGGGGCATCAACGTCATGATCAGCCCGCTGCCGCGCAACAAGCGCGCGAAGAACCCGCACGAGAACGCGAGTGCCGAAGTGTCGGAGGGAGCGGAGCCGAAGGCGGACACAGCGCCGGCGTCGAACCGCGTGTTCGAAGTGCCGATCGTTTCGCCGGCGAGGCCTGTCGCGCCCGGTCCGCCGAAACCGGCTTCTTCGGGCTTCGCCAACAATCCGTTCGCCAGCCTCGACATCCCCGCGCCGGAGAGCCCGTAAACGTGGGGCGGGGCGGGGAGCGCGTCTGAAAAATCGCTTCGGCCGTCGTGCTCGGCTTGCGTCCGGGGAGAAGGATCGGAGAATCGAGGACGAGAACGGTCGTGCGCACCAGCTTGCAGACCGGCTCTGAGTTCTGATCCCGTCTGCGCGGGCCACAACCGGTGAGTGCTGAACTGAAAAGCCACCTGTGCACGAGTCTTCTCGCGCTGTCCGTCATGGTAGTTGCGGGCATCGGTCTGATCTCCTCGCAGACCCGCGCGCCGCACTACGAGGGCCAGAGCGTCCACGCGTGGCTCAAGCGACTCGAAAGCGATGACTTCCAAACACGCGATCGGGCCTCCGCTGCAGTCGTCTCGCTGGGCGCCCAAGCCGTGCCAGCCCTCGTCCACGCGCTGCGCACGAAAGACAGCGCACTCAAACAGGAAGCGCTTACCTGGCTGCGCAAGCTCACCCCGCTGCGGTTTAAGAGCGTCTCGCCAGCCTTCGTCCGCCAACGCGCCGCGACCCTCCTGGGCAAGATCGGTCCCGCGGCGCGCGAGGCGATTCCAGCGCTCATTACAGCGCTGGGCGACAAGCAGGAGAGCGTCCGGGCCGAAGCCGCGCAGGCCCTGCGCAGCATCGGCGCCGAGTCGGTGGCGCCTTTGATCGCGGCGCTCGCGCGGCCGGAGGCCAGCCTGCGCGCCCAAGCCGCCAAGCTGCTCCGCGACTTCCCGCGCGAAGCGCCCCGCGCGGTGCCGCCGCTGCGGTCGGTGCTGGACGACCCAGACGACAACGTGCGCGCCCAAGCCGCCACCTCACTGGGCATCCTCGGCGCGGGCAACGAAGCCGTCCTGCGCGATTTGCTGCCGCTGGTGCGGGACCCACAAACCGAAGTCCGCGCCGCCACGGCAGAAGCCGTCGGGAGAATCGGTGTGGCCGACGCGACTGCGATCGCCGAACTGGACGCGGCCCTCAGCGACGTCAGCGCGCCGGTGCGGGTGCAGGCCGCGGCGGCGCATTGGACGCTGACTCGCCAGCCGGCGCGCGCGCTGCCGGTGTTGATCCAAGCGCTGCAAGAACCGCAGGTCCATTGGCAGGCGGCGTTGGCGCTCGGCAAAATGGGACCGCACGCCGAGCCGGCCATCCCAGCGCTCATCGAAGCGTTGCAACGGGAGAAAACGCACCGCCCGATTCGCACGCCCGCCAGCGCGGCGCTGGCGTTGCGCGAGGTCGGGCCGGCCGGCGTGCCACCACTCACCGAGTTGCTCGCTCACGAACGTTCCGATGTCCGCATCGGCGCCGCCATCGCGCTGGCCAAGAGCGGGCCATATGCCGAGGCCGCCGTGCCGCTCTTGATCGCGATGCTCGCTGAACGAGACAGCGAAGTCCGCCAGGCCGCCGCCTACACGCTCGGTTCGATCGGCCCCGCCGCGCGCGCCGCGCTGCCCGCCCTCGAAGCCGCCTACCAGGAACCCGACGAGTTCCTGCGCGACTGCGCCGGCCAGGCCTTGACACGAATCCTCGCGCAACCCACCGCCAGCGCGCAGATGCCGTGAACCTGTCCGTGCGGCGATCGTCCGCTCTTCAAAGCGGTGCGTGCCCTCGCCCCTCAGCCATCACACTCCAAAACGCGCTCGCGTGGACAACCGCGTGCTGATTCGGCGCGCGCGAACGCCCCTTCGCGGGGATCATTCGCGCGCGCCACGGAATCATCCTGGCTCGCACATTTTTCTTCGCGGCAACACACCCGGTTGCTAACAATCGCCCGCGACGTATGAAGTGTTTTGTGACAGGCGCGACCGGGTTCATCGGGGCCAACCTCGTGCACGAGCTGGCCGCGCGCGGGCACGCCGTGAAGGCCCTCGTGCGCCCGGAGAGTGAAATGCGCGGGTTGCTGGGCGCCGACTGCGAACCCGTGAGCGGCGACATCAGCGACCGCCGCCAACTCGCCGCGCTGATGCGCGGGTGCGACTGGTGCTTCCACGTCGCCGCCAGTTATCACCTCTGGCTGCCCGACTACGCGCCGATGTACGCCGCCAACGTGGAGGGCACGCGGACCGTCATCGAAGCAGCGGTGTCCGCAGGCTGCTCGCGCATCGTCTATACCAGCACCGTCGGCTGCATCGGCCTGCCGAAGGAGGTCCACGGCGTCGTCACGCCCACGGACGAGAGCACGCCCGTGAACGAGGCGCAGATGCGCAACCATTACAAACTCTCCAAATGGAAAGCGGAGGTCGTCGCGCGCGATCTGGCGGCGAAAGGCGCGCCCGTGGTGATCGTGAATCCCACCGCCCCGGTCGGCCCGCGCGACGTGAAGCCCACGCCCACGGGCAAAGTCATCCTCGATTTCCTCAACCGTCAAATGCCCGCCTACCTCGACACCGGCCTGAACTTCATGCACGTGCGCGACGTCGCCGTTGGCCATGTCCTCGCCGCCGAGAAAGGCCGCGTCGGCGAGCGCTACATCCTCGGCCACGCCGAAGGGAATTGGACGATGAAGCAAGCGCTCGACGTGCTGGCTCGAATCACCGGCCTGCCCGCGCCACGCTTTCGCATCCCTTACCTGGTCGCGCTTGCCGCGGCGCACGTGGACGAAACCCGTTCACGCTTCACCGGCAAACCACCGAAGGCCCCGTTGGCCGGCGTCCGCATGGCCCGCTACAAGATGTGGTTCAACCCCGCCAAAGCCCTCCGCGAACTCGGCCTGCCGCAGACCCCGCCGCGCCAGGCGCTGGCCGACGCCGTGAAATGGTTTCGGGAAAATGGCTACACGAATCGCCGCAAGCTGGTTCCGGATGCGTGAGGCGTGAGACGTAATGCGTAATGCGTGATGCGTAATGCGTGACTTCTGTTCCTGATCGTAATCTTAATCTTAATCGTAATCCTGATCCTGCCTCGCCTGCACGGTCCGTAGTCCTTGTCCCGTGACTCGCAGTGCGCCGGGCCGCGGTGCCCGCGGGCATCCCCCGCAAGCGGTATGGGCCGCGGCGCACCCGTGAGTTGATGGCCGCAAGCTGAGCGGAACGCCGGATTCATCCGGCAGGATCGTGGACCGCCAAGCCCGCTGCCGGATGAATCCGGCGTTCCGCTCCGCTTGGCAACGTCAAGTCAGGGATGCACGCCTTCCCTGCTTCCCCGCGCGGCGGAGCTTTGTGTTGACCGGCAGCGGCGCGGCGTAGGAAATTGCGCGGCGAGATGATGAGCGCAGAACAAACATCCCCAGGGCAAGAGCGGCGCGGCGATCCGTGCGCGGTGGCCATCTTCGGCGCCTCCGGGGACTTGACCAAACGCAAGTTGCTGCCGGCGCTGCTCAACTTGCGCATCCACGGGTTGCTGCCGCCGGACTTCTGCGTCGTCGGCGTGGCGCGGCGCGAATTGAGCGACGAGCAGTTCCGCGCGCAAATGAGCGCGGACATCCGCCAGTTCGCCACGCAGGCCATCCCCGATGACGTGTGGGCCGAGATGCGCGAGCGGATTTACTTTTGCCAGGGCGACCTCGACCAGCAGCAGACGTACGAGAGGCTCAAGGCGCGCCTGGCCGAGCTGGCACCGAAGCATCGCACGCAGAACAACTGCCTCTTTTATCTCGCCACACCGCCGGACTACTTCGTCCAGGTCGTGCAAAACCTCGGCGCGAGCGGACTGGCTGACGAGGCGGGGGGCGGCTGGCGGCGGGTGATCGTCGAGAAGCCCTTTGGCCGCGACCTCGATTCGGCGCGCGTGATGAACAAGCAGATTCGCGACGTGCTCCACGAGCGGCAGGTCTATCGCATCGACCATTACCTCGGCAAAGAGACGGTGCAGAACATTTTGGTCTTTCGCTTTGGCAATGGGATTTTCGAGCCGGTGGGGGACCGCCGCTACATCGACCACGTGCAGATCACCGTGGCGGAGACGGTCGGGGTCGAAGGACGCGGCGGTTATTACGAGCAGGCCGGCGCGCTGCGCGACATCATGCAGAACCACATGTTCATGCTGCTGGCGCTGGTGGCGATGGAGTCGCCCAGCTCGTTCAAAGGCGACTCGGTGCGGAACGAAAAAGTGAAGGTGCTCGAGTCCATCCGCCCGATGCAACCCGAGGAAGTCATTCAACAAACCGTGCGCGGCCAATACGGCGCGGGCTTTCTCGAGGGCAAACCCGTGCCCGGCTATCGCACCGAGCCGAAGGTCTCGCCGCTGTCTTCGACCGAGACGTTCGGGGCGATGAAACTCAGCGTCGAGAACTGGCGCTGGGCGGACGTGCCGTTTTATCTGCGCTCCGGCAAACGCCTCGCCCAGCGGAGCACGGAGGTCGTCATCCAGTTCCGCCGCCCGCCGCTGATGCTCTTCGGCAAGGCGGCGCCGAACCAGATCGGCCCGAACCGGCTCGTCCTGCACATCCAGCCGCATGAAGGGATCACGCTGGAGATCATGGCCAAGACGCCCGGGCCGACCATCCGGACGCAAACGGTGCAACTGGATTTTGGCTACGAGGATTTCGGCCCGCAAAGCGCGGCCACGGGCTACGAGCGGCTGCTCTACGATTGCATGATCGGCGACTCGACGCTCTTCCATCGCACGGACATGGTCGAAGCCGCCTGGAAAATCGCGACGCCCATCCTCGACGTGTGGCAGACGCTGCCGGCGCGCGATTTCCCGAACTACGCCGCCGGCTCCTGGGGTCCGCCGGCTGCCGATCAGCTCCTCGAGCGCGATGGCCGCCGGTGGTGGAATCCGGCGTGAGAGGGCGGAGAGGTCCAAAGCTCGAAGGCCAGAGTTCAAAGTTCAGAAGAAGCTCCAGGCGCCAAGTTCGAATCTTCCGACGGGCAGCACGGGCTTGGAGCTTGGGACTTGGGATGTGCTCCGAGTTTCTACTTCTCGGATCTCAGCGAGAAGTCTCGCCGCTTTGCCTCGGCCGGGCCGGTGCAGACACGTCAGCAGGCCTGACCAAAGTATGATTCTGCCCTCAATGATTCTGTCGGCCTAGCCAAGGCGACGAAGCGGCCCCATTCGGAAAGACAGAAGGACTGAGGGCAGAATCATTCTTTTGACCTGGTCTTGTTTTGCCAACCGGCCGGCTTGGCAGGTCAGAATCTCAAATCCGGTTGGCTATGCTTTGGACTCTGACCCGTTGCTCAGCCACCGTGCTTCTTCAGCATGTCCTTGATCTGGACGGGAGAGCCGCCCTGGCGCTTGCTTTCGTCGGCCGCTTCCATGAAGGCGAAGATCTCCAGCGTCTCTTCCGGCGAGACGGGCGCGACGCCGGTCTGGAAAAACTTCATGACCTCGCGGATCAACGCCGCATAGTCGCCACTGCCCTTTTGCTCGGCGACGGCTTTGCTGCCGAACACGACCACCCTGTGCGGCGTGCTGCCGGTGCGCAGACCGACGAGTGTGCCGGTGCGCCCGCCCGACCAGATGCCGGTGACTACGTCGGTCTCGGTGGTGGCTGTGCGGACGACGCTCTCGCAGCCCGTGCCCAGCACCGTGAACAACGCCTCCGTCGGATGGACGCCATACCAGAAGAAGTCGGGGTGGTGCGGCTCCAGATGCGACGGGCCGTAGGAAATCGCGCTGCGGATTTGACCCACGTCGGTCTTCTTCAATTCGGTCATGCTGTCGTAGTAACGGTAGGAGGACGAGGTGAACACGGGGACGTTGTGCTGCCTGGCCAGCCGAAAAATCTCGATGGCGTCGCGCAGCGAGCCGGCGACGGGCTTGTCGATGAAAAGCCGTTTGCCGGCTTTGATTACCGGGCGCGCCTGTTCGAGGTGAGGGCGGCCATCGACGCTTTCGACCATCACCACGTCCACCTGCCGGCAGAGTTCTTCGATGCTCTCGACGATCTGCACGCCGTAGTTTTTCTGGAGCTCTTGCGTGTAGCCCTCCACGCGCGACCAACTCGATTCGATGTCGCGGCTGCCGCCCTTGAAACCAACGACGACGCGGCCGCCCGGCACATGGTTCTTGTCCGTCGGATCGTTCAGCAGTTTGGTGAACGCGGTCACGTGCGACGTGTCGAGGCCGATCATGCCGATCCGCAGCTCGGCAGCCACGCAGCAGAAATCAAGGGAGATGGAAACCACGAGGGACAGCAAGACTAGGAGATTCGTTCGCATGGCCCGCAGTTAAAAACATTTCGGGGCCGGAAGCAATGGCGGAAGTCGGAGGCGAGTGCGGCTTGTTTAAGGAGGCCACGGGAACACGACTGGAGGTTCCCACACAGATTCAGGGCGGAACACAAATTGGGTCCTGCTCGGTTCCATTCGAGCGATCCGCCCTGAATCCGCGTGGTATTTCTCAAATCCCTTGGCTTGCGTGTTGACGAGATTGGACTAAGCTCCAAGCAGAATGAAGTTCGGATATTGTCAGGCAAATTCATCCCCCCGGACCCAACCGCACCACCGAGCCGTCAAACAGTCGTGGCGCTGGCGGTCGGTGAGCTTGGCGATCGGTTGCGGTCTGGCGCTGACCGCGGGGCCAGGCCGCGCGGCCAGCAACGTTTATCTGACCGAAGTGCCCGATTACGATTGGTGGGCCGGCTGTTTCGGCACGGCGTGTGGCAATCTTATCGGCTACTGGGATCGACACGGCTTTCCGGAGTTTTACACCGGGCCGACGGGCGGCGGCCTCGCCCCGCTCAACAGCTTCGGCGCCAACGATGGCATCCCCGCGCTGTGGTCGTCGCAGGCGGGCCTCGACGGCCGGCCCTTCGATCAGCCCGGCCACTACGACGATTACTACGTCAGCTACGAGAGCACGGAGCCGGACCCGTACGTGACCGCCGGCCGGCCGGAGCACGAGCCGGACTGCATCGGCGATTTCATTGGCTTGAGCCAGTTGAAATGGAAAGACATGAACGGGGAGTGCGATGGCAACCTCGACGCTTTTTCGTTCGTCTATTGGGACCCGCAGGGCGCGCGCCGCACGAATTTCGTCCCCGGCCCGGAGGCCGGCTTGCCCGCGACGGACATCCCGTCCGGGCTGCGCGCCTGGACGCGCTATCGCGGCTCCGACGCCGAAGCCTTCAGCCAGCTCACTGACTTCAACCCGGATGTACCCGCGGGCAAAGGCTTCACGTTCGAAGACATGAAGGCCGAGATCGACGCCGGCTACCCGGTGCTGCTCTTTCTTCAGCCGTGGGGGCCGAAATCCCGCAAGGTTGGCTCGATGACCAAGGCCAATCCCAACATCCACGGGATGCTGGCTTACGGCTACTCCATCCGCGATGACGGCTCGAAGGTAGTGCGCTACCGCACCAGTTGGGCCAGCGGCGACAGCCGCCTGCACGCGTGGAACGCCCAGGCCTGGGAAGTCGCCAGCGTGCAACTCACCGTGCGCGGTGTGATCGGCTACCACCCCTGGCCGAAGATCCGGCACGTGGACTTGACCAACGGCACGCTGACCGTCCGCTGGGACGGTCCCGCCTCCAAACTCGCCGACGCGCTCAACGGCGGCACCACACCGCTACACGCCTATGTGGTGGAAAAAGCCACTTCCCTGGCGCAACAGGATTTCGTCCCGATTGCCGGCCCGACGATTGAGCGGGAAGTCACCTTGCCGGATTGGAGCGGTAGCCCGGCGTTCTTCCGCATCAAGCTGGTCAGACCTTGAACTTGGATGCCACGGTGATGGTGGCCGCGAACAAGCGCACCAGGCGCAACACGCGCAAAACCGATGGTCTGGCCCCCGAGTCACGGATCGCCGGGACCTTACGCCCCGCCGCGCCGCCTTCACCGTTTTCCGAGGAATCCAACCTGCACCCGCCATCGGCCCATCAAAGCGATCTTTCTGAGGTCTGATCCTGAAACGACCTAGCCCGAAAGCCGACCTCCGAAAGCCCAAGGCCGCGCATCGCCGGACCCTTCCTTCCGGACGCGGCAGGTTGACGGACATTCCGCCGAGTCGCAGCCCTCGGACGCGGGTCGCACGGCGCAGTCGAGCGGAACCATGTGGCCCCGACGGAGCGCGCTTCGGATTTCGGAATTCGGAATTCCTTCGGGCTTCGGATTTCGGGCTTCGGGTTTGAGGCCCCGGCAACTCCACTGAAAGTAGCGACGAACCAGGACGGGTGCGCGACTGACGCCAGCGACCACGAGGCGCCCGGGGCGGCGTCGGACGGCGCCTTATTCGGCGGCGTCCCCGCTCACGGAGGAAGGATCGACCTGGTATTTCGGCGCGTGATGAATGAGCGGGATCGTGCCGCCGGTCATGAGATGCCGGATCAAGAGCAGCACGAGGATGATGACCACGCCCACCGCCACGCGAACGAGCACGGTGCGCTTCTTGGTTGGCGGCAGGGTGAGCTCCGAAACCTCGCTGGGGAGGTGTTCCACCGGCGCGGTCTGGCTTTCGACTTTGGCGATGACGGTCGCCCAGTTCACGTCGGGGTGGGCGGCGAGCTTGACGGTGTAGAAGTACGAATTGCAACCGGGGCCGCCGCAGTAGCCGAGGCGGAGGCGCTTCAATTTCGGATTCGCCAGCTCGGCCTGCGGATCGGCGAGGGCGAGTTGGCCGATTTCCTCGCCGGTGATCGGCAGGCCGCATTGGACACATTCGGCGCTGACGCTCCGCGTGAAAACGTCGTTGAGCTGCGCGCCAGTCAGGCCGGCCTCAGTCAGGACCTTGGCCAGCGCCGCATAGAACGCCGCCAAACCATCGGTGCGGACTTTGACACGATCTGACGGAGGCGCGGTCATGGCTTCTCCTGCGGTTCAGCGTCGCGGCGGAGGCTCGTCCCCGGGTTTGTACCACATCCAGTCCTTCGTCGGCTCGTACGGATAATACGGGTCCTGAGACAGCGCTCGCGAGAAATTGTGCACAGCGACGTGGCTATCGACGAACAGGGCCGGCGAGTAAAACTGCTGCGGCGCGTTCACCGGATCGTCGAAGTCCGACCGCCCTTGCGCGTAATGCCACTGATACCATTCGGCCGAGGAGCAGCCGTAGGGGCGCGCGGGCGGCTCGTGCGCCAGGATGTAGAGCGCAGGCGAGGGTGACCACCCTTCCGGTTTGTCCGCGAGGCCGAGGAGCGGGTCCGCGGGCGCCTGCCGGAACCCGCCGCCCGACACGATTGTGAGCGGGCCGGCGTTATATTGGTAGCTGCAGCCGATGGTGGCGTAGTTGGACGGCTTGAGTTTCTTGCTGCATTGGCAGGGCAGGCTGCGCTGGCCGCGGTCGCGCGGGCAACGATACACGTCTGACGGCGACATGTAGTAATACAGCGGCCGCACCTTTTCGGACGGGTAGCACGCCAGCAGCGACGGAAGCGGGTCGCGACCACCCAGCACGGCGCGGCAGCCTTTGACCTGGCCATCGAAATCCCGCACACGCAGCGGTGGAAATCGGCCGCCCGCATCATCGACGTAGATTTTGATGCTGATGCCCATCTGCCGAAGGTTGTTGATGCACGTGGCGGTCTTCGCCTTTTCCTGCCCGCGGCTCAGGGAAGGCAACAACATGCTCGCGAGGATGCCGATGATGCTGATCACGACGAGCAGTTCGATCAACGTGAAGCCCCGCTGGCCGCGCCCGCAGGATGACCCGCGCGTGGCCGCCCCGCTTTTCGGTGGACGACCCGAGGAGAACCGCGACGTGCCCCGGAGGATGTTCATAACATTTACGGCCCGAACTTACCCGCCCCTGGCATCAAACGCCAGTGTTAAGAGGGCGGCGCAAACGCTCGCCGCGCATCCCTAACTTGTCGGTGGCAGTGCCTTCGCGCCGGAAACAGGAACGCCGGATTCATCCGGCAGCGGGATCGGCTGGCCATTGATCTGCCGGATAAATCCGGCGTTCCGCTGGTCTGGTCACCGACAATTTCGAGATGCACCGAAACGCTCGCTCAACCCGGGCTCTTGTTTCGGCGCGACCAAGCGCTGGCGTTCTTTGGCCCATGTTACTGCCGCTGCGCTCGCCGCAGTTTGTCCGAGCACATCGCCGCTCGGGAGCGGGCCTTCCGGAGTGGTCGCCGGAGTGTTCGGTTGCCACAACACCATCGGAAACCGTGACACTCACATTTGTAATCCATTCTGATCCGATGTCAAGGCCGACGCGACATTGATTTGCGCCTGCCCGCGCCGAAGACTAAAACACGGGCAAAAACACGCCAACCTCGCACATGAAACCGAATCCCATTTGCCGCCGCGGCTTCCTGGCCGTCGCCTTCGTGGCTGCCTTGATGAACGGCGCCTCCGCCGGTGCTTTGGAGCCCATCCCTGCCAAGCTCGTCGTGCTCACGTTCGACGATTCGGAGGCGTCGCACTACTCGGTCGTTCGCCCCCTGCTCAAGAAGCACGGCTTCGGCGCGACGTTCTTCATCACGGAGGGCTTTTCGTTCCGCACGAACAACCAGGACTACATGACGTGGGAGCAGATCGCCGAGCTGCACCGCGACGGCTTCGAGATCGGCAATCACACCCGCGATCACATGGGCGTGAACGCGGGCAGCCTCGACCGGCTGACGGAGCAGGTCGAGGCCATCAACGCGCGCTGCGCCGAGCACGGCATCCCGCGGCCAGTCAGCTTCGGCTATCCGGGCAACGCCATCCACCGGGACGCGCTGCCGGTCTTGAAGCGGCTGGGCTTCCACTTCGCACGACGGGGCGGCGCGCCGGAGTTTCCGTATGACGCCGGGCGTGGCACCGCCTTCGAGCCGGGCGTCGATCACCCGTTGCTGATCCCGTCCGCCGGCGACGCGCGGCCCAACTGGACACTCGACGTTTTCAAGCGGGCCGTCCGGCAGGCGCAGGCCGGGCGCATCGCGGTCCTGCAATTCCACGGCGTGCCGGATCGCGAGCATCCATGGGTGCACACGCCGCCGGAGTTGTTCGCGCAGTACCTCGACGAGCTCCAGCGCAATGGCTATCACGGCATCGCGCTGCGCGACCTCGCGCGCTTCGTGGATCCGAGCGTGGAACCGGCCGACCCGCTGGCGGTGGTCGAACGGAGAAAGGCCAAGCCGCCGGCGCTTACTCTGGTTCGCGGAGAAGTACTCGACGCGCAAACGAAGCAGCCGCTGCCGTGCCGGCTTTACATCCAGGACGAACGAGGCGGGTGGTATTTCCCGGATTCCGCGGCCACCACCGGCTCCGCGCTGCCTTACCAGAAGCGGAACTGGGTCAACACGAATGCCGTCGAAATGCACACGACGCTGTCCGCGCATCCGTTCGAGCTTGCGCTGCCGCCGGGCCACTACACTTTCACGGTCGAGCGCGGCAAGGAGTATTTCGCGGACATCCGCGAGATCGTCGTAGCCCGCGACCCGCTGCGGCTGGAGTTCCGCCTGCGCCGCTGGATCGACCTGGCGAAACTCGGCTGGTACTCCGGCGACACGCACGTGCATCGCAGCCTCGACGAACTCCCGAACCTGTTACTCGCCGAAGACCTCAACGTTGCTTTCCCGCTTTCCTATTGGGTCACGAAGGGCTTCACCGCGCCGAGCCGCGGCGACAAGAACCTCGGCGGGGCGATTGAGGCGGTGCCGGTGCGAGTGGACGCGACGCACGTCTTTTACCCGCGCAACACCGAGTACGAAATCTTCACGCTCGACGGCCAGCGCCACACGCTCGGCGCCGTCTTCGTGTTGAATCACAAATCTGCTTTCGAGCTTGGCGCGCCGCCCGTCGGCCCCATCGCCGCCCGCGCGCACGCGGAAGGCGCGCTGCTCGACCTCGACAAGCACGACTGGCCGTGGGCGATGATGCTCGTGCCCGTGATGGGCGTGGACCTCTACGAGCTGGCGAACAATCACATCTGGCGGACGGAATTCGGCCTCACCAATTGGAGCACGCCGGCCGCCGCGTTCATGCGGCTGCCGAACGATGGCCGGAGCGGCGGCGAGCGCGACTGGCTCTCCTACACCCTGCAAAACTACTACACTCTCCTCAACTGCGGCTTTCGCCTGCGTCCGACGGCGGGCACGGCGAACGGCGTGCATCCCGTGCCGCTCGGGTTCGGGCGCGTTTACGTGCGGCTGGGAAAGCGCTTCAGTTACGAGGACTGGTTCGCGGGCTTGAACGCTGGCCGCAGCTTCGTGACGACGGGGCCGATGGTTTTCGCGCAAGTGAATGGGCGCGATCCCGGCCACAAATTCAAGCAGGCCGCCAAGACCCGCTCGTACCATGTTACCGGCCAGGTCCTCAGCGAACAACCGCTCCGGACGATCGAGATCATCGTCAACGGCGCCGTCGCCCGCGCGCTGACGCCGCAGAATCGAACCACGCCGGCGGGCGCTTGCGAGAGCGCGTTCCAGACGAGCATCGACATTGCGGAGGGCTCCTGGGTGGCCGTGCGTTGCTTCGAAGAGCGGCCCGGCGGTCGCGTGCGCTTCGCTCACACCGGCCCCTCTTATATCGAGGTCGCGGGCCGCCCGCTGCGTCCGCGTCGCGAAGAGGTGGAGTTTCTCGTGCGGCGAGTGAAGGACCAGATCGCACGGAGCGAACCGCTCCTCCCGCCCGCGGCGCTCGACGAATATCGCCGGGCGCTGGCGATCTACGAACGCCTGGCCCGCGACGCCAGATGACCTTCAAGGTCCACGCTCACCGCGCGGTACGGGTCTGGTACAACGACATCGAACTTCCAGAACGTCCCGCTTGCCGAGCGGCCGCCCCTCCGGCGCGAAGCTGCTCGCGCGGGCTGGACCGTTCGCAGGCAGACGCGCTTTGCGGGGCGTCCTGCCAGCCCTGACCGACAACCAGTGGACGCCCGCCGCGGGGCCGTGCATCCTCAAGGTGTCGGTGCCGGCCCGGTCCTGCCGGAAACAGGAACGCCGGATTCATCCGGCAGCGGACTCGGTTGACCACCGCCCTGCCGGATAAATCCGGCGTTCCTCTCCCCTGCGGCGCGCAGCGTCTGGAGTGCGGGCGATTCATCGCCGCTTTCGATCACCTCCAACCGTGCCCAGCCCCAGCCGGGGCTTGACTTGACCGCGCAATTTCAGAACATGCCGTCATGGCCGGCCTGTTCACCATTCAAAACGACAACCGTTACGAGATCGTCCGGAAGATTTTCGAAGGCGGCATGGGTGTCG
>ORMF011272159.1_pt1 | contig 21050 bp, 22 predicted proteins | sample 1779871 | NCBI WGS metagenome assembly ORMF01 (sample SAMEA104232316, study PRJEB22302) | groundwater metagenome | biome: forest; feature: aquifer; material: groundwater | place: USA | collected 2011-08-07 | depth 5.4 m | reverse complement strand
GTGCGGGGGTAGTCGATGCCGGGTCGAGGCTGGGCAGGTGGCGAATCGGCCATGACCACAGCATATAGCGGCCGGAGGAGGGAAGCGAATAGCCCTTAGCGGAGTTATGGCCCAACGGGGGGCTGGACAAGAGCAGGCCCGCCGATGTCTACTACACGCTCTATGGCGAGGTCTAAGACATGGCTACGCGTGTGATGAACGGGGCGTGCCTGGCCGCGTGCGGCTTGGTCGCCCTGCTGCTGACAGGGCCGCCGGCCCACGCGCAGGAGCCTATCCGAGGCATTTCGGTGTTTCCGGAGGCAGAGACCACGGGTGTGATCCCGAATACGACCATCTCGGAGCCGCCGGAGTTCTCGTACGTCGTTGAAGCCGTCCTTGCCAAAGTTTTCATGTTCCCCGCGATGACGGTGAAGTGTTTGTCCGGGGATATCCTCGGGTTCTTCGTTGGCTCCGTCTTCCGAGTTCCCGTGTGGACGGCCACGCTGGGGGACCGGACGGGGATCGGCGAGGGGCTCGATCGGCTGGGTACGACGATCGTCGAGAAGGCCTGTTCCGAATCCCTGTTCATGAGTCTCGGAGATCTCGAGCGGGTGGACCCCTCTCCGGAGCCAATGGCAGCAGCTCCTCCCCCACAGGGCCCGTAGGGGACGTCGAGGGCGGCGCGCGCCGCTCCCGCCCGCTCAATTGGACTGCCTCGCACGGATGGCCTTGGCGCGGGCCTCCAGGGCGTCCGCTTCGGCGCTCCGGTTCATGTTCCTGAGCAGCTTGGCGTACTCCTCGAGCGTCGCCGCCACCTTGGGATGGTTGGGACCGAGCGCCCGCTCCTGGTTCTCGAGCAGCCGGACGAACATCGCCTCCGCCTCCGGTTTTCCCCGGCGCGCGTAGAGCGTTGCCAGGCTCTGGAGGTTGTTAGACACACCGGGGGAGTCCGGTCCGAACGCCCGCTCGACGATGGCGAGGGAACGCTGAACCAGAGGCTCTGCTTCCGTGTATTTGCCCTGCGCTCGCAACACCTCGGCCACCACATTGAGCGCGCTCGCGACTCGCGGGTCGTCCGGGCCCACCGCCCGCTCCCATTCCCCAAGCGCGCGCTCGAAGATGCGTGCAGCTTCCGCGTAGCGGCCCTGGCGCAGGTAGAGCGCTGCCAGGTTCGTGAGCGTGTCGGCCAAGCTGGAGTCTTTCGCACCAAGCGCCTTTTCGTCGATGGCCCTGGCGCGCCGCTGCAAGGGCTCGGCCTCGGTGAACCGGCCCTGGCTGTAGTAGAGCGTGACGAGGCTTTTCAGCGTGCTGGCGACGCGTGGATCCTCCGGCCCAAAGCGCTCGGCCTCCTGCCGGGCACTCTGGAGCTCCGCCTCGGCGTCAGCGTAGCGGCCCTGCCGGTTCGCGGCGATGGCCGCGTCCATGTGCTTGTCCCAGACAGGGGGCTGCGCGGCAGCGCAAGCACTCAGGCAGAGTGTCGCCACCAGCAGAAGGCGAATCCAAGTCCCGGCAATCATCCGTCCTTTGTGGAAGCCCCGCGAGAACTAGGAGCGGGCGTAGCCTGAGGATTCTAGCAAAGTCCGGATCAATCTCGCTCAACTCTGTGTTCGAGCGCCAGGCATCGCCCCCGCACCCTGCCCTCTCCCCCGGTGGGGGACAGGGGAGTAAGGTTAGAAACCGGTCCAAGCCCCGTCGGCGGCCATCGCTGACAAGGCCTTCTCGTAGGCCGCAAGCGTCCGCGCGACGTCCTCGTCGCTGTGCACGGCGGAGAGCCAGCCGTGGTAGGCGGAGCAGTCCACGCCGTTGTTGAGCAGGGCGCAGCGGAGCATCTGGTAGAGGTCGCCGCGCCGCGGCCTGTCGAAGCCGGCGAGCCCGGGCCGTCCCTCGAAGGACACGTGGAAGATAGACGACTCGCCGAAGCAGGTGCCGGGCGCGCCGACGCGCTTCATCACATCCGCGATGCCCGAGCGTAGCTCGTCGGCCACCTTGTTGGCCCGCGCGTGCAGTCCGCCGTCGGCAACCAGCTCGAGCGTGGCGATGGCGGCGGCGGCGCAGACGGGGTTGGAGTTGAAGGTGCCGTTCTGCGCCACGCGCTCGGCACGGTCCCAGACGGAATCGCCGCGGTGGGCCATGGTCGCCATGAGCGGCTTCTTGCCGCAGACGACGGCCCCGGGAAGGCCGCCGGCAACGATCTTCGCCAGCGTCGTCAGATCGGGCGTGACGCCAAAGTACTGCTGGGCGCCGCCGGGCGCGTAGCGGAAGCCCGTGATGACCTCGTCGAAGATCAGGACGACGTTGTGGCGCTCGGTCAGCGTGCGCAATTCCTGAAGGTGGCCCGGGATGGTCGGCGTGGTGCCGGACTGCCCGCCCGCCGGCTCGAGGATCACCGCGGCGACGTCGCCACGCTGGAGCAGCCCGTCCACCGCCTTGATGTCGTTGGGCGGACAGAGCAGGAGCTGGTCGAGGATCTGCGAGGGCACGCCCGCGGACATGGGCACGTCGAAGGGCGGGTTGACCGCGGCGACAACGCCGTCGTGCCAGCCGTGAAAGTGGCCGTGGAACTTCACCACCTTCGGATGCCCCGTGTAGGCGCGTGCGATACGGAGCGCCAGATGCGTCGCCTCCGTGCCCGACATGGTGAAGCGCACCATCTCCGCCGAGGGGACGAGCTTGCAGACCAACTCGGCCCAGCGCACTTCCAGCTCGTGGCAGGCGCCGAAATGCGTGCCGCGGGGCGCCTGCTCCTGGATGGCTCTGACGACCGCCGGGTGGCAGTGGCCGAGGAAGAGCGCGCCGTGGCCCATCCAGTAGTCTACGTACTCGTGGCCATCCACGTCCCACTTGCGGGAGCCGAGGGCGTGGTCGACATAGACCGGGAAGGGCTTGAGGTGCCGGCTGTCGTGGGTGATGCCGCCGGCGATCACGTCACGCGCCCGCTCGTAGAGCGCTGCCGACTTCGGGTGCATGGCGCGGTAGGTATCGAAGATCTTGGTCGGTTTCGCAGGCTGGCTCATCGGATCTTGCCTCCGTGGGGGGTCGAATCCTGGATCAGACGCATCAACTCTACCATGCCCGCATGCGCCTCCAAAGGGAGCGCGTCCACGGTCGCGGCACGCTTGCGCGTGATGCCGTCAACCGCGCCGGCCGCGACGCAGGCACGGACCATTTGGCGTTCTTCCTCGGCGGTATGCAGCAGAGGGCGCTTCGAGAGCCCCGCGAGCTCGACGACGATGCCGTACGCGCCCCAGTTCGACACGCCGGCGACGACCACGTGCCGCGCGGGGACCACCGAGGCGACCTTCCTGATCCGCGCTCCCGCGCCCCGCAGGCGCGCACTCAAGGCGCCCATGCCGATCTCGTTGCCTCCGTCGCCGACGCCGACCGTGACCACCCGCCGCGGGGCTTCGAGAAAGAGCGCGTCGAGCGGCCCGTTCCACTCGCGGACGGACTCGCCGCGCATGCTCAGGTAGTCGCCGCCGCGCGTGCGCCCCGGGCGCTCGATGGCCACGAGGTGGGTCGGCGCGTGCTCGGCCAGGAGCCGCCGCGCCGTGAGCGCGGCGTCGCCGCCCGCGTGAAAGGTCAGGATCCGGGTCGGCTCGCCGAGCACGCTGAGAGCAGCCTGGAGCGGCGGGAGGGACGCGGCGTCGGTGATGTAGGTCACCTCAGCTCCAAGAGCGCGAAGCGCCCTGCCCAGCGAGGCCGTGCCCGGCGGGCCGTCGGTCTCGGGCAGTCCTGGACCGAGGGAGAACCCGGTCGTGAGGAGCACGCGCTTCGCGCGCAGGAGGGCGCGGGCCGCGCGAGCCGCGCCGCCCGGCACGAAGAAACGCGCGATCCCTCGGCCGCCCGGGTCGAACGCGAGGAGCTGATCGACCATCCGCTACGGGCGCGCGCCGGCAGGCGAGGTCGAGCCGGGCTTGGGTGCCGTGGTCGCCTTTGGTGGAGCGGGAGCCGGAGCGGGCGGCCCGGCCGTGGGAGGCTGAGGCAGAGGCTGGGGCAGCGTGAAGGTCATGGAGTGCGCCCAAAGGGTCTGCGTGTCGAAGATGACGACGAGGCCCGCTTCGTAGAACATCGTGGGATAGCTGCCTTGGTCGCCGGTCGCCGACGGCAGCCCCCAACCGTCGATAACGGTCTGGACGGCGAAGATGGTCGGCTGGGGCTCGAGGACAAAAACGCGCACGATCTTCGGCTTGTAGCCGTCGGGCTTGAGGAGGCCGAAGTCCACCACCATCCTGTTCATGCCGCCCGGCGCCTTGGTGCCCTCGTAGATCCAGGTCGTGGTGTCGTAGGTCTCGACCTTCTGCTTGGTCTCCATCGACGGCGCGCCGTAGCGCTCCCGCACCTGCTCGAGCGTGGTGTCGCCGGGCTCGATGCCTCCCCAGCTGGCCGCGCCTGCCGCGGCCGGCAGGACCAGCGCCAACGCCAAAACCACCGCGATCAATCGGATAGCTCGCATGCCCTCAATATCCCACAGCCGCGCCGTCTCCGCGCGGGTCTGCGCCGCCCCGGAGCACGCCATCCTCTGAGACGGCGACGGCGTGGGCGTGCCCCTCAGAGGTAGACCAGTCGGACACCGGCAGGATGTTGTGCCCGCGGCGCAGCAGCTCTTCGCGCACGGGGACGGGGACGCGGCTCTCCAGCCGCACCAGGTCGGGCGCGTCGCCCGGATTGATGCGTCCCATGAAGAAGCGCGGCCGCTCGATCGCCTCCTGGATCTCCATGCCGTAGTCGAGCGCGTTGGTGAGGATCTGGGTGTGGAACATCGCCTGCCCGTCGCCCCCCATGTTGGCGAGCCCCAGCACCGGCCGCTCCCCGCGCGTCACGATGCAGGCGATGAGCGTGTGGAAGGGATGCTTGCGGGGCCCGAAACAGTTCGGGTGCTCGGGATTCGTGTTGAAGTAGGCGCCGCGGTTCTGGAGGACGACACCGGTGCCGGGCGGCACCACGCCGGAGCCGAAGCTTTTGTAGAGGCTCTGGATCACCGAGAGGACATTGCCGCGCCCGTCGGCGACCACGAAGCCCGTCGTGTCGCCGTCGACCTCGCCCGGTTCGTAGCGCTGCGCCTTGTCCGGGTCGAAGGCGGCACGCCTGCGCGCGGCATAGGCCTTGTCGAGCAAGGATCGGACGGGCAGGCGAGACGTGGCCGGATCGGCGACCCAGCGGTCGCGGTCGGCATAAGCGAGCTTGGTCATCTCGAGGAGCAGGTGCAGGTGCTCGACCGAGTGGATCGGGTGCGCCGGCACGTCGAAGCCCTCGAGGAGGTTGAGGGTCAGGAGGGTCGCGATGCCCTGCGTCGGCGGCGGCGTCTCCCACACCGTGTAGCCGCGATAGGTGGTGCTGAGGGGCTCGCCCCATGCGCCCGCGTGCCCCGCAAGATCGTCAGCGGTGAGGAAGCCGTCGCGTTCCAGGCGCTTCGCGATCGCCTGCCCGACCCGGCCGCCGTAGAAGAGGTCGGGGTTCTCCCCCAGCTCTGTCAGCGTGCGCGCGAGGTCGGGCTGGAGAAGGATATCCCCCGGCTCGGCGAAGCCACCGCCCGGGACAAAGATGCGGCGCCACTCGGGATCGTCGATCAGCTCGAAGCGCTCGCGGATGGCCTGGCTCACGATGTCCGTCAGCGGAAAACCGTCGGCGGCGTAGTGGATGGCGGGTACCAGGAGGCTCTTGAGCGGGCGTGTGCCGAAGCGCTCGAGGAGCATGGACCACGCCCGCGTCGCGCCCGGCACCGACACCGCGCCGGGGCCGATCATCGGGACGGCGGTGAGCCCGCGGCGCCCGAGCGCCTCGAGGCCCGCGCGCGAGCCCGAGCGCCCCGCGCCATTCAGGAAATGGACGTGCCGACTCTCGGCTTCGTAGTAGAGGCAGAAGAAGTCGCCGCCCACGCCGCAGAAGTTCGGTTGCGTCACGCCCAGCACGGCATTGGTGGCCACGGCCGCATCCACCACGTTGCCGCCTGACTTGAGCGTCTCGACGCCGGCCAGCGAGGCGAGCGGGTGGCACGAGGCGACCATGCCGTCTCGCGCCATCGGCGCCTGGCGGTGCGCGTAGCCTATCTGGGGCATTTAATTGGCCCTGGGGGGGAGCGTACGCCGCTCCTCCCCCAGACCCCCCCACCGGTTGTCCGCGTGGCCACGCATCACGTGTTCGAAGCCTGTCCGAAGATGCGGGTGATCTCGTCCTGGGGGAAGGCGGGCATGGGGCGCGGGTGGCCGCCCGAGACGAGCGCGACGCCGTCCGCGGCCGGGGTAACGCGGCCGATGGCGGCGCAGTCGATGCCGGCTGCGCGGCAGGCGTTCGTGACCGCGGCGGCGTCTTCCGGCGCGACGGTCATCAGGAGCGAGCCCGATGCGATGGTACCGATCGGGTCGAGGCCGAAGGCCTCGCAGAGCCGTCGCCCCTCGGGCAGGACCGGCACGCGCTCGCGGTCTATGCGAAGCCCCACGCCGGCCGCCTGGGCCATCTCCCAGCAGGCGGTGGCAAGCCCGCCCTCCGTCGGGTCGTGCATCGCATGCACGCGCGCCGCGCCGCACGCCGCGCGCGCCTCGGGCACGACGCTGATGCCGGGGCTCCGGAGAAAACCGCGCGCGCGCTCCAGGATCTCGGCGGGCACGCCGCGGCGCAGCGCCTCCTCGCGGCGCTCTCGCGCGATGATCGACGCGCCCTCGAGCGGCACGCCCTTGGTCAGCAGCACGGCGTCGCCGATCTGGGCGCCGCCCGTCGTCACGAGCCGGTCCTTGTCGACCTCGCCCAGCATGGCGCCGACGACGATGGGGCGCGGCAGGCCGACGGTCACTTCCGTGTGCCCGCCCACGAGCGAGACGCCGACAGCAGCGCACGCTTCCGCGACCTCGGCGAAGAGCTGTTCCACCTGCGCCTCGTGGCTCTTGCCCTCGGGCAGGAGCACGGTCGCCATGAACCAGCGCGGCTCTGCGCCGCGCACGGCGAGGTCGTTGGCGTTGACGTGCAGCGCGTACCAACCCATCTCGTCGGTGGCGAATGTGATGGGATCGGTCGTGGCGACAAGATAGCGGTCGCCCATGTCGAGGACGGCGGCGTCCTCGCCCACCTGCGGTCCCACGATCACGCGCGGGTCGGCCGGCACGTACTTGGCAAACAGTCGCTGGAGCAGCTCGGCGGGGAGCTTGCCCACGGGGAGAAACGGCATGGCCTCCGTAGTATAGGAGCGGCGCGTTACTGGAGCAAGGCGCGGGCACTGGGCCAATTTGCTTCGCCATACTTCGTTCTCGGTCGCCAGCGACGCTCAACGTACACCCACGTACGCCTCGCGTCCCTGGCTCCCTCGGGCCTCGTCTGGCTCGCAACTTGGCCCAGTGCCTCGCGTATCATGTGGTTCTGTGGCAAGCCCTCTCCTCGGGTGCGTCCCGAACGTGAGCGAAGGCCGCGACCTGCGCGCCGTGGGGGCCGTTGGCGGCGCGGTGCGGGGTGTTCCCGGCGTGACGCTCGCCGATGTCCACGCCGACCCCGACCATCACCGCTCGGTCTTCACCTTCCTCGGCGCGCCGCAGGCTGTCGCGGAGGCGGCGCTGGCGCTGGCCGCCGCGGTGTTCGCGCGGGTGGACATGCGGGAGCACCGCGGCATCCACCCGCGGCTGGGGGCGCTGGACGTCATGCCGTTCGTGCCTCTGCGCGATCTCGCCATGGCCGACGCCGTCGGGATCGCCCGCCGCGTCGGCCAAGCCATTGCGGCCGTACACACCCTGCCCGTCTATTTCTACGGCGCGGCGGCAACGCGCGCCGAGCGCAAAACGGTACGAGAGATTCGCCGTGGCGAGTACGAGGGCTTGGCCGCGCGGCTCAACACTCCCGCCGGGTGGCCCGACGCCGGGCCCGCTGTCTTCGCGCCCCGGCGCGGCGGCGCCATGGTGGGCGCCCGCGACGTCCTCGTCGCCTACAACGTGTGGCTCGACTCGCGTGATCTCGGAGCTGCGCGGGACGTCGCGCGCGCCGTGCGCGAGTCCTCGGGGGGCCTGCCCGCAGTGCAGGCGCTCGGGCTGCCGCTCGAGCGCCGCGGGCTCGTCCAGGTTTCGATGAATCTCCTCGATTACGGGCGCACCGGCATCGCCGGTGCCTACGATGCGGTCACGGAACAGGCTGCCCGGCGGGGCATCACGATCAAGCGCGCCGAGCTCGTAGGGCTCGCGCCGCGCGCCGCTTTCGAAGGCCGCGCGCCTGAGACCGTCGGCCTGTCGGATCTCGCCGACACGAAGTACCTGGACACCTATCTTGCCTGAATCCCGCTCCCCGCGGGCTACGCCCTCGTCTTCAGACCGAGCCCCGCGTGGGCGCCGGCGGCGCTCGGTCGCGCGGCGTAGGACATCGCTACGGACCGCCGGCTATCTCCCAGTCCACGGACGTGACGATCACGCGATAGGACGCCGCCTTCAGCACCGTCCCGCAGAACTGCGATCCTGACTGGCCGACGATCTCCCGGGCGATGTTGGGAATATTTCTGAACGTCACGCGGTCACCGTCTGCGCCCTCGACCATCAGGCCGACGTTCTTGACGCTCGTGCGCTGGTCGTTGAAGATCTGACCGCAGACGGCGTTGAAGTCGCGCGTCTGGGGCTCGACCGTCCACTGGATGCGCAGGCCCCGGCTCTCGGTCACCGTGGGCGCTTGGGCCGCGGCGGCGCTGCCCAGCAACAGGAGCATCGAGACGGTAAAAGGAAGATGGCGCATGGGAAGGCGCTCCGGACCGGCGCTAGAAGAGGCTCGAGGCGGCGCGCAGGGCCGCCATCACGAGGGGCTTTGGGTACGCGCCGACGCCGACGACGCCTGCCGCGCAGATGAAGATGGAGAACGCCAGGAAGGGCGAGACGGGCACCGGCTGCGTGCGCTCGGGGGCGTCGATGTACATGCGCTTGGCCACGAGCAGGTAGTAGAAGAGCGCCACGACAGTCAGGATAGCACCAACCAGCACCAGCCAGTACATGTGACACCAACCGGTACATCCCTCGATCGCGGCCCAGAAGACGAAGAGCTTGGCCCAGAAGCCCGCGACGAACGGGATCCCGCCCAGCGACAGCAGGAAGAGCAACATCGAGAGCGCGAGCAATGGCGAGCGCTGGGCCAGCCCCTTGTACGCCGAGATGGCCTCGGAGCCGTCGGACTGGGCCACGGCCTCCACCACGAAGAAGGCGCCCATGTTCCCGAAGAGGTAGGCGACGAGGTAGAAGAGCATCATCGCCACGCCCGAGGCGGAGACGGCGGCGAAGCCGACCAGCATGTAGCCGATGTGCGCGATGCCCGAATAGGCCAGCAGGCGCTTGATGTTCTGCTGGGGGATGGCCATCAGGTTGCCCGCGATGATCGTGATCGCGGCCAGCCCCGCCGCGAGCGGCACCCAAAGGACCACCGGCCCGCCCACGCCTTCCAGATAGAGCCGGAACATCACGACGAAGCCCGCGGCCTTGGGCGCCACCGATAGCCACGCGACGAAAGGCGTGCCGGCCGCTTCGTACGTGTCCGGCACCCACATGTGGAAGGGAAAAGCCGCGATCTTGAAACCGAGGCCTCCGAGCGTCAGCACCATGCCCAGGATCAGCAGCGGGTGGCCGTCCTGGAGCGCCGCCGCCACGCCCGCCATGTCGGTCGTGTTCGAGATGCCGTAGACGAAGGATAAGCCGTACACGATAAACGCGGAGGACACCGTGCCGATGAGGAAGAACTTGAGCGCGGCCTCGACGGCCTCCTCTTCCCGCTTGCGGAACCCGGAGATGACGTACAGCGGGATGGACATCAGCTCGAAGGCGACGAACAGTAAGATAAGCTCGCGCGCGGAGGCCAGCACCAGCATCCCGAGCAGCGAGGCGAGCATGGCGACGTAGTACTCGGTCGCCCGCCGCGCGAAGGTGGGCGCGCGAAGGGACAGCGAGGCCAGCACGCCCAGGAAGGTCGCCAGCAGGAAGAGCCGCTTCGAGAAAATCGCCAGCTCGTCCTGGACGAAGCTGCCTCCGAAGAGGACGGCGCCCGGCTCAACGCGGAACGCCATCCAGAGCAGGATGGCGAGCCCGATGGCCACTAAGCCGCCGAGCCGCCGCTTGTCCCGGCCGGGCCAGAAGAGACCCACGACGAAGACCAGCAGGATCAGGACCGCGAGCCCGACTTCGAGCGCCATGCCGCCGCTCACGGCAGGACTCCGAGCCGGAGCAGGAGCGGCACGGTCGCCGTGTCCACGGGCCCGATGGCGATGCCCGGCGCGACGCCGAAGAGCACGAGCGTGCCGACCAGGATGATGAGCGCGACCCACTCGGGTCCCTGGGCGTCGGGCAGGTGCTGGAAGTGCGGGTCGGCGCTCTTCGGGCCCCAGAAGATCTGCTTGGTGACGCGGAGGACGTAGACGGAGGTCAGGAAGGCGCCGAGCACGCCGGGGAAGAGCCACCAGGAGTAGGCCGACTGCCAGGCACCGAGAAATGTCAGGAACTCGGCGACGAAGCCAGCCGTCGCGGGCAGGCCAAGGGATGACAGGCCCGCGACGGTGAAGGCCGTCGCGATGCCCGGCATCATCTGGCCGAAGCCGCCCATGGAGAAGATGGCGCGCGAGTGCGCCTTTTCGTAGACCAGGCCGACCAGGGCGAAGAAGAGCCCGGTCATGATCCCGTGGGCGAACATCTGGAAGATGGACCCGTTGAGCCCGCTCTCCGTCAGCGTCGCCATGCCGAGCATGACCACGCCCATGTGCGAGACCGAGGAGTAAGCGATGACGTATTTGAGGTCCGTCTGCGCCATCGCGGAGAGCGCGCCGTAGACGATGTTGACGCACGCGATGGCGCCGACCAGCCACACCCACTGCGTGGCGCCGTCGGGGAGAAGCCCGAGACCGAGGCGGACGACGCCATAGGCGCCGAGCTTCATGAGCACGCCCGCGTGGAGCATGGACACCGCGGTGGGCGCGGACGCGTGGCCGTCGGGCGACCACGTGTGCAGCGGCCAGATGCCCGCGAGGATCCCGAAGCCCACGTAGAAAGCGAGGAAGACCCAGGACTGCACGGCCGGATCGAACCGGATCTGCTCCATCTCGAGGAACGAAAAGGAGACCGAGCCCGAGGCGACGTACAGCGCCAGGATGCCGACCAGGATGAAGGCCGACCCGAAGAGGAGATACAGCGTCAGCTTCATCGCCGCGTATTCCTTGGTGCCGACGCCTGTCCGGCGGAAAGCCCATCCGAAGATGCCCTGCGGGCGGACCTCGCCCGAGGAGCCCCAGATGCCGATCAGGAGGTACATCGGCAGCACGGCGATCTCGTAGAAGAGAAAGAGGACGAAGAGGTCGAGCGAAACGAAGACGCCGTAGACGCCCGTGACGAGCAGCAGCAGGAGGGCGTAGAACTCCTGGCCGCGCTCCTTGACCGTCCACGAGGCGAAGACGCCCGCGAAGATGATGATGCTGGTCAGCAGCACCATGAGCAGGCTCATGCCGTCCACGCCCAGCTGGTAGTTGATGCCGAGCGGCGGCACCAGCGGCAACTCCTCGTAGAACTGGAAGCCCGCCGCCTCACGCTCGTAGAGCGCGTAGATCCGGATCGAGAACACCAGCGAGGTGCCGGTGGAGACGAGGGCGATCCAGCGGACCAGGAGCGGACGGCGCCGCGCCAGGAACATGATGAGGACGGCGCCCACGAAGGGGGCCCAGGTGATGACGGACAGCGTCGGGAATTGGGTCATCGAAGCCACCACATCCCGACCATCAAACCGAGGACGCCCAGCGCGATGCCGTAGACGTAGTCCTGCGCCCGCCCCGACTGGATGCGCCTGAGCCCGGCGCCGGCCATGAGCGTCCAGGCCGAGAGGACGTTCAAGATACCGTCGACGAAGTAGCGGTCGATCCAGCCCACGAGCCTCGAGAACGGCAGCATCAGCCGGTCGTAGATCCCGGCGAAGACATCGTCGATCCAGAAGCGCCTGAGCGCCGCCGCTCGAATAGGCGCGAACGCCCTAGCGAGCCTGTCGGCGCTGATTGCGCGGCGCTGGTAGACGAGGTACGCGAGCGCGATGCCGGCCGCCGCGACGCCGATGGCGGCGGCAGCGAGCCAGCCCGGCGCCTCGAACTCGGCCTTGGGGTGCCAGACGGCGAAGAGGGTGCCCACGCCCATGCACATGATGGCCAGGATCCACAGCGGCAGCGCCATGAATGGGGGCGCGTCGTGGACGTGATGGTCGCCCGCGCCATGCGAGGCCGCCGGCGCTCCAAGGAACGTCACGAAGACGACGCGGAACATGTAAAACGCCGTGAGGAAGGCGCCCAGCAGCAGCATCACGAACGGCACCGGGAAGCCGCCCGCGAGCACGGCCCCCAGGATCTCCTCCTTGGAGAAAAAGCCCGCGAAGAGCGGGATGCCGGCCAGCGACAGCGTGCCGATCACGAACACGACGGCGGTCTGGGGCATGCGGCGCCGGAGCCCGCCCATCCTGAATATATCGTTGGTGCCCACGGCGTGGATCACGGCGCCCGCGCCGAGGAAGAGCAGCGCCTTGAAGATGCCGTGGGTCAGCAGATGGAGGAACCCGGCCGAGGCGAAGCCCGCCCCGATGGCCGCCATCATGTAGCCGAGCTGCGAGACGGTGGAATAGGCGAGCACGCGCTTGATGTCGGACTGGACGCAGGCGAGCACCGCCGCCAGCAAGGCCGTGAAAGCCCCGTTCCACGCGATGATCTGCATGACCTCGGGCGTGAGCTTGAAGAGCCAGACCGTTCGCGTGAGGAGGTACACGCCGGCCGTCACCATGGTCGCGGCGTGGATCAGCGCGGAGACGGGCGTGGGGCCTTCCATGGCGTCCGGCAGCCAGATGTGGAACGGAAACTGCGCCGACTTGCCCGCGGCGCCGAGATAGATGCAGAAGGTGATCACGCCAAGACCCGCCAGCGGAATGACCCCCGTGTCGACCAGCAGGAGCAGCTCGAGGAAGTCGAAGGTGTCCGTCTGCCGCCACAGGAGCACGATGCCGATCAGCAGGCCGACGTCGCCCGCCTTGGTGATCCAGAACGCCTTGACCGCGGCGCGCGCCGCTTCGGGCTTGGTGTACCAGTAGCCGATGAGGAGGTAGGAGCAGAGGCCCACCAGCTCCCAGCAGATGAAAAGCTGAACGAAGTTGGGCGCGAGCACGAGTCCCATCATCGAAAACGCGAAGAGCGACTGGTAGGCGTAGTAGCGGCCGAGCGAGGGCATGGCCTCGTCGGAGAGATAGCCCAGCGAGTAGACCTGGACCAGGAAGGACACGAGCGCCACCAGCACCAGCATGAGCGCCGAGTCGCCGTCTGCCAGCACGCCGACGGTGGCGAGCGGGCCCGCCTCCGCCGGGATCCAGGTCCACAGCCACTGGGAATAGCCACCGGTGCCGCCCGCAAGCCGGAAGGCGCCGATCGCCGCCACGAGCGCGGCCGCCGAGAACAGGACGGAGAGATATGCCGCCGGGCGCCCGAGCCGCCGCAGCGGCGCCACGACAGCGAGAACGACGAAGGCGCAGGCCGGCAGCAGCAGGGCCAGGAGCGCGGGGAAGGCCGGGTCGGTCATGGGCTCGCGGTCAGCCTTTGAGGAGATCCAGGTGATCGGCGATGACCGTGCGCTTCATCCGGAAGATGAGGATGACGATCGCCAGCCCCAACGCGACCTCGGCCACGGTGATCGGGATGGTGAATGCGGTGAAGACCATCCCCACCACGTCGGCGTTGAAGCGCGAGAAGGCGACCAGGTTGATGTTGACGGCGTTGAGCATCAGCTCGATGCCGAGCAGGATGCCGATGGTGTTCCGCCGCGTGACGACGCCGAAGAAGCCGATGGCGAAGAGCACCGCGGCGAGCGTGAGGTAGGCGCCAAGGCCCATGGCTATTCGTCCGGCCTCGCGAAATACAACGCGCCCAGGAGCCCGACCAGCAGCAGCACGGCCAGGAGCTCGAACGGCAGCACGAACTCGGTCAGCAGCACCTGGCCGATGGCCCGCGTCACGTCCACGGCGATGACCGGGCGCTCGACGGGCAGGTCGGCGCCGCGGAGAAAGCGCAAGATCCCCAGGAGCAAGGCGCCCGCCAGTACCAGGCCGGGCATGATGTGCCGGCTCGTCTGCGTGATGCGGTCGCCGACGAGCCGCTCCGTCACCACGATGGCGAAGACGACGATGGTGACGACGCCGCCCGCGTAGAGAAGGAGCTGGACAGCCGCGAGGAACTCCGCGTCGAGCGCCAGGAACACACCGGCCGTCGCGGTCAGCGACAGCGCGAGATAGAGGACCGAGTGGAAGAGGTTCTTGGTCAGCACCACGGCCAAGGCCGAGCCGATGAGCAGGACGGCCAGCCCCCAGAAGGTCACGACCTCGAGGGTCATCCGGCACCACCCTCCGGCGTGGTGGCCTTGACCTCCGCCTTGACCTGCTCGAGAGCCGGCTTCGCGTCGGCAGGAGCGTCCGCGGCAGGGGCCTTCGGAGGCGTCTGCATGGCGCGAAGCCCGGTGCCCGTCGCCCACGAGGGCTCGAACTGGAGCCCGATCGTGTGGAGGCGGTCCTTGTCGAGCAGCAGCTCGCGGCGGTCGCTGGTCGCCAGGTCGAAGGACTTCATCATGATGATGGCGTCCGTGGGGCAGACCTGGACGCACAGCTCGCAGAACTCGCAGGCGTACAGCTCCAGGGTGAAGGTCTTGGCGAAGTTGCGCTTCTCCCCCTTGAGCATCTCGACCTTGATCACCTGCGGCGGGCAGATGTATTCGCAGAGCCGGCAGCCGATGCAGTCCTCCTCGCCGGTCTCCTTGTCGTACGTCAGCGCCAGCACGCCGCGGAAGCGGTCGGGGTAGACGCGCTTGACCTCGGGGTAGTGCACGGTGACGGGCTTGCGGAAGAGGTTCAGGAGCGTGATCCCCATCGCGCGCCTGACGGCGCTCAGCAGGTTGCCCAGGTCGGGCCAAAAGCTCTCGCCGAGCTGCCTGTGCTTATCCCCAAGGTGGCTATCCAAGGCCGGGCCCCTGCCACGCGACGACGACCGCCGTGGCCATGAGCAGGACGAGCGTGGCCGGCAGCAGCAGCTTCCACGAGATGGCGAGGATCTGGTCCACGCGGATCCTGACGAAGCTCCAGCGTATCCAGGTCACCAGCAGAAAGATGAACATCGCCTTGAGCAGAAAGTAGAACACGCCCAGGGCCGGAAACGCGCCGGCGCCGGGCCCGCCCCACGCGCCCAGGAAGAGCAGCGCGCCCAGAAAGGAGGTGGCGATGACGTGGGCGTACTCGCCCAGCTGGATCAGCGCGAACTTCATCCCCGAGTACTCGACGCGGAAGCCCGCCACGAGCTCGGACTCCGCCTCGAGGATGTCGAACGGCACGCGGTTCTCGGCCGCGAGCATCGCCACGATGTAGGCGACGAAAGCGAGCTGGCCGATCACCGGGTAGAAGACGAACCAGTGCAGCACGTCGGGCTGGGCGGCGGCGATGTCGGAGAGCTTGAGCGATCCCGCCAGCAGGACCGGGACCATTGCGGCGAAGACGAACGGCAGGTCGTAGGAGATGATCTGGTTCACCGCCCGCATCACGGAGAGCAGCGCGTACTTGTTGTTGGAGCCCCAGCCGCCCATGAAGAGCCCCACGATCTCCATCGCAGAGACCGCGAGAAAGAAGAGGATGCCGATGTTGAGGTCTGCGACGCCGAGCCCCGGGGCGAACGGCAGCGTGGCGAAGATCAGCATGCACGGGATCAGGAACACGATGGGCGCCAAGTTGTAGACGTGGCGGTCGGCGAGCCGCGGGACGATGTCCTCCTTCATCATGAGCTTGAGCGCATCCGCGATGGGCTGGAGCAACCCGTGCGGCCCGACGCGGTAGGGGCCGATGCGGGACTGCATGCGCGCGGCGAACTTCCGCTCGAGGAGCGTCACGTACGTCACCATGCCGATGACGGCGTTCAGCACGATGAAGCCCACCATGAAGAAGTAGATCGCGGAGAGCATGGGGGGGGCTAGCGGTCGACCTCGCCGAAGACGGGGTCGACGGAGCCCATGATGGCGACGACGTCGGCGACCTTGTGGCCCGGGATGATGTGCGGCAGGAGCGCCAGGTTCGAGAACGAGGCGCCGCGCCACTTCATTCGGTAGGGCTTGGCTGATCCGTCCGCGATGAGATAGCAGCCGACCTCGCCGCGCGCGCCCTCGACGCGCGCGTAGCCCTCGCCCTTGGGGATGCGCACCTGCCCCACCGACTTGACCCCCGGGCGAGACGAGATGGGACCTTCGGGCAGCCCGTCGAGAGCCTGGCGGACGATCTTGATCGACTCGCGGAACTCGACCATCCGCACCCGGTAGCGCGCGAAGCAGTCCCCGGCCGTCTCCACGGGCACCTTGAAGTCGAATTCCTCGTAGGAGGAGTACGGCTCGGCCCGCCGAATGTCGTAGCTGACGCCGGAGCCGCGGAGAAGCGGCCCGGAGATGCCGACCTCCTGCGCCAGCTCGCGGGAGGCCACGCCCACGCCCTGGGTCCGGGCCATGAAGAACGCGTTCGACTCGAGCATCTCCTCGAACTCGTAGATGCGCCCGTCGATCTTGTCCACCGTCTCGCGGCACCGTCGCGCCCACCCGTCCGGAATATCGTAGCGCGTGCCCCCGACCTGGTGGAAGCCGTAGAGGAGCCGCGCGCCAGTCAGCGACTCGAAGAGGTCGAGGACGTCCTCGCGCTCGCGGATGCAGTAGAGGAACACCGTGGCGCCGCCGCCCAGCGCGCCGCCCATGTCGAGGCACCATGTGCCCAGCCAGAGGCAGTGCGAGGCGACGCGCTGGAGCTCCGCGGCGATGACCCGCAGGTACTGCGCGCGCTTGGGCACGTCGATCTTGCCGATCATCTCCGCCGCGCGCACGTAGGCCAGCTCGCTCGTCATCGCGGCGACGTAGTCGGTCTTGGACGCGATGGACGGGTACTGCGTGTACGTCAGCGTCTCGGAGAGCTTCTCGTGGCAGCGGTGGAGGTAGCCGATGACGGCGTCGATGGCGATCACGGTCTCGCCCTCGAGCGTGAGGATCGCGCGGAAGACCCCGTGGGAGGACGGGTGCTGAGGCCCCATGTTCATGGTGATGCGCTCAGCGCCGCCGTAGCCCATCTCGAGAACCTGCCGCGATTCGATGTCCATGATTTACTCGGTACTCGTCTCGCCGGGATCTATTTCAGCCCTCGCCTTACGGCTGCGCCCTTCGGCTCGAATTGCCATGCCTGCGGCTCGTCGGCCCCGTCTCATCTCGAAATTCATGTCGGGCGTTACTTCATCGGGGAATGCGGAGCCGGGTTGAGGATGATGGACTTCATCTCGGCGAGGCACGGGGCGGACTTGCCGAGGAAGACCTGCCACTCCGGGTCCTGGAGCGCCTTGCTCCTGACGGCGGCGCGGTCGTTGAGGTCCTTGTAGGCCCAGAGGTGCACGGCCTCGTTGAGCTGCCCCGCCTCGGTCTGGAAGACCCCGACGTTCTTCGAGTACTTCTCGCGCGCCGGCATGATGCCCTTGAAGAGTCCGATCCACTCGGCCAGCCGGCCGACGTGAGCCCGGTACCAGCGCAGCTCGTAGATGTGGCCGGGCTCGGCCGGCGGCTTGAGCGGCAATACGCTCGAGAGGATCTTGTTCTCCTGCGCCAGCAGCACGCCCCGCGTCTGCGGCAGGTAGCCCTTGGTCCACTCCTCGTTCTTCGCGAGCTCACCGCGCAGCCGCTCCCGCTCGTTGAGGCTTTCGAACGTCCAGAGGTGGACGACCTGGTTCAGCGTCCCGAATTCCGTGGACCAGAAGCCCTCGAGCTTGCCGTAGTTGTCGCCGCGAATCTTGCGCCCGATCTCGGATGAGTTCTTGAGGTACTGGCCCTGCGTGCCCGGCTGGAGCGTGTAGGTTCGCAGCTCATGGATCATGGTCGAGTCTCCCTTAGCGGTACGGGGGATGCGGCGTGTCCACGGCGTAGGACTTGAGCAGCGGGTGGCCTTCCCAGTCCTGGGGCAGGAGGATACGCCGCAAATCCGGATGCCCCTCGAAGCGGATGCCAAACATGTCGTAGCACTCGCGCTCCATCCAGTCGGCGCCTCGCCAGACGGGCTGGAGCGAGGCGCAGCGCGTCTCGCCGGCGCCCAGCTTCGTCTTCATGAAGACGGCGAAGTTGGCGTCCAGGTTCTCGACGCGCGCCACGACCTCGATCCCCTGCTCCTTCCAGTCCACGGCCGTCATGAAGGAGAAATAGACGCAGCCGAGGGTCTCGCGGGAAAATCTGCCGAGTGGGAGCCACCGGTCCGCCGGCGCCTCCACGACGAGGAGAGAACCCTTGCCCGATGCGGTGACGCCGAACCGCTCCTGGACCAGCCCGCGCGCCTGCTCCTGCGTCAGCACTCTAGTCGGTCTTCTCGGTGGGCGCGGCGCGCCGGCCCGTCTTGCGGAAGTGGGAGATCTGGTCCTGGAGCTTGAGCAGGCCGTAGAGGAGCGAGTCCGGAGGCGGCGGGCAGCCCGGCACGTACACGTCCACCGGGATGACGCGGTCCACGCCCTTGACGACGTGGTAGCCGTGGCGGAACGGTCCGCCCGAATTGGCGCAGGAGCCCATGGACACGGCCCACTTGGGATCGGGCATCTGCTCGTAGATGCGCTTGAGCATCGGCGCCATCTTGATGGTGACGGTGCCGGAGACGATCATGAGGTCCGAGTGGCGCGGCGAGGCGAAGGGCACCATGCCGAGGCGCTCGACGTCGAAGCGCGAGGCGAACGTCGCCATCATCTCGATGGCGCAGCAGGCGAGGCCGAAGGTCACGGGCCAGACCGAGGACTTGCGCGCCCAGTTGAAGAAGGCGTCGGCGACCGTGGTCACGATGAAGCCGCCCGGGAAGTTGAAGACGCCGTCTTCCAGGGTCTCGAAGAGCGCGGAGTGCTTGTCGCCCTCGGGCCGCGTCTGGTGGAGCTTCTCCCACTCCTGGAGATCCTTGAACTCGGTCCACACGGCGGGCGGGATCTGCGGCGTCGGAGCCTTTATTTCCATTCGAGAATGCCCTCCCGGAGGGCGTAGAGCCAGCCGAGCCCGAGGATGGCCACGAAGAGCGCCATCACGCCGACGCCGCCCATCCCGAGCCCGCGGAGCACGAGCGCCCACGGGAAGAGGAAGATGGCGAGCGCGTCGAAGACGATGAAGATCAATGCGACCAGGTAGAAGCCCACGGGGAACTGCACCCACGCTTCGCCGATGGGCTCGGCGCCGCATTCGTAGTTCTCGAGCTTCGAGAAGTAGGGGCGCGCAGGCCTCAGGACGAAGGCCGCGACGAGCGACACCACGGCGAACGCCACAATGAGCCCCAGAAATATCATCACGGGCAGATACCCGGTCACTCGCGCGCCTCCAGAGAAGATAGAAAACCGCGCGGAGTATAGCACAGCCGCCGCGCCCGAGATATCCGGCGGATGCGTCACCGCGCGGCCGGGCACTCGGTCCCGAAGCAGCTGCCCTAGCGCGGCGGGACGATCCAGAGCGAGAGCACGTGGGTGCGCTCGGGGCCCTTGAAGTTGACGACGCGCGCCGGCTTCCAGTCGCCGATCGGGAAGTCGTGGGACACGATGCGCGAGCCGGGCTTGAGCTGGGACAGGAGCTTGGGCCGGAGGCGCAGGTTCACGTCGGGCGAGAGATACAGCGTCACGACGGTCGCCTCGCTGGTGTCGGCCACGAAGATGTCCTGCTGGAGGAAGCGCGTGCGCTCGGCGACGCCCGCGCGCCGCGCGTTCCTCGCTGACTCGGCCACGAGATCCGGGTCGAGCTCGATCCCCACCCCGCGGGCGCCGAAGTCGCGCGCCGCCGCGATCACGATGCGCCCGTCGCCCGAGCCCAGATCGTAGACCACGTCGTCCGGCCCGACTCGGGCGAGCCTCAGGATCTCGATCACGACCTCGGGCGGCGTGCGCACGTCCGGCACTTCGACGCCGGGCACGCGCGCGCAGCCTGCGGAGCCGGCAGCGAGTAGCCAGAAGCTGGAGCACACGGCAAGCAGCCTTCGGATGCGGCTCATGCCGATGGCCCGAACACGTGGGCCAGAAGGAGCGGCTTCACGTCGGTCGCCCGCACAACATCCGCGGGAACGAGCCCGGCCTCGCTCGAGATCAGCACGGGACCCGCCTCGGGGGTCTCGGGGAGGCGGCCGTGGGAGCCCCGCACCAGGCTCGCGTCGAGCGGGATCACGTCCATGAGGTACCGGAACCCCGCCGCCTTCCTGAGAAGCGTCCAGCCCACCTTGAGCTTGGGGGCCCGGAGCGCCGGATCCAGGAATAGCTCGACCGGATCGTAGCCGGGCTTGCGGTGGATATCGACGGTGCGCGCGAAGTCCGGCGCCACTTGGTCGTCGAGCCAGTAGTAGTAGGTGAACCAGCGATCGCGGGCGGCCAGCGCCACCAGCTCCCCCGAGCGCGCGTGATCGAGCCCGTGCGCGCGCTTCCCCTCGTCGTCGAGCACGGCCGCGACGCCCGGGAGCGCCTCGAGGAGCTGCTTCACCTCGGCGACCCGCTCGCCGCGTCGCACGTAGACGTGCGCCACCTGGTGGTCCGCGACGCAAAAGGCCTCGGACGCCCCGGCGTCCAGGATCTCCCGCCCGAGCTCGGTCCTCACCCGGATGAGCCCGGCCTCGCGCAGGGCCCGATTGGGATGGATGGCGTGACTGACCTCAGTGATGCCGTACTCCGAGAGCACGACGACCCGCGTCCCGTCGCGCCGCACGTGCCGGATCAGCTCCCCGCAAAGGGCGTCGACGGCGACGAGGTCCTTCCGGAGATCGGGGTGGCGGGGACCCAAGCGCTGCAGGTTGTAGTCGAGATGCGGCAGGTAGACGAGCGTGAGCGTCGGCCGGCGTGTGTCGTAGACGTGCCGGGCGCAGTCGGCGATCCACCGGCTCGATGTGATGTCCGCGGTCGGCCCCCAGAAGTTGAACAACGGAAAGGTGCCGAGCTTGCCCTGGAGCTCCGCGCGAAGCTCGGGCGGCTCCGTGTAGATGTCGGGGAGCTTCCGGCCGTCCGCCGGGTACATGGGCCGTGGCGTGACGGCGTAGGTGGCGGGCGAGTAAATGTTGTACCACCAGAAGGGATTCGCGCAGGT